>Ga0307511_10000619_pt1 | contig 38088 bp, 39 predicted proteins | sample 13_EM_MG_FD_200266 | JGI IMG/M metagenome (GOLD analysis project Ga0307511, IMG submission 200266) | Populus trichocarpa ectomycorrhiza microbial communities from riparian zone in the Pacific Northwest, United States - 13_EM | ecosystem: Host-associated > Plants > Roots > Unclassified | place... | reverse complement strand
GAATGGGCCGGCCATTAGCGCGATTGATGGGTGGGCCGGCCCAACCATCTTTAGCGGCCCATTGATCAATGGGCCGTATTGACGTATGGGTCAGAACAAAGATACCAGCTTTACACTCCACCCTCAGCACACCAACTCATAGTCTCCCTCAGGTGACCTCACCAGGGAACCACAATGACTTGCATAAGTCTTCGGCAATCCACTCCCAACACCTCTCGCCTCCCCCTCCACGGGTATTACGGAGGAGGCAGACATACTCACAAATAGCGACCCGCACTCCTTTAGAGGCTGAGACGAGATACAATCACACCACCAGTTTCTGGCCTATCAACGAATGATGCCCCCACTCCATATCTCGTAGTCTGACTTGTAGACTTTCACCAGGCTCGCGTAGCTACATCAGGTTACCTATATAATAACTTACTACCTATCTGCGATAACAAAAAAAGAGTAATCAATTATCTATCTCCGGCACCCCCCAAAAAGAAAGAGTCACCATGTTGGAATAGGATAATCGCGCAGCCTAGGCCAAGAATGAATGGATCGATGGAATGCAAAGGATTGATCGGTCGATAGATTAGAGCAATTTGTTAGTGAGAGGTTAGATAGAGCAATGTCGTGAGGTCACTGGGATGGTGATATTTTGTCTATGTGTCAGAGGATTTCCTTTGTTGTTCTCATCATCTTATTCTCTAAATAATTGTGTCCTTATTGTTGCTGAGCATTAGCTTGACCCCTCGACGGCTGCCCTCTCGCTATCGGCTTCGCACCTATCGCGGTCGGCTTTAAGGATTCTACGAAAATACCCCAATCAAAGATAATCTCGCCATAGGAAGAAGAGGGATATCCGGGAGTTATAAAGGGAAGTGGACAATGGAAAAAAATAGGTTCTTATATATTGATTGATCTTTTTTTTCTTTTTAAAGTCTATACGACCAGTCGACCTAAGATCATGGGACGACTGACTGAGCTTATCTGCAACATTTCCAGATCATGTCATCGAAGTTATGACACCGGCACATATTCCTGCACTGCAAAGGCATGCGGATCGACAGCGTCCTCCCGTTGAAACCGAAATAGCAGAGGTAAACCACCGTTCGGGTATCTTTGGGGAGGGAACTCCATAACCAACTGGATCTGTTCGACAATAGCATGCTGCTCGAGACATTACTGCATCAGAGTACGCACTAATATCTGTATGAACATGCATATGCGTATCGATTCAAGCTGAACTGTACAATACGTACAACATATACAGTGGCCTACGACCTCCTTGCATAATATGCAACACCAGCCACGTCGCTTATGCATCCTGAAACATGCAAGAGGCACGCAAGAGCTTGGCATGCAATATGCAAATTTATAACTACCAGAGCCATGCGCACAACACATCGCCATCACCACAATTGCAGCTAAACGACATCGATCAATGTCGACATCAACCTCAACCATCCACAACCACCTCCGACCCCGCCAATAATGTCCTGGACATTCCCCTCAAGCCCCCAGCACAAACAATGCAGTTCAAAAACTCCACTCAATCCGCAAGTCCCATCATCGCCGCGATCACACACACCCCGCGACTTATTGAGGTGGAGAGCGCGATTAGATTCATCGGTCACAAACCAACCGCACGTCGCCGATCCCCCCGGCAGCAGCAACGCCGCCGACATCTCCTACTCAACCCCAACAGTGCTCCCTTTTACCCGGCTCGACCACTACCTTGCCACCTCCACCCTCCTCCCAATTCTCCAGGACGCCCCACCACTCTACTTCCACCTCCCAGCTAGTAGCCCCATAATCCCCACTCCTCTCCTCTCCCGCGCCTACAACTCCCTCCGCCTCGACTTTTCCCCCCACACCTCCATACTCCGGATCTGGATGCCCACCCCCCTCCACGAATCCATCCAGTTCTTCGCCTTCGAAATGCTCGGCACCATCCCCAAGTACCCCGGATCACCCCTCCTATTCGGCACCAGTACCTCCTTCCGTCTCCCAACTGCACCACGATTGTCTCCGACCACAACTCCGCATACAACCCCCCCAACCACAACAGGCAAGAGGAAAGACTCACACTCCGGTATCTCGAGTACAAGGCAGAAAAAAAAAAGAGCAGCCATTATGAAGACTCCAGATTATGCCTATCTGCCAAAGGGCTCCCCATACCCCACTGTGGTCTTTGAAGTTGGATGGACAGAAGACCCCAATGACTTGTTTTCCGACGCCGAGCAGTGGCTTGTGAAAACAAGTGGGCAGGTTCAGTTAGTCATCAGCATTCGCTTTATAGAAAACAATTCGCCTCTAGCACAGCGCAGGGCGGAGCTCAAAAGGCTTATCACGGAGCCCGCTCCGGAACTGGAGGGAAGGATGAGAGTGCTCGAAGATTTAATTGTCCAGATTGGAGACAATCCTGGGTCGGGGGGAGACGTGAGAGAATACAGAAGAGCGAGAGAAGAGTTGAGCAAGTGCAGAGGATTGCAGGAGGAGTGGAGAGAGTACAGAAGGCCTATCGCCATAGGTGGGGAATGTCCTGTGGCACGGGAGGAGGGAGGATGGAATTGTTGAAGATTCAAACTCGGATGGAGCCCTCTCCCCAGCACCAAGTACCGTTTCAGACCATATTTTGGAAAGGCGAAGTATAAATCCAAATCGTTCAGTGGGGGAAATCAGCGCAAAAGTGAATTTTTTTAGGTATAGTAATGTCACAGGACGGATGTATAGCGATGGGGAAGAATATGTATTGGATCCCGATGGAACTGTTTCTCCTCGCGATGCGCCACCGCTGAGGTTGTCTTGCGGGATGTGTGGGGGGCGGGATTAGCGAATGGGGTGAAGGAGGATGCGACGTTGAGCGTCGAGAAGGAACCGGAGGAGGATCCTGGGGCAGCTACGGCATGTGTATGGGATTGGACGGCGTTCAAGGGGTATGTGAGGAGTGCGAGGCGGGATTATGCATTCAATCGGAAGAAGGATTTAGCGAAGTCGTTGTGTGGTGATTGAAGAGGGGAAGTGGTTACCGCATTTTCCCAGTGCCTGGTTGGCAATAACGATGTATGATATACAGAGCAAGATGAGGTCTCGATTTGGGAACTGGGCTGCTATTGTGTTTGTCACGGGATATCGGATTTCATTGCGGAGGAATTATTCCAAAGAGTAGGACATGTTTATTGCATTTTCGTTTCTGAGGATGCTCGAGCATACTAACAGCCACCACAACCATGAGATTGGACACTATCACCAGCGGCATATCAAATACGGATGCAGGTTTCGGGGGGAACAAGTCTCGTCATGGGGGTTGAAGGGGTGGCTTTCGACGGTCGCTGACCAATAAGGGGTGGCCAAAGGGCAGTGGCCAAAGGGCAGTGGACTTCGCTCGATCAAAGTTATATCCCCGGGGCGATTTTATAGTTTTTTCGAGAGAAGATTAGGAAATCAATATCAGTCTGATCTCTTGCAAGTATGAGCGCAACACCGTTGAATTTTTTTGTCCTCGCCGCCGTTGTGGCCTTCCTGGGTGTTGCGTACGTATATTCAGGCGCTCAGTTCTTTGAATTTGATTTCGATGTGGTAGGACCTTGACAAAGGCACTGAACCGAACGCCATTCTTAGCAGATCTGAAATTGACATCGAGGCTATAAAACTCTTAGTAATATGTCTACGGTAAACGCCCAAGCGTGACTGTCTGTGTTGCAGCCAAATCACAGAATGGGGCCTTAATGTCGTTGGCAGAGAAGCGGCGAAAGTATTGAGAGCAGAAGCAATAACCCTCAGCCAGACGATGGATATTAAAGTAAAATGCATACCAGACTAAGTAAAATGTAAAATGTCGCTGACGGAACATTTGGAGACCCAAGATATGCTAAACAGCTCCCGACCCCAGAATATACCGTACCGTTGCGTACCAAGCAGAAGTCTCCAGTAAAAAGTTTAGGGGAGGAAGTAAACAAGTATAGTAACACTCTGATTAATAAAACCTGCAACGAACAAACTACACAGTTATGATGCCACCTCCTCTCTCGCATGAACCACTTATCCCATTAGCTATCCCCTTCCACCCTCTGAGCTCTCTTTAATCCTTTTCTTTCCACTTGGTCAACCCCCACTACCCCCTGCTCTTCCCCCATCCTCATCTGTCTCACCGCAAACCTCAGTTCGCTCTTCCGTATATCTCTAACCCTGACCTACTCTCTCATTACCCTCTCCATCTCCGCCTCACTTCCAATGCCTTCCTCACAACCCCCGCTGCCCTATTACTTGCCCTCCGCTCCCTCATTTCCCCCTCACCAAATATAACCGAATCGCCGAGGTCCTTCAGCGAGTGGGTGGACCTTTCAAATCCTATAGCTAGCTGATAAGTAGTTGTGTTGGGTTTACATGTTTCTGTTGGATTATTATATATTGTTTGTATGAGAGTAGCCTTCTCTCACTCTGTCTTAATATCTGTACAGTCCGGTGCCAACCAGACTGTGCCAGACTAATATCTGCATCTGCGTCCCAGTTGACATGACTCTCCATGTTGACGCGTCATGTGACTGCCACATCGCTTACTAATGCTCGCAATGCCACCAACAAACAAACTATATCGCAGCATTCCACGACACGGATCTATCTTACAACACTCAACGCAGCGCTCTATCCCCCCCAACCCACCCTCTCTGGCTTGCACTGCTACTGCTGCCTCCTCCATATGTCCCTCGTTCATACTGGCCCCGCATCTCGGACGTACGCATTTCATCGATGCCGGTCGTTGCTAGCAACTTCAAGTACCAGTACCGTGTCCAGCTCCAGCATCACCACAATGTCGAAATCACATCGGCAAACTAAAACGGAGTCAAATACCGTTGCTACGACTGAAGCTTCCCCCAGGATCTACGACCGCATTGGTGCTTCTCGCGTGTTAGAAAATCTGCCCCTTCGGCATCCCAGATCACTTTCGCCCCCTGAGGAGGAGGAAGTATGGACCCGGATCCATGAACCTCGCGAGTTACACCATAACTCTCCGCCACTTCCGCGAACCCCTATTCGTGGTAATGCACTGCCCTTGATCACCCCTCCCACCTCCGTAGAAGGTCCCCACAGTTATTGCGGGGCAGCAGCCCATGGTCCAATACCTTCAATTATCCAACAGCAATCAGCTCCCTCCATCCAACAACTAAATCCGGTCTCACTATTTCTTACGCCCCCTAGTACAATCTACGAACTTACGCCAACGCTCCTGTCTAGGCTCTCACATGCTCTCACCTACTCCCCTGATTTCCACCGTACCCTCCGACTCAAACACCACTGCATATGCATTGCTGTCACGCCTCCAGAATTCGAAACCTTGATGACCCACTATAAGTGGCTTCTTTCCAAAGAATACTATTCTCTGTGGGAATATTCCGGCTCGTCCAGCACTTTTATCATCAAATACATGCCCACTCCCATCCATGAAAGTATTGCAAACTACGCTGTGTTCGCCATTCATGAGGCTCTCCGCAACCACACAGGCATTCCCGCTTTTTCCACTGGTGTCCAAGTCTGTGCAAATAGTGAGATTGGCGTACGTGGTTCAGGCAGGGATGCAAGCCGCAGGATTCCCGATATAAGTCTTAAAGTTCGCCTGCATCCCACTAAGCCGGAGAGATATTTCACAGGAATCGTATGGGAGATCGGATTTGCACAGACATTGAAGAGCTTGAGAGATCGAGCTAGGATGTGGTTCACACAAGGAGTATGTACGGGGAGGACACAGGCTGCGGTGCAAGTACATATGGTGGTTTTGGTACACGTCTTTGAGCATGATATGCCGGAGATGTATTATGATGAGGATGGGAATGAATTAATGTCAAGAACAAAGGCGATGAACACGAAGTTGAAGTGGCCAAGTGGTTGGTTTGAGGGAAGAGGAATATTAGAAGAAGTTCGTCGCAAGCGGACACGTGGGAAGAGTCTTAGCCAGATTAAACAAAATCTGGAGCTAGAGATTGAGGAAAGGCTATTGTTGGAGGATGATGATGGACGGGGGCGGTTAGTCCCGTTGTTGATGGAGCCTCTGGGGGCAGACCTATTTGTCTATCGCAAGAAAGCGGAAGAAGGCTTGGTTGGAGTGGGTACGGATGAGGATCATGTCGATGGTGATTATGGAAGCCACACCGATGATGAAAGCGATGCAAATGAAACCCAAGATCAGGATTCAGGGTTAGACACACCAGGCCGGGAGGCAGATGATATTGGGGACACCTCGGGCGACCAATCATCAGCCATGGTCTCTGAACCAGAATCCAATGACGACAACGAAACAGAAGCTGATTTGGAAGTCGGACTTCACCGGGTCTCCTCCATTTCGCTCATTCGAAACAGCCTTATACCCCCTAGCCTTGCCTCTCATGCCTTCGAAATCACTCTAGCAGAGCTCTACGGACCCTTACCATGTCCCAACAACAACAGCCCGAGCAGTTACACGCTGTCCAACCTCGGCACAAATGCACATGACATCCCTGATGAACTTACCAACCGCATACCACCCACAATGCGCCCGCATGCCCATAAATCAATTACCTTTCCCCTCCAAGAGCTCGCCGAGGCGTGTTTACTTCATGGAGGGGAAATGCGTGAGCGCAGAGCAACGGACAGGGCACGAGGTATTGTGGGGCATGCATGGACGGAGGTGGAACAGGAGCTGATAAATCAACGCAAAGAGGCAGCGAGGGTGAAGGCGGCAGCAGCGAGGAGTGCCAGGAGGGAACAGCGAAGAAAGCTTCATGAGGTGGATGGGGACGAGGAGGGCGAGAACGAGGTTGATGGTGAGATCCAGGGGGCAGGGGATGGTAGGAAGGTTATGGCGGTGAAACGGGTGAAACGAGGAGGAGGCGATAACGAGACATCGGGGTATTTGAGTGAATAGGTTTGAGGGGTCTAGATGGCTGTTTCAAGTGTATGCGAGCATCGCGAGGTTTGCTGCAGTATGCTGTTTGAACATTATACCTTCACATTACTCGTCCGTTTCCATTAGACGGGTTAGTTGTGTAGTTAAGAGTAGTTACATCATCTCTTCCGTCAATCTTTGGCTACCTAGTTGCATTTCTATTCCTGTTCGTACCTAGTTAGTCTACTTAGGCATCCTTATACCCTATACCAAGTTACTTTGTACTGGTAGGAATTGATTCGTATGGGCCCATTAACAATAGTCTACATATCCCGTGTGCTGCACTAGCCCACCTCGTCAAAGGAACAAACTACTCTCTGTTTTCTAAATTTGCCAGGATTATGATTTACTCGGGAACCCAGATGATTCTCGGGGGGCTGGCCTACTGAGGAACGATGACCTCTCTGGGAATACAAATACAGCACAATTGCAGCTCGAGTACCTGATATGGGATGACAAACTCGGAAGATATACCAAGGTCGCTGAAAGTGGATTGTACAAAGTAGTGAAATTCGTTTTCTAATACTCTGTGCTTACATGCGGCCCCGTAAGGGGGGCAATGATGGACCAGCCGGAAGCCCAGCTGGGTTCAAGCGGCTGGCAAGTTAATCTGTCTGCGCTGGTGGCTATGTAGGTAGAGAGATGAAGGGAAAGGAGGGGAAAGGGAAAAGAAAGAGGGGAGAAAGGAGTAAAATAATATATTACATAATATAAAATAAGAATAAAGGTGTCACGCCTGGCCTGTCAACTGTTTGTATAAATAACTGAAAAAGGGGTAAATCATTAGCAGCCCTATCCTGTTCAGCTCCTTTGTCTTTCTCTATACTTTCCCTTGACAGCAATGTGTCAGTTGAGATTTCTTAGGAGGCCGGCCTCCCAGGGAATAACTTAATGTGGGAATTTTACAGCCAATAAATTACAGCAGATCAAGTAGCTAATATTAGATGAAAGTTTCTTTCCCCATCTCTTGACCTACAGTCTACCGGACGTATATTGATTTTGTAATTAAATAAAAAATATCGGATGAACACCCTGTAGATACTATAAAAGCCGGAAAGGAGGTATATAGAGCTGTATGCTACCGTTCTGGTGACCTGTCTACAGAGAGACAGAGAGAGAGAGAGAGAGAGAGAGAGAGAGAGAGAGAGAGAAGAAGAGAAAGTCACTACTTACATGTCTACCTCTCATCCTGCTTTTATCCACTTTGGGAATATAGGCAGCCTCGAGTGGGCGGGAGCATTTCCTACAAGACCAAGACTTCTGCAAGTTATTTTGGGGATTGAATATGGACGAGAATGTGCTATATGTCATGTAAACCCGAGGAAAAAGGGTCCTGTAGGCAAACGGATATGCCTGGTATCAGGGTAAGTGGGTAAGGTGGCTACCTGATAGTCTGTGGAAATGGTCGCAAGATAACATGAAGGCGGGAAGTCGAATGCGGACGGTAATAATCTTGTCAGTTATTTATTGGTGGAGTTTCGTTGAATTTTTATTCCGTTCGTTATCCCTTACTAGGTTATTGGGAGGATTCGTCGATTCTGTGGTTTCTTTATAGAATATTTTGTATTTCTGGCGCGGAAGACTCTAGAACAACCGTAGTTTACGAGGTATTTACTTATTCTTATTTCGTTGTCTTTTGTTCATCATCGAACTTTATAATTATTCAACTGTATATCTAGCTCGCAAACATAGGGGTAGTGGGAACTCTGTCTTTACTAATAACTAGTACAAATCTAAGGTAAACCCACCGCATGATGCATTGAATACCAAGGCATGATAGAAAAGTGTGAAGAATAAAAGATGTGGTTTCTGATAACCTGATGAAAGCATTAAGGTAATAGGATTTAGGGCCAGTCCATAAAATATGTGAATACCTAATCAGAAAGTCCATGCATGCTATGGGAGTTCAGGGTAACTTGGGTATGGTGGATGTGGCCAGGCGGCAATGGGTGCTAAAGGGTACTTGTGTTGGGAGGTCTCGATGTTTTTAGATGCTGGGTAACTAGTTGCACCCTTTCCCCATATGTTAATGGTGGAACCGTTGCGGGGCTCATTCTGATTATGACTAGTATTGGATGCACTTATATCACGTAGAGGATCTAGCTATTTTCAGACTACCGAATTAAGTACTCCTGTTACAAGGTAAAGGACCCACCCAGATTACAATAACGTAGGAAAAGCAGCGGTCCAACCAGGGCGGTTAAGACATCTTAGCAAGGGGAGACTAAATTCTGGGGAACATGTCTAATATCTACCCCAGAACGCATGGTATGCGGCAGCGATCCAGGCTCGCCTAGGTAAGAACACTTCTCAGTATAATAGCTAACCTCAATAAAATAAGAGAGTTTTCTTCTATCAACAATATCTCATATTTTGTGGGAGAGAGGTCTGCCACTGTGAATGCTAGAACGCCCCCAAAGCTGAATTACCAGAAGTTATGGCAGCAGTATTAAACGTACCTCAAAGACAGATCATGATATGTGTCGGAATACAGTATCTGACAGTGTAATACAACCCACCAAGCAATGAATGCAACACCCGGGTTTTTGTTATGCCTCCATAGGTCTATGCGCGAATTGGACGATAGGGACTTTAAAAGTAAGGCACAAGGGTAGACAGACAGTAGTAGGGTAGTAACTAGCCGGGGATTACCGAATTAATTCTGACATCATGATCTATATGACTAGGTGAGGGCCCTAACAGCTGGAGTTGCTCTTTTGGATGCCTCTTCTCATCCTCTCCGCCGCTTCATCCACTCGTTTCTTCAACCCCCCCTCCATGTGTACTTTCCGTATCTGTCCCGAGCTATTTTATCCTTCTATCATCGTTTCCCCTACTAATCGCGCAACCTTGCAAGCTCTTTCATATTCTTTCTCCTCTACCTATCTACCGAAAGTTCGCCACCTGTCCGTAGGGGTAGGCAATCTTCCGATCGTCATCCGACGGGATCTTCCGGCGAGTAGCAGCAGCTGCCTCCTTTTATCCAACTTTATTCTCCGACAAGTACTTTAAACCCCTCTCTGCCCGCCTCCTGATATGACCCTCAGAGATATTCTTAGGGTAACCCTGAATCTATAGTGTTGGCGCCTAAGGATGGTTTGTAGAATTTCCATCTACTGGGCTTCCTGTAGAGTCATGACGCAATTGTGCTCGTGGTTGGTGCAAGCGGGAGCTTGGATAGGGCTTATACCTCCGCTCCCACTGAAACTACACTTTCCAAGTCCACTGTATAATTTTATATTGGCCAGGTCCACCTCCTGGGAGCAATATATTTCCTTTGTTTGTAAAAAAACCCTTTTGATCAATCTCAATACCATGGTACTTTACATCCGCCTACATTAACGCTTGCGTATTACACTAATTTAGCTTGTTCCAGTAATTTCAGCTTTGACATCAAAGGTGTGAGGTGCAGCACATTGTCATGCCAGGATGGACTATCGGATCGGTGTGGTTAGAGAGTATCTCCTTGCTGGTCCGCTTGTTATGGTAGGGTCTCGGAAGAAGGAGTTTCATATGTATTCCTGAACAAGGTATGTGGGCTCAACCTCCACCTCACATCCTACGACTATCTTCTCCGGATGCCAATCCTCCACCCCCATCCCCCTCACTACCGCAAATCTGTACCTAGACATCAAGATCTTACACGGGATTGATTCCCGTGCGAGATGGATTCCCGGGGGATGAGGTGTGGGCTGTTACCTTCAACGCTCAGAGCCGGATTGAATATAGGATGTAACCAGGTATATTGAAAATTCACAAGTACAATATGTAGTTCCTCATTAGTGAGATTTCATGATTATATGAGTGGAGATACATGTGTCCCTACCATTAGCGAAGGAATGCGGAGGGAAGGGACATGATCCACAAAAGATAGCCCTTAATCGGGGGCAAAACGTCGCAGAAAATGTCGCAGAAGCAACAGATAACTAGAGCTGTTGAACTCACCCTCATGATAATCCATTCTGAACCTTCCTTCGCTTCACCCTGGCCGGGTCACCTTCCGCCGCTATCGAAGCACACGTCCTAGATTCGTCACCTCCATATTTGGATTGTGATTCTCATTCTTACGGTCCCATTCTGCCCAAACATCCTTCATCTCACCCACCTCCCTCTTCCATCCCTTAAACCCCACTCCCTCGGATCGCAAATACCCCCACACCCACACCTTCATAGGCACATTCACCCAAATCGTTCCTCGTCGATTCTGCGGAATATCCTTGGGGGAGGTTAAATCGTCGAGGTAGAGCGTAAAGTATTTATTTTGCTGATCTAAAGAGACCATGGAACGGGGGATTGGAGGGTAGTCTCGGAGTGTGTGGAATGTGGTGTCGGTCATACTACGGACCTCCGAGCCGAGAGGTATTCCCAAATCCAGGTATCGAACAGCTGTTCCGTAGTGATATTGTGTGTGGAGATACACACTGGGACGGTGCAGGTTGGGCGATTGCGAATATTCTGTTCACGTTTCAATGCCCCCGTAGTGGCGTGTTTCTCGTTGCGCCAAACCTCGACTGTTATTGCGATTGATTGTAAATCTACCTTGGACAGAATTGAGGTTTGATTTGGTGCAAGATGCCGGTTGAAATCGTGTCTCTCGTATGACTCCCGAAATGCAGGGAGCCAGTGTTTTGAGAGATTTCCATTGATTTTCCAGAGTATCACACACTCGACTGCATCCTCCTCAAGTGTCTCTGTTTCATCATGAATGAGCCTGTGAAGCCATGACCTTGCAACGGTATGCATTTCCCCCGGAGTTTGGCTATACCCTGTCTCAAGCACCAGGGTTGGAACATCTTCGTCGACACTACCAAGACAAGCATCTGGGCATTTGATTCGGAGGCCTCCGGTGGAGAGAGGTGGTAGCGTGATATCGGGTTGGCCCCTATGCCAGTATATATTTCGCTTCAACCCTGGCGGCATTGGCATTTGTGTCTGGAGTAGGTTGCCAAGGTAATGCCAGCCTCCGGCGCCGAATTGATAAGTGTATGAAGGACGGCGCAGGATGAGTGTGGTATCCTGGAAGTCGATTTTAATTCGGGAACTTTCAAGCAGGAGCTCGAGGAGGTTGTAGAGCTCATGGTATTCGAATGGGGGTAGGCCATGAATACAGAGGGTGGTGCCTGCGTTTGGGTCTACAAAGGTGTGCAATAAGCTATGTGTTTCCAGATGTGAGCAGAGGTCTTTGAGGGTGGCGAATGCATCCCTTTGGAGGGTGGGCATAGCGGGTTCATCATTGTGAATGCGTGTGGTGTATGGTGCTGTATGGAGCTGACCTGGCTGTAGTTGCATCGCTTGGGGTGCTTGTACCGCGTTGGGAGGCGCGTTAGGGGCGATGACTGCGTGACGGACCTTTGGCCCCATGATTCAAGGCAAGTATTCACCTTTACGGGAATACTCGGTAGCTAGTCTTCAGGATAGTAGTACAGGGTTCGGGGGTTACGGACGACAGCGTAACAATACAGTAGTTTTGTAGTTTGTTGCAGAGCGTTTGCAAGACTGTATTCCATGTAACTAAGTGCCAGTTAGCTTCGTTTGTGCGAGAATAACAGCGTGCCGCCTGTAGAGCCCGTGTAGGCGTGTGGCTGTGACAATATATTAGGAAAGTTTCCATGCAACAAGAAAACCCTCCAATCAAAACACTCTTATTCGGTATGAGGGTACTCCTAGTGCAGCCAGACTCTAATTCTTAGATGATAGTTAAAACCACTAGCTGCTCAATCTAGCTACCTAGCACCTCAATAACTCAATGATGTCTCAACCTAGATATAATGGTGGTCTGTGAACGCACTGTCTGCCTCGTCTCGGACCCGCTTAATAGTTCAGCTTCCCAACTTCCGCTCCTCGGTAGTCTGCCTCCGCAACAAAGCGAGCATGTATCTGGATGGAACAGTCTGCTGTTCACTCCTAGTTTTATCCAGCCTAACGCTGATCCCTTGTCTCGGACAGCGTCGCTCTCACCGTCCCGCTGTGCAGCGTGTGCCTGAAGGTTGGCCACTAGCATCTACAGTCGAACTTGTCTAAATGCATGACAGCCCATTGGCACGGTGCCTCCGCCTCTTCTTCCCCCTACTTGTCTTCGTCCACCTCTCCCGAACCACCTGTACACAAATTGTAGCTATCGCTCTTCACTAGCTCGTCCTTGGAATGTCACTTTCGCCCGCCCCCGTAGCCGCGGTTGCAGCGCAGAAAGCTACCTTCTGATCTCTAGAAGTCTACTTTCGCCAACATAAGAGACCCACTGGCTGTTGAGATGGAGCAGGTGGGCTCATACGACAAGCTAATGCCAGTGAGGTTCTTGATTAATATCCTTGATAGACCATACTTTGTTTCTTTTCCTCCCTTCAATATCGTACCCGAACATGCTCATCTTCGTGGCGTTTAATCGCCCCAGCCACTAGTTTACACAGTCGAACCTGTCTTACTGCATGATGCCCGTCGGAGCACTTCTTATGCATTAAGGGAGGTTATGCAGTACTGTATGAGCGATAATGAGAAAAGTAGCGTACTTTCAACTAGACGGATGCATACCCCGAGCCTTTCACGGCCTCAAGCTCTCACTCCACTCCAATCCGCTTCTCAATGGCGAGAGTATAATATTACTCCGTCCCCGGACCCAACAGATATGGCGAGAGCGCTCAGCTGATCGATAGCATGTAGCAGACAAATTTCCGAATCAACGTTCAGAGTGAATTGCTGATATTGAGAACTCCACATCTGGGGCGGGCCCTTCCCACCTTTATACTACAACTACCTACAACGTTCCTATTTTTTATATACTTTTTTAAAAAAACAACTCTACAATTTCTAGGTAGCTAACAAAATATCCGCGATTTTAGCCTAATCCCACACTAGTTATGCTGTACATACTAAATGTGAGCTTTGGGAGTGAGCCGCGGATGATGCATGCGATACAACAGGTATGCAGACTTTTTGTATGATATATGTAAACTTCCCCTAACAAAAAATCTCGTCAGCGGCTTGCTATGCGCTTTCGCCCAATATGCGCTTAGACCGGATGCAATGTCATAGATTTGACTGTAGTATGTGAGCAGGTAGATTGATAATTCACTGGTAAGTATATATTTTTCGCTAGGGTGATTTGATGATCGTATGAGCAGAGATACATGTGTATGTGCCTGTGCAAGGTTGATTACGAGCCCTTGGCTGCAACAGAAAGTAGAACCATTGAACCAATCCTGGCTCGACCTAGAATACCTTCTGAACCTTCCTCCGCTTCACCTTCATCTGGCCATTGTCCGCCTCCAAGTCTCCAAGCACCCCTCCCTCATTCTCCATGTCTCTTGTTGGTTGATGATTTTCCTTATTCCCACTATCCAACTGTGTCCAATCATCCTCCGACTCATCAACAACCTCCCTCTGCCATCCCTTAAACCCCACCCCTAAGGAGAGCAAGTACCCCCATACCCATACCTTGATGGGCACATTCATCCAGATCGTTCCCCTTCGATTCTGCGGAATATCCTTGGGGGAGGTCAAATCGTCGAGGTAGAGCGTAAAGTATTTACTTTGCTGGACTGTAGAGACGGTGGAGCGGGGGATCGGAGTGTGGTCTTGTAGTGTCTGGAAGGCGGTGTGGGTCCCATCACGGACGTCTAAAAGATATTCCCAAATCCAGGTATCAAAAAGCTGTTCCGTAGTTATATTGTGTGTAGAGATACAAACTGGGATGGTGCAGGTTGGGCGATTGCGAACGGTGCGTTCGCGTTTCAATTCTCCCGTAGTGGCATGTTTCTCATTGCGCCAAATTTCAACTGTTAGTGCGATTGATTGTAAAGCTACCTTAGACATAAACGAGATAGGCTCTGGTGCACGTTCCCGGTTGAGGCTGAAGCCATGTCTCTCGAATGATTGTCGGAAGACAGGGAGCCAGTGTTTTGAAAGATTTTCGTTGATTTTAAAGACAATTACACACTGGACTGAATGGTCCTCAAGTGCCTCTGTCCCATCCTGGATTAGCCTCCAAAGCCATGTCTTTGCAACGGTATGTACTTCTCCCGGAGTCTGACTATACCCTGTCTCAAGCACCAGGGTTGGAATGTCTTCGTCTAGGCTACCAAGGCAGGCATAGGGGCATTTGATTCGGAGGCCGCCTGGTGACAGAGGGGGAAGTTGGACATCAGGTTGCCCCTTCTGCCAGTCAAAAAGCTTCCTTAACTTTGGTGTCATTGGCATTTGAGTCTGAAGTAGATTTCCAACGGAAATCCAACCTTTGACGCCGGATTCATGCGTCTTTGAAGGGCGCCGCATGATGAGGGTGGTATTTTGGAAGTCGATTTTAATTCGGAAACCTTCCAGAAGGGGCTCGAGGAGTTTGTAAAGCTCATGATATTCCGATGGGGATAGGTCATTGATACAGAGGACGGTAACTGCATTGGGGTCCGCATAGGTGTGGAATAAACTATGTGTTTGCAAGTGTTTTCCGAGGTCTTTAAGTGCAGCGTATGCATTTCTGTTGAGGGTGGCCAAAGCACCTGGTGTGGGGTCCGATTGAAGTACTGGGTTTGTACCGGCGGTGCCAGCTAACAAGCGGAGTTTGGGTTCCAGTGCATCTTCTAGCTGTGGGTTCCATGCCGAGGGTGTAGTGATAGAACCCGCGAGTGGGTGAAAGGAGCCATCAGCCGGCAAGGCACATTCGTTCAGGATGGTGGGTTCTTGCGACGGTGCCTTGTTCTTGATCATGCGTGTGGTGAATGGTGTAGGGAGGTGGTTTACGTTTGCTTGCTTCGCTTGGGGTGTCTCTGCTTTCTTGGGTGAGGTGGAAGGCGCAGTGACTGCCCGCCGGATGTTTGGTCGAACACTCGGATACGTATCACAGCACCCCATCGTTGCGTAGGCGGCCATGATTTCAGCGCAAGTACCCCCACTTCCACGAGGGAGCTTAACAATGGTCGACAATTAGACTTCCGTTTATATATCGTACTTGTGGTACAGGGCGGCAGCTTGGTTGATCTTGATGCTTGCTGGGGAGCGTTCCAGACGGGGCTGTGGTCTAACTAAGAAGCAGGTGAAAGTTTGTATAAGTTTGTCTGGTTTGTGCCAGATAGAAGTGGCGCGTCTCTTAGTGTGGCTGTGTAGGGCTGTGGCTAGGGCTGTGGCTACTGGTTGGTGTGGCTGCGAAGTGGCACTCACATGGATTTTTTTTTTTTTTTACATAGTAGACACTCACATAGAAGTACGCAGGCCGCCAGAGAGTTAAGATATCTCATCAGCCGCGTCTACCTAATAAAGTGGATAGAATGTGATGAAACACCTGTTGATATGTCACTGAAGGATAGGAATCGACTGACGTAGTGAAGTACGATACTTTGTAGCCTCGTTGGATACTTATGTAGTAGAAGATAGATATGCAGGATCGAAGATAAGGTCGATGCAGGCGTACATACGGGATATGGACGACGTAAACACTACAAGGACATCCCATTGTCTAGCGTATAGGATAAGATCATGAATAACTCGTTTCGAATACAGCGCTTCATTTCGTTGTATTACTACCATAAACCTATCACAGCTCGAATATGTGCTTGCTTTGAGATCGTACATGCGACATGACCTAGGTCAAACTAACTCTACGATGCTTCGAGGGGCGAATTTTCGCTAAATCATTTACGCAAGGAATTGAACACCGACGTGGTCCCTGCACAACATGGAGGTAATTAGCAAAAACTTCGGCCCCAGTTCCGACGATGAAGGCTTCCACTTACCGGCAGTGAGAGGTGTCGGAACCCGTCTCGCCCATGTCAGTCCATGCTGCCCAAGGTTTGACAGACTTGTCAGTTTCCAAATCCCAGGTCTTGGCGCCCCTACATAATATTAATTTGGTTTGAGCGAAGTCGTGGTGGAGGCTGGCACACATACCAACAAACACGCTTGACCTTAAGATTCGAGTGGTTCTGCATGACCCACTGGGCAATTGTACTACCAGCTACGGCCCGGAGTTTAACAGAGAAAGAATAGCCGAGTCCAAAGCCGTTGGCGTCATGGGGTTGAGTTTCGCACCGAGCCTTTTGAATATCGCTCTGGAACTTAGCCTGGATCGCCTTTGCGCTTTTAACCACACTGGATTTGCACTTTGTAAATGGGCCTTCGCAGCACTTGAAACTGGCCGGGCCTGGGCATAGGTTTGCTGTAAGTTTGTATTAAGATTAGAATACGACATTCTGCGAGATGTACGAAATAGGCGGGGGCTTACGGGGTGAAGTCCCTGCACACTGGTTGGTCCATTTGCAATTGCCACCTTTTCCGCAGGAGGTCTTTGTGCAGCACTGGATATCGGGTGGGTCAGAGGGGCAATAGTTCTTGTGAGAGGTACCACCGCCGTTTTTACAGGCGTTGGTACTGAGGCAGACTCCTGGAATACTTCCGACCATACAGCGTCCGTTGACAGCTGCCTGGGCAGCACCCGCCACTATTAAGAGCAGAGAGATGACAGAGATAAGTTGCATAATGTCAAGCTGTTTGTAGATGTATTCACAAAATTGTTGTGGATGGGGATAAGCCTGAGTGATGTTGGGTGTGTCCTAAGATGGGGAAAAAGATGCAGCCTTATATAATTTTTTCACAGAAACCCTACGGCTTCCCCAAGCATATACAGATGACACCCATACACCATGACTGTATCGCTATTACCCAGGCCTTGGATGCCTAGCCTCTTCTTCTAGGTTAGTCTACGGGACTGCCAGCGATCAGACTATCAGTTTGATACCACTAGGCTCAGTCCTCGTCCAATTGTAAAACTTTATGGCATATAGGATGGTTTCAGTGGCTTTTCACCAAAGCTAGTGCGGCAAAAACGGAGGCGGTGAGTCCCTTAGAATAGGCAGGGCAAGGGCTCAACCACGTGTCCAGCACCCCAGATCTACTAGGCACCTGAATGCTCGCTTTCCTACTTCACCAGATATTCAACTAGTGAACCACATCCCCGTCATTTTCATGGACTTAGGTCGACCCCAAACAATAGGTATTCATGCCTGAGATCAAAGCTAAATAGGTGGGACTGGAAATACTCTCACTCAGAATCAATAACATCCCTGTCGGTTTTTGCGTGTGTGGATGTCGTTCGCCAGGCAGTGCCCAAGCACCTAGCCTCCCCTGAAAATCAAGGCTACAGTTTGGGTTCCCCTTGTATGGTTAGTAGAAACCGTGCACGTTCAGCCATGTTGTATAGAGCATGTGACCTTTTCTGCGCCTGAGATGGGCCGCCTCTCTTCTTATGTGCATGTATGCTGCTATTGCGACCCCCCCGTGACCGGTTTAAATCCACGAGTGGACAGCTTGGTTTTAGGCGTTCTTGTGCCCACAATGATATAGGTATTACTGTATTTACTGTGTTGTAGATAGTCAGGCCGAACTCTGCTCCCCAGATTGGATGTGCCATACTAGCTCTTACCATCGTCGTTCGCACCCTCCCCACGAAGTACAAAGTAGGAGAGTTACGACGGTGGCTACACGAAGATAACAAAGACATCGTTATCACGGGGGCTCGCTGGCTTCTGACAGATGCCCGCCGCACGGGAAAGACCCACTCTTCCCTAGTGCTATATCTGGCAGACCCCACGGAGATTAAACCACGACTAAGGATGGGAAGGAAGTCCTTCAACACCACCACCTATGATTGGGACCGGCCGTCCGCCCCCCGATCCCAACCGAAGTAGATAAGGGGGTGAAGAAGAGAGCCGGGAAAGAGGGCGTGGCGGCGGAAGATGAGAATTGGAGAGGGCCGGGATAGGGCGTGGCGGAGGAGGAACAACCAATATTTAGGGGAGGGCCGGTAGGGAGGGCGTGGCGGAGGAAGGGAAGCTAGCTATATTTTCGGGGAGGGCCGGGAGAGGGCGTGGCGGAGGAGGATTTCATAGTGCGTTCTCGGGGAGGGCCAGGCAGGAGGGCGTGGCGGAGGAGGATACGGGGGCCGGACGGAGGGCGGCGGCGGAGGGGCGCCAGCGTTGCTTTTTGTGCCTAGATCGTGCAAGGCCCCCCAGATTAACTTGGGCTGCCTTGAAACCTAGCGGGCTTCCGTTAGGCCCGTCATAACCCTCCTACAGGGTTGCATACGAGTAATGAGTTTGTAAAAAAATAAAAAAAAAAACCTGCTCCGCCATGTCAGTGAGCAAAAATTCTAATCGAAATTATCTACTGCGCATGACTTTAGATATCATGTGATATCACAACAGAAAGACGCTAGTGAGCTGAGCCGCATGCCTCATACCCTGTATGTAGTACTATAATCGGTCTGGGTACAACCGAGATGGGGCTCTTAAGATCCTGATTGACTTATGGATGGAGAAGTCTTCTCCACATGTAATTGAATGAGGGGAACCAAAGTTGCGATTTACAATGCGATACCTGTGAAGTTTCTTGCCTCCATGTACATAGTCTCTCGAGCCAAAGCCAAAGTCACCGACAGCAACAGCTCGGTGTGAGGCTCAGGACCTGACACCAATTTGAATCTCCCCTGCCGATTGGTACTGGTGTCCGTCGCAACGCTGATCAGTTTGTGCAACAATGACTGTGCGCTAAGGCTTTATTTCGAGTTGATCAGTAAGCTTGGACTGGGAACACGCTAGAGGATCATTGGGCCGTGTTGCTGGTCTGGGCGGTGAGGTTGAAATAGGCTGCGCACTAACATGCGGGGTGGAAATATTTGGCAAAGTGGACGCCCTACTCGCCACGTTATTTGTGTTCATGATATTACACGGAACGTATTATAAGATCTTGCTCAATTAGATCGGGCTGAAGTTGGCGCTGGTACCTAGGTGCTGTAAGTACATGATATCACATACAGTCGACCCCGCTTATTTACGCGCGGGACCAGAGGTGCCTATCCAATAAGGCAGGATATCCAATAAGCGAGGAGGGGATGAGTCCCGTGATAATGGCTAGCATACAGGAATCCATTGAGGTGAGTAAATGCGTATGCGAAAGCTGAAATAGAAAACTAATCTAGCGACAGAGGTATCTACCTAGTTGCCACAGCGGAGTTCTAGCAACGTTGAAATTAATTTACTAGGTAAGCAGTAGTCGAGGTATCCAATACCATCCTGCAGCCCAAATTCGGGTCGGACTCTATCCAATAAGCAGCGACTTCCAGTACGGGGATCCAACAAGATGGGTACGACTGGACAGCAGAGACAATATCATAGGTTTGAATTACGCGATCAATCATCTTAAATCATCTCGCATATCAATCCCCGTGATTTTAAGCTTTGGGGAAGTCAGCCGCAGCTGTCAGCCCAATGCGGCGTATGTAAACCCTGGGGTAGGAATTTCAAACCATCATTGGCACAAACTATGTTAACGTTTAGAGGCACAAAGAATCACTGCAGCAGCATTTATATTTGACTATGTTTGTTGTCATCCTGAGCAAGGGGTTCATAGGCGACCCAATGATACTCGTTGGTAACTGCCTTAACTCCAAAGCTGAAAGCGAGGGAGGCCCTGAGAAACAGCCAGGCGTCTGTCCATGGTTTCAAGTATAGTTGGGATCCCTTCATTATTCCGTTGGAGCTGAAAATCTTAATTATTCTGCTACTCCGTGTCAAATAAATATATTAGCGGGAATTGTCGCCAGATTAACTGGTCCTGTGTGCCTGCCTTGTTTTAATCATTAGGCTTGCCGTATGCAAAACTTGCATTGTTCATGATGATTTAGACATTAGTGGTAACGGTGGGGAAAGATATCAAACTGTGATTTTATGAGATCGTCACCCATAAGGCCGAATTTAGTGTCACCGAATACCACTCCGCAATGGTTCCTATTTTCTAAGCTGTTCCAGAAATCGTAAGGGTGCCCCGTAAATTGGACCAGTGTGGTTGCAAGGTCATTTCAAGCTATTTCCTGATCATTACTGAACCATTTCCTTATTTCCTAATACGCCTGGGCACGAGACAAGACGTCTCGAGACAGTTCGGCAAAAGGCTCGAGGCGTCTCGAGATATTTCGGCAAAAGTCTCGAGAAAATCTCGAGACTTTTAATGAAAATTTTTCATTGGTTGTGTCATGCAGATATATGTTTGAGACAGCGTTGTAATAGTGGGATAGCTGTTGAGACAAGGCTATAGGTGTGGCAACCTTTATTAATTATTTCCGTGTTTAAAGAAGTTCTTTTTCTCTGCAATAACAGAGATCGATCGCATTAAACACAATGAGCGAAACGTCAATATCTACTGCCCGCACTGCTGAGGACTTTATTGCTGCCTTAGCAGGACGGTATTATACATTACAGGATTCATGCACAGTTAGTGGAACATCTTCCGCTCGCAAATTTGCAAGTTACGTATATACTCGAAAGATATTAATTCGGAAGTCTTTGGAGAATAACGAAAGCCGACATATTATATATTGTACCTACTGCACAAAAGGTGAGTGGACCGTAGATGCTAAATCTACAACTTTTAGTTTGCAGCTGCGCCATCTTCGACAATGACATCCTCTGCTTCCAACAAGTCAAGAAGAAGAAATTCAGCGATTGGAACAGCTTCAGAAATCCTCTGATGTATCTAAAATACAGACTCCATTTACAATCATGGTGCAAGGTAGTATAGGTGGAGCTAGAAAACAAATTGATCGCTTTGATAATAAAGTATTACATGAGCATATTTCTTGTTTTCTTATTAATACTAATGCATCCTTATCTGTGGTAGAGAATTCAAGTTTCCAGCAAGTTCTTCAATATTGTAATCCTTCTGCAGTTTTAATTTCTAGACGAACGGCATCTTTTGATATTTTGACTTTATATTCTAAGCTATTACTTCGCATTAAGAACATGTTACGAGACTATACTGTTCAACATGGTGGTTGTATTAGTCTTACATTAGATATATGGACGTTATTTATACAAATTCCATTTTTGGGAATTACTGCATATTATATAAAGCTTATTATATGGAAGTTCTGATCATTATTATTGGGTTTTGAATGCTTACATAAAAGTCATTCTGCACAAGCTTTGGGTAGTATACTAATTGAAGATGTTCAAAAATTTCAGGTAGTAGATGCTATACGTGCAATTACTGCAGACTCTGCATCTGTAAATACTACTATGTTTTGCAATTTGGAAAGAGAGGGACATTTGTCAGGATTCAAGCAAGAAGATTCTCACATATGTTATATGGGTCATGTTATTAATTTAGCTATACAATCCTTACTAAAAACCCTGCAAACAATAGCTATTCAAAATGAAGCACAATTAGCTGATGAAGAGGAGGATACAAGAGAAAATGAAGGAACACAACTATCTCATACATCATATAAGACTTGCAAGATTATCGCCAAAGTACGCTCCTCCAATCAACTATGGGAATCTCTACCAGCTCAAGCACAAGCAGCTCGAATTCCTATAAAACAACCAATTTTGGATATGCCTATTCGTTGGAATTCTACATATACTATATTAGAACCTTTATTAGCATTGCATCCTGCTATATATGCTGTCTGTAGGTAGGTGGTGGTATTTTCTATATATTATAGTTTAGCAAGCTAATATATCTATATTATTAGATTGGAGGAGCAGTTACGAAGTTTGCAAATTCATGCAGATGAATAGACATTGTTTCAAAAACTTAAAGATATTTTAGATATCTTCGTCAAAGCTACTGAACATCTTAGTAGTAGTAGCTATCCTATTTTATCTGCACAGCTTCCATATTTCTCTGTTTTAGCCTCTCACTTAGAAACTATTGTGGACCGAGAATGCATCCAAAATTGAATATTCTTTAACACATGCACAACCAGCTGGTAGAAGCTTGATGAATATCACAATAAGACTGGATTAGCACAAGCTATTGCAATAATTTTGGATCCCCACTGCAAAGTTCAAACCTTTCGGAATCTCTCATGGCAAACTGAATGGATTTTAGAAGCAGAAGCAGCTATTCAGCGAATTTATCATGACCAGTATGCCCCTACACCTTCCTCACGCCCTACTACTCCTCCATCAGATCCAAGCACAGGTTCAGACTATTTGGAAGATAACTTCATGACAGCGGTATTTGGTTCTTCTCAGGGTAGTACAATTCTGGTGATGTCCGAGGTTAATATATATTTAGAGGAAAAGGTGAAACTTCCGCAGGTTGATCCAATTGAATGGTGGCATACTTATGAGTCTCGTTTTCCTAATCTCAGTCGAATGGCTCGTGACTATCTTGCTATTCCTGCTACTAGTGTACCTTCCGAACATTGTTTTTCCATTGCAGGAAATGTATTAACCAAGCGACGCAGTGCTATGACCGAGGGCATGGCAAACGCCATTATGTGTTGCAAGTATTGGTTGGGGTTTGATGTGTTTATACCACAGGATATGATTCTAGAGCAAGGGATAGCGGAAGAGGAGTTGGAAGCGGATGACTTGGAAGCGGGAGATGATGATGAGTAGGTAGGTGGCTATCTAGTATACTATATGATTATGATTGGTTATGTGCTCAACGTCTAAAAGTCTCGAGACTTACGAGACTGTCTCGAGACAATTCAGGTCTCGAGACAATTCAGGTCTCGAGACGTCTCGAGCCCATAGGCATAGAGTCCCGAGATGTCTCGAGAGCACTGTCCCTGCCCACGAGACGTCTCGAGACCAATGCCCTGTCTCGTCTCGAGACGTCTCGTGCCCAGGCCTATTTCCTAACAATTGCCTTTCCACTTCCGAGTTTCTCTTATACCTACAGTGGTTGGTTGTATTCGGGTGGGAGGCTAGTGCCCTCTCTTCAGTGCCGAGGAAGCGCGGTGCGCCCCGCACTCCCATGAACCCACCTGCATCCCCAAGGCCTCGCCCCCAGATGCCTACGGCTCCAAAGGGCACCCCTTCGTGAGAACTTTGTTTGGAATCTCTAATTTTGTTAACAGAATAAAAGTTCTATGAGCGGAGTGAGTCTGTTTGGTGGGTGGATTGAGGGCGAACGCTCCCCTAACTCCCGCGCCCATGTGATACAGTGATAGACCCTTACTCGCTTCCATACCACTCTGCTGCAGCTCTCCGCATATCTTCTTCTAGGCAGCTTTGTCAGGGGATATCCTGTACATGAGGTCCGCAATAGAGGGAGATTTCGTGGCTGCCGTCGAACGTGACGTCTGGGGAATTGGGTAATTGGGGAAGCTGGGGTAAATATGCGCAAGGGGTAGCTCCGCCGGATCCTCTGTGACGGGGACGGAAAGATGTTCCACTTGCGGGAGTTTTGAGAGAGGTTCAGCGATGCAGCTGCTGGTGCAGGAGGCACTAGAGGTGGTGAGGGTCACCTGGAATCATGTGGGTCTCGCACCCAATATTAAGGGTCCCGCTCAACATCCGCATCCGCAGTGCCGTGGTTCTAGTCCCAATTGGAAGTCTATGGTAGGGCCGCATTCTCAAAATGTTTATATTAGGCTTTCACACATGTGGACTAGTACTCAAGTGGATGAGAACTACTCTACGAGGGGTCGTGCAACCAGACTGTTTGTCTTGTACGAGTACCGGTTCTGTAGTCTGGTTCCGGTTCTGTTCAGTCTGGCAATGGTACACGGTAGTAGTAAGAAATTAAGAACAGGAATGTACATGTAGATACCTATTGCATTCAGCTACGGTACTGTATAGTTAACTTACCCGCCTGACCCTCTTTATGAGGCCAAGCCCGGATACCTTCCCTTATTTGCTTGATCGTGAATTTCATGCGCATAGCAGCTCGAATCCAGTCTTCATACTTTGCATTCAACTTCTAAGTACATGCGACATGATCTGGAATAAAAGAAATTCACCCTATCAATTCCACTAGTTTTCTCCAAACTACCTAACAGCTTGCGCACGAGAGGACCAATTATCGCCTGATCATTCAGTCCGAGAAATGAACCTCGATGTTGTTCCTGTGTAATTTGGGGGTAATTAGCGCAACTTCCGCCACGATCTAGGTAGGTTTTCACTCACACACAGTGCGAGACGTCGGAACCCGTCTCGCCCAATGAAGTCCACTCCTTCCAAGGTTTGGCCGACCTTTCAGCTTTCAAATCCCAGTACCGATAGCCCCTAAATGATGTCAATTTGGTTTGAACGAAGTCGTAGTGAAGCCTAGCACACATACCAACAAACATAGTTGATCTTAAGGTTAGAGTAGTTGTTCACAGCCCACTCAGCAATGTTTTGATTTATAGCATTGGCGCGGGGTTTAACATAGAACCGATAGCCTAGTCCAAAGCCGTTGGCGTCACTGGGGTAAACCTCACACTCAAGCTTTTGAATATCGCTCTTGTACTTAGCCTGGATATTCTGTGCCTTTTTAACCACACTGGGTTTGCACTTTCTAGGTGGGCCTTCGCAGCACTGGAAATTGGCCGGGCCTGGGCAGAGGTTTGCTGTAGGTTTATATTAAGATTAGAACAAGAAATTCTCTGCGATGTATACGGAACAGGTGGGGCCTTACCGGGGTTTGAAGTCCCTGCACACTGGTCGGTCCATCTGCAGTTGCCCCCTTTTCCGCAGGAGGTCTTTGTGCAGCACTGGATATCGTCTGGGTCCCAGCGGCAAAAGTCCTCAGGGTGAGGGGTACCAACGGGACCGCCGTGTTTACAGGAGTTGGTACTGATGCAGACTCCTGGGGTACTTCCGACCATACAGCGTCCGTTGACAGCTGCCTGGGCAGCACCCACGATCAAGAGGAGAGAGATGACCGAGATAAGCTGCATAATGTCAAAGTTGATTATAGTTGTGATTGGTATATTCACAAAATTGATGTATATGGGGATAAGTCTGAGTGATGTTGGGTGTGTCCTGACATGGGAAGAAGGATATGGTCTTATATAGTTTTTCCACAGAAAACTAGTCCTAAGGGTTTTCCCAAGAATCTGCAGAAAGGCAATTGTACACCATAACTAATTGGCTGTCGAAATTTCAGAGGCTTCCCAGGGATAGGTCCTAGTTATTGGACACGTGTATGAAGACCGGCATCGTGTAGGTAACGCGGCAAATATAGTAATAGCGATATCACTCTAGGCACAAGAGCACCCATGATCTAGTTGTCCTCTCGCGAATTCAAATCCCTCGCGGTAGGCCGGAGCAGCAGTATACATGCACAAACTCAAGCTCAGACCACATCACTTACTCTAAACATAGCTGAACTTGCATGGTTCCTAGAGTATCCTACCTGGTGCTTGCTGGTTGGCCGTACAATGAAGCCCAACTTTCCTCTTCCCGAGCATAGAGCGGGTCTAGTAGCTGAGATGTTCAAGGGAGGCCAAATACTTGGGCACTGCCTGGCGAAAGATATCCACGCACACACACACAAAATACTGCATGCATACTGTGTGGGCTCTACCCAAGTCTCAGAAAACGACCGGGGATTATATTCACCCGTTGGCTATCTAGTGAGGTAAGGGGGCGTGCCTAGTGGTCCTGGACGCTGGATACGTGGTCGAACCTGTGTGGCTGCCTCTACTGAGGTCCACACCCCTCATATTTCTTACACCACGCTCTCGTGGAAAGAGAATGAACTCCCTAACCTACCCCCCAAATTGCCATAAAACTTTACAATTAGACGCTGACTGCACCTCATGGTCCTCCATTGGGACTCAGAATCCATATCTAAAAGATTTGAAAAATACGATAGTCAGTATTAGCTATGCTACTTAAATTTTTTGTACCATAATAGCTCAAACCTGCTCTGCTATACTAGTGGACAGAGGTTCTATTGAAAATATCCCATGTACTTCTACTCAGTCTCCTGCACAAGTTTAGAGATCACCTGATATCACAGCAGAAAGACTAAGCCACATATTGCATGCATACTCCATGGGGTACCACAAATGGGTCTGGCTACAAAGGGGCTTTTAAGATACTGATTGTAATATATATTACCAGACTAATATTACCTACCAATAGAGAAGTCTTCTCCGCATGTAATTTAGGCCTGGGCACGGGACGAGATGTCTCGAGACTTTGTGATATCAGTTCTTGGCACATATAATATCCTTGTTATCGTGGCTTACGTTATCCGACAAGGGTAAAAGTCTCGAGACGTCTCGTACCCAGGCCTAATGTAATTGCACGAAGCGAATAATTGCGTTTTACAATGCGATAGCTATTAATTTTCTGCCTCTCACAGTGACTGGGATCTATCCAACCAAAGTCAAAGTATAGTCTGGTTGGGTCGTCAAAGTCACCGACAGCAGCAGCTCTGTGCGACCTGATAATACGCTAGATCTCCTCTGACCAAGGTACTGGTACTGGTGTCGCCGCAACGTTGTGCAACTGGGAACCTGCGCGCCAAGGCTTTAGATTTAATGACACCTTCAGATTCAGATTCAGCTTGTGGTGCGAGAGGATCATTGGACCAAGGTGCTGGTCTGACAGGTGAGGTTGAAACAAACTGCGCACCAATATGAAATATTCAACACCTAGCATACCCCATTCCTCATGATGTTACACAGAGCGTATTATTATAAGATTTTGCTTAATTGGATCAGGTTGAAGCTGGGTAGCTGCGTGCTGTACATCATTTATCACATAGAAGAGAGACAATAAGCTTAGTTTTAAGGTGTGTAACACTTCATAGGCTTGAATTATAGTGGATTTTTTTGTTTAGTTTTGAGGCAATAGGCCTGTGGAGCCTAAGGCTATGAGATGGCGAATTACAGTATATGATTGCTTTCAGTCCCAGTCTTGAGCCATTGGTAATGAGATTTTAAGCTTACTGGGAATCAGCCGCAGCTGTCAGCCCAACATGACATATATCAATCACGGTAATAAGACATGTCAATCCTATCATTGGCTCAATCTAATGTTCATGTTTAGAATCAGAAAGGATCACTGTAATCACGTGCTGCTTCTGCGTCACTTTCTAAGATCATGCATATGTTCTGTCCGGTTCACCAATCTCGTCGATTGGCAACTGAGGCGACCAATTGGCCAATGGGGCGCTGGTTGCCCTATCCACCAATTGCGCTTAGGCCACCCGATTCACCAATCTATATATAAACATCAATATAGAAACCGATGATAGGCATAGCGCAGTTATAAGAACTTTACTTCACGGATTGAGGCAACTCGTTTTGACGTTTTGAATGCAGAACATTTGATATTATGGAGAGAATATCAAAGTACATACAGCGAGAGCCACATATAGCGACAGGGATAACCAGCGGCAGACTCACTGCTTACAAGCGGCAGCAGGCGCAGGTATGCGTAGACAAAAGATATTATCATTGTTCTGAAAACCTGATTGCTGGGCTATAAGGCCCTCATGTATAAGACCCTCGGTGGATTCAAACTCTCGTGGATAAGAAATTAATTTCAAATGCCTATTGCATAGGAAACGTTGTAGGTTAAACGATACCCTACACGGTCTAGAAGCGACCAATCTCCGAGAAGCGACCGGGGTGTGCCCCCTTGGCTAAGTGGTATGTACTCGGGCCTTGTGTTGTCTCTTTGGAGGAAAACCCTAGTTCGAGTCACAGTCGCCCCGCCAAGCCATGTATTTTCCTTTGTTGGAGTTAAGTGATGTACTCTTGATTACGGGTTATGTAATCCGCTGCGGGTAGGACTATGTAGGGTAACACAAAGTTATCCTAGCGTAATAAATTTTAACCATACGCCAGGTTTCTGGGTGGCTCATCGTGGCCTCTCTATTGGGGCCGAATATGAGTAATGAATATTTAAAAATAAAAAAAATATCTACGGTACTGTATATTTAGCTTACTCGCCTGGCCCCTTTTATTATGCCAAGCCCGGACTCCTCTCCCACTATCACAGCTTGAATTGATTCCTAGCTTGATTGTGAGTTTCATGAGCTCGGGCGATGAATAGCAGCCTGAATCCGGTCTTCATACTTTGTATTCAGCTTCGAACTACATCCGATATGGTCTGGAATAAAAGAAATTCACCCTATCCATTCCACTAGTTTTCCCCAAACTAAAGCCAGCATGCGCACAAGAGAACCAATTGTCGCCTGATCATTCAAGCAGCGAATGTAACACCAATGTGCTTCCTGTGAAGTTTTGAGGTAGTTAGAACGACCTCCGCCATGATGAAGGCTTTCACTTACCAGCAGTTAGCGAGGTCGGAACCCCCGTCGCCCATCCACGTCCACTGACCCCATTTTTTGCCAGACTTAGAGGTATCCCAGTACCGCTGCCTCCTACATGATATTAATTTACATTGAACGAAGTTGTGGTGAAGGCTAGCACACATACCAACAAACACCTGTGGCTTTGAGACTAGAGTGGTTGTCCGCAACCCACTAGGCAATCTCTTGACCTGTTCCGGAGGGGAAGAAGTAATACCCTAGTCCAAAGCCGTTGGCATCAAGGGGCTGACGTTAACACTCAACCTTTTGAAAACGGCCCGGCCACCTAGCCTCGATAGTCTTTGCGCTTTTAACCACACTGGGTTTGCAATTTGTGAGTGGGCCTTCGCAGCACTTGAAAGTAGCCGGGCCTGGGCATAGGTTTGCTGTAAGTTTGTATTAAGATTAGAATACGACATTCTGCGAGATGTATGGAATAGGCGGGGGCTTACATGGTGCAGTCCCTGCACACTGGTCAGTCCATCTGCAATTGCCACCGTTTCCGCAGGAGGTCCTTTTGCAGCACTGGATATCGGGTGGGTCGGAGGGACAATAATGCATGTGAGAGGTACCACCGCCTTTTTTACAGGAGTTGGTACTGATGCAGACTCCTGGAATACTTCCGACCGTACAGCGTCCGTTGACAGCTGCCTGGGCAGCACCCGCCACGATCAAGAGGAGAGGAGAGAGACAGAGATAAGTTGCATAATGTCAAAGCTGATTGTAGTTGTGATTGGTATATTCACAAGATTGCTGGAGATGGGGATAAGCCTGAGTGATGTTGGGTGTGTCCTGACATGGGAAGAAGGATGCGGTCTTATATAGTTTTTTCACCGAAAACCTCTAATCCCCAGGGCTTCCCAAGAATTTACAGAACCGCAATTTTACATCATGACTGATTCGCTATCAAGATTCTAGAGCTTCCCCAGGGCATAGGTCCAGTTATCGGATACCTGTAGGTGTAGTCAGCGTCTAATTATAACGTTTTATGGCAATTTGGGGGCTAGGTTAGGGAGTCCAATGTCTTTCTACCAGAGCGTGGTGTAACTAAAATGAGGGGTGTAGATCTCACAATCTAGGCAGCCGCACAGGTTCAACCACGTATCCAGCGTTCTGGGTCAACTAGGCACCTCAATTCTCAGCCCCTCACGTCAGTAGATAGCAAACTGGTGAACATAATCCCCGATCGTTTTCTGTGACTTGGGTAGAGCCAGCACGGTATTCATGTCTGAGATCGAAACCGAACAAGTAGGTGCACTCACTGAGAATCAATAACACCCCCCTGTCAGTCTATTGTGTGTGTAATGATATCGTTTGCCACGCAGTGCCCAAGATTTTAGCCTCCCCTGAACATATACCGGACCCACCCCATGCCCTGAAAAAGGAAAATTGGGCTTCTTTGTACAGTCAACCACCAAGCACTAGGTAAGGCACTCTAGGAACCATGCACCTTCAGCTATTTCGTACAGCGTAAGTGATTTGGCCTATGCTCGAGTTATGTGTATGTGTACTGCTGTTCCGGCCCCCCGAGAGGAATTTAAATTCGTGAGAGGACAACTAGATCCTGGGTGCTCTTGTGCCCCGAATGTATCGCTATTACTATATTCCTACGTTGTACGATGCACGTCTCCGTCATGGCCCCCCCATCGGGACACTCCATACGAGAACTCAGAATCCATATCCAAAAAAAATAACAGAATAGGATAGTCGTTCTTAACCTTGCTACTCAGATCTTTTGTACCATACTAGCTCAAACCTGCTCCGCTGCCAGTGGACAGAGGTTCTATTGAAAATACTGCGTGTACTTCTACCAGTCTCCTGCACAAGTTTAGAGATCATGTGGTGTCACAGCAGAAAGACTCAGCCGCATATCACATACATACCCCATGAAGTAACGCAAATGGGTCTGGCTACAAGCGGGCTCTCAAAATCCTGATTGTAATAGTATATATTACCAGACTAATATTACCTGGGTTCTGTTGGAATACTCTCGCATCACGGGATATCAAGATCACGGGCGTCAGCGCACCAAGAGGAAGAAAGTCGTGACAAATGACCAGGAGCCGGGACCCTTAATGGGGACAGTATATAAACAACGGTTTTTCTCTTTGTTTGACAGAATTCTTTAAGTAGAGTACTAACACCATAGCCTACAAGTATAGCGATCGCTAGATAAGTCGGCCAAATATACTCGGGTTTAACTCTACCCACGATTCCTCCTACTCATAGACTCGTATTCGTACAGATTCAAACCCCTCGTAGATAAGAAACCCATTTCAAATTCCCATTGCATAGGAAATATTGTAGGTTTCTACAATAGCAATGAACTCAGCATCCTCCTCTCCATTACATACCGTAAGAGATGAAGATTATGGGCTGTTACCTTCATCAGCATGTTCTTCATTCGAAGGCCCTGAAGTAATTTTCCTGGAATTCTTCTCCTATCCTATATCTGCCGTCCGATACATGAGGGCCTTATGGCTCAGCAATGAGGTCCGGCCACCCTTGTGCTGAATATTAATGCGCTGTATTGAATTCACTGAAATTTAGAACAATGATAATATCTTTTGTCTACATCTTGTAGCACAATTTCTTTTTACATTAGGAAAACCCCACTGTTTCCTACTTATAGGACTAGTTACTCGTGTTTCTGCCGATGCTGTAAGAATGAGAATGCGAAAGTATCAACGGACCATGTCGGTGGTAACCTCTTAGCTCTAACTGAATGAACACAAATTGGACTGTTGGAGGAGAAATCGTCTTGGAAATATATGGATCTATTGCACAGCTCCAGCTTGGTATACCTTTATTAATCCTTTTTTTAATTTTGTAAATCAGTACTCGTAAAGCTTTATCAATTCAAGTACGTTATACAACACCAAATCGAGGAATTATTTAAAGTGCCCGTGAGCAGCACAGTCGGTATGCCGCCCGCGAGAGGCATGTGCTGCTCGCGAACATATACCCGCCGCTTGGCAGCTATTGCCTACCTGAACGCACTTGAATCGAAGCACCGATTGCACCAGAGGTGTACGATATACTATACTCGTGGGCTTACATACTTTAATATGTATATACCCTGACCTATGTTTGTAGATTAACGAGTGCACAGACCTAACGCCGCAGCTATAGTCCTTGAATTATTATCTTTACGTCTAGGTTTGAAGTATTAGCGAGTGTCGGCAACCTGTAATACGGACTATAAGGTACATAGAGTGGGTCGGGTAATCTGGTGAAATATCCTTACTATATACTGTAGTGTACAATTTCAGCTGCAGAAGTTAACTGGTTGCTAGGAAAAAGAAATAAAGTACCTACCAGTAACGCAGCAACCAATCACACCTACTGTTGTATCCATCGCAGCGAGACAGAAACTTCTGCTATATATGTATGTACACTGGCGTTTTGAAAATTCCTACAATCAGAAACATATATGTATTGTATGTACATGACGTAGGATGCATAATCTTCTTTTCGGAATAAGATTAGTTATTCGGAGATGTGCAGGGGTTTTGTCGGCCACATTCCTTACCCGCTCCCTATTATCTAATATTTATCGAAAATCTAGATATGGCTCCTCGCGATCAAAGTCTTCCTTACTCCAAATTTCATGTTATATCATGAAGTACAGCGAGCACAAACTACCCATTTACAATCAGCTATCTGAGCATATATCCCATAATGGATAATTGCCAAGTACACTTGCCAACCTATTCTTTCCCGCTACCTTCTGCTTACTAACGATAGACAATCAATAACCAGAATGTTTGCTAATGGTGTGAAATAAGTGATAGCAAAGAGAGTTGAACCCAGATCACTCAGCCCAACCACCGACCATCGACTTCCTCTCACACTCTGCATGTTTTTAAGTTAGAAGTCACGTTTTAAGCTTGAATTCACTCAAGGTGTAGACAAACAGTTATCAGCGTAAATAAAGTCTAACATGGCATGGCGGACGTCCCATGTCCTTTATACATTTCCATATATACATATCGGAGTACCCCCTAGAGGTAAATCAAAACCTACAGTCAGGTAGTTACTCGATTGGCGGCATTAAGCTGTGTTGCAGACCGCGGATAGTATTGCTATACTCACTGAAAAAGGGACTATGTACCACTAATCGGTAGCACTAATATACTGCCTTACAGGTAGCTTCGGGACTGCAAACTTGCAAGGTTAAAGCAACTGCTGTCAAAGTATATGTTGGCAAGGGGTCCTTGGCGCAAAGAGAAATAATCTAGGTAGGGTATTGCAAAGTGAGCAGACGGCTTCTGCAAACTATAAGCGAGCCTAAACGGCCTTGAAACCCCGTAAGCCCAAGGTCCCATGGACAGAGGGGAGATTTATACCAGGGATTGGCAAGCCCCAGACCCCCCGGGTAGATCTGAAGAATTAGGTAAGGTAGAAATTGACGGGCAGGGGGAGGAAATGAATAATCACAGGTGTTTAGAGGCTAGCAGACTTGCACCCTCCAATAGACCTTGAGAAATCGTAGATGCCTATCAAAGTAGGCTACCGCCTGACCAGAGTGGTCATAGCTGCATATGTTAATGGGGCGATCGGTCCACTCTCCCTTAGCATATACATACTGGATAAATCGGGCTCGACATGGCCATGGTACGGAGTACAATATCAATTGTGCCTTCCTACACAACTGGGCAAACCACCCGCGGCAGTTTCGGGCTAGGGGTTGGCCTGCTAGCATCGACAGTTTTTATATCCTTGTCACCTTTAATCTCCGGTAGGATCAAGTTCAATGTTGTGCAATATAGAATTCCCCTGGTCACCGATGTATGGAATACTCGCTAGGCTTTGACGCATATTCGCAAATTTGGCGGTTACTGTATAGCCTATTTATAGTTCTTCTGTTCTTCTGTTCTTCTGTTCCATCTCATGAAGACATCATTATTTTCTTGAAAATCGTTTTGCGCAATCATGGTCAGGTTGTCAACATCTCCGAAAGGTGGAGCAAATTTCCGTTCGGTGCTTCTATATTTGTGGGTTTTTGCGCAATGGTATCAATGGTATCTGCCTTGGGATTGGTGTCTCGGGGCTATGAGAATATTGATCCCAGAGCAATGAGTTGCAGCATAGCATTTCATCAAAGTGAGTAGTTACTAGAACCCAGGGTTTAATAGAGTCTCTTTTACTAACAAATCGCTCTCCCATCGAGGCACAATGATCGAGGCAAAGTTGTATATCGACGGTGGCTACATTTGGTACAACAATGGCTCGAATCACATTGGACCAAGTGTGTACAATCACCCACTACATACTAGCTATTGTGCTATGCGCACACATTGCTGATTAGGCAAAAAAATCGCAATTAGATATGTGGCTCCGGGTGCTGGATACTTCAAAGAAGTTCTCGGTTGCTGTACAAGACAGCGTCCCAATAGACTTTATCAATCGCCCAGCGGAAGTGGTGGAAGTAAGTGCAGGAGATTTATGGGCCTATGACGGAGCGCTTTACCAACGGGCAGGGTACACTGAGTTGATGGATCGTAATTTCCCCGGATGGAACGATAACCCCAAGGGGACGGTATTTGATTTCTGGAAGTGAGTTCTCTCGCCAAATGGATATGTCAACACGGTTCTATCTGCTAATCGTGTTTCCGTAGTCAGATATGACATCAAGTCAGACTCTTGGGAAATCTTTCAACATAATCCAAACACAATCGGTGGCAATCCTGTGAACAGGATCAAGCATGCACAGAGTGTCATGATAGAAGGCTTAGACAAAGAGTTTGTAATAAGTGCAGAGTATGATGGCAGTAACAGCATGGTAGCTGGGATGTTGATTTATGATTTTAAGAATCAAACGTGGGAGAGCAAGGCTACAAACTGGGCTGAATGGTCGATGGGTGTGGTGAATCATCTTGCGTTGGACAATTCTTCTAGTGGGTATATATTGGGCTTTTCTGGCCACAGCAGACAGGTATGTACGCCCTGGGACTCGTATAGCTCAAATCACTCATGTAGCATCTTGCTGTGCCTTAGGGAGGCCGAATGGACGTGATTGAGGTCTACGACCTGGGGGCCAGCTACTGGCGCAAGTCCGAGACCGCCACAGCTGCTGAATTGGGTCAATCAATCCCACAACCGAGATGGAGCCCCTGCTCCGTCATCGCCCGATCTAAAGATGGATCCTCTTACAACGTCTACATGTTTGGGGGTTGGAGCATGGACGGCACGGTTAGTTTTGATGAGGTGTGGGTTCTCAGTATCCCTTCTTTTCAAATAGTTCCCAGTGAGTTCTGGGTTGTCTATTACTCCAGGGCCCGGGATCCCTCATAAGTATGACAAAATGACGTGTCACATTGTGGGAGGAGGTGGCAAGATGCTCGTATATGGTGGGAGAACTAGACCAAATACTGACTATAGAGATTGTGATTCAACGGTATCCATGTTTTTGATATGACAAAACTAAAATGGGAAGAGGTTTATGACCCTAATGGTGGGGAATACAAGGTCCCCCCAAAAATCAATAGTGTGATTGGTGGTGGCCCATACGGTGGAGCAACATTATTACCGAGCAGTGGTATGGCCAACCCAGAGATGGAGGCCACATTCAAGGACATCATTGCAAAGATCAAGCCCACAAATGGAACGACTGGTACTAATAGTACAACTGCTAGCACTAGCCCACCGTCAGGAGATATATCCGACTCAGTAGCGAAGGAACGCTCAATCTTGGGAGGGGAAATTGCTGGGATTGTAGTTGGGGCATTCGTTGGTATTTCTCTGATTGTTTTGGGCATCCTATGCCTTCTAAAGCGGTTGAAAGCGAGAGTCAGAGGCACAGACCCCTCCCGGCCAGATGGTCACCCACCAGCAGAAATGCCGACACCGCTAGCACCACAGGCCATCCCTATATCAAGCTCCATCATAACAACAGAAATGCCGACACCGCTGGTACCACAGGAACTTCACCCGCATGGCCTCGTGCCCCACGCCCAAGAATTACACGCATATATGCCAAATGAGATGGCGTCCGCAATTGATCAGGGGAACATGGCGCCCCATATACAGGAGTTACACGCATATTTGCCAAATGAGATGGCACCGGCAATTGATGAGGGGTGTATGGAGCCTGAGCTTGTCAAACTAGAACCGAGTGTTGGGGAGCCGAGGTAGGCGGGGGTGAAAATGTACTCTAGAGTACCCCATATAAGTCCCCGGATTAGACCCGGGGAAATCTAAGGTCGAGCGGTATACACCAATCTCCGCGCTCTAAAATAGGGGGCGCCATGTATCATCAACCATAGTTCTGGTCCTGCTCTTTTTGAATGCTGAAGTTGGATAGGCGGCAGCCACCATCTGAGATTCGTTGCTGGCCTTCCCGCTAGATTCCTTGACATATGAGATTGCCCAGAGATGCCTCGCGGTATCATTTTTGCTTTGCTTCTAACTACCTTTCTTTCTGCTAGTTTTTGTTTATTTCACATTATATCTTCTTTAGGTAATGTCTATAGATTCAATATTCTTTCTACATATGTTTATATACTTACAGTCGAACCTATGACTTTGCATCCCATGTAAGTGCAAATCCTGCATAGCAAGCTCCTGATGAGATTTTTTGTTAGGGGAAGTGACAAGCTAGAGGGGAGAAAAACTGCATACCTGTGTACTGCATGCATACTCACCTCCCAAAATTCAGATTAGTCTGCACAGCGACTATATGTACAGGCAATCTGAGATAGCATAACTAGGCTTAGTCTGAGCAGGTATGTGTAAAAAGCCCAATATTCACAATGGCATCAGTAACAAGACACAAACTTCCGGCCCAACAGGTAGTGAGGGCACACAGCTCTACCGCTACCATTTGGCTAACAAATTCCTGAATCAACATGAGCTTGCCCAGCGACATAAAACCTATAAATTTCCAAGGTGGTTGTCTGGTCGATCGCTGAATTAATCTAATATTCTTTATTAGGCTTGAGCGATCCTGTGACAGATCCATCAACCAAAGCATTGTTTTACGCATTCTCCGAAAATTCAATTAAGATCTAAATTTGCTCCTAGCTGCTGAAAGTAAACCATGCACCTGAAGTCCTCCAAGTGTATGTTATTCAGACCACACCCAGCACTGCAGCGCTCCCACAAACATACTCTAACTAACCGAATGTCGGACCCCCACATCGAATGCATACAGCAATCAGACATTGAGAAGTGGCTTGGGATAGAGTAATGTACTGGATAGAGAAGGCTCGGAATATTATGTATTTATCCAATATCAGCTGTTTTTCTCCTTTCCGGCTATACCGCATAAACCTATCTTACTACATCAAAGGTGTCCTGACGAATTTTATGCAGTAGGGCTGTTTCGACTGTACGTACTTAACTGGATGTAAATAACAGGTTTTTTTCACATTCGGGGAACAGACGACTAACTGTACCCTTTCTCCGTGCGACTCCATACCAGCTGAAGAGGGATCCGGCAACCTGGTTGGCTCGGGTGTTTGTCAGCCAATCGGTAGTCAGGTACTACTCGAACAACCAAATTAGCACCCCTTGTACTCCTGATCATGCCCATAGGTGGCAATAATTATCTCAACCAGACTACCTTTCATTGTGCTTCATGTAGAAATAGAAGTAGGGTCAGGATATTTCTCAATTCACAAACATTCAAAATATACGTACCATCTGTCCTCTCTTCTCCTCACATGCGATATATATAGCCCGAGCCCTCTCCTTTTCCTATCCCATCCGTATTCTTGAATCCAGGAATACTCCCTTGCGTCTATTAGACATTGTGTGGGGGATTCTATTAAGCCTTGGGGGCACGCATAGGATTCAGAGTCAATTGTATAATTATAATCTGGAAACTAGTGATGGAGGGAAACCCGGAGGAAGGGCTCAAGTAACAAAGATGTCTCCCACCTGGTGATAATGCTGGAGGATATATTTCTCGTCAATCGACACTAAGTCTCGCATCGGAAGCATTTATTCTCAAAAAACACACCTTCCAGTTCCCTTGATATTTTCTATTCTGATTATGTGCTGGCGCTTGAGTGTTTAAACGGCAAGGAATTCCCCTACCGCAGATTTTCCAGCTATGCTTGGCGTCTTGGCGTCTTAAGAGTAGACTATAGAAGACGGTGTCGCGTCCACTTACAAAATGTAATATGACATTCATCGACGTATAA
>Ga0307511_10000618_pt1 | contig 38104 bp, 37 predicted proteins | sample 13_EM_MG_FD_200266 | JGI IMG/M metagenome (GOLD analysis project Ga0307511, IMG submission 200266) | Populus trichocarpa ectomycorrhiza microbial communities from riparian zone in the Pacific Northwest, United States - 13_EM | ecosystem: Host-associated > Plants > Roots > Unclassified | place... | reverse complement strand
CGACCACGCTCGGACGGCCGCCCGCTCTGCCGGCGGCGGATCCTCCTCCGGAAGCCGGGGAGATTCCTCCGAGCCGTTCCCGTCGGGCGACGACTGCGGCCGCGCGTAGTAGTCTCCTTCGCCTGAACGGCAACACCCCCTGGAACGAGGGGCGTTGAACCTTCCGTGAGCCTTGGTCGATTGCCCCGCACCGTTGTAGTCCCAGCCACAGGCGAGTAACGGAGGACACATCCATGATCCGCGCTCAGCACATTGCCGCATCGTGCACGGCGATCGCATTGGCCGCCGCTTCGCTACTCGCCGCGACTCCGGCCGAAGCCTCTCCCGGCGTGTGCTACCTCAAGTACTACAACAACCCGCTCATTCCCGGGAATGAGCAGTTCCTGGTACCCGAGTACAACCTGTCGTACGGCAGTAACGACTACTGCGTCTCAGGGTGGCAGCGCCAGATCAATCACCGCTTCGGTGAGGTACTCACCGTTGACAGCGTCTTCGGTCAGAACACCAGGGCCTGGACCCGACTGATCCAGGACACCAGCACATACTCCTGGTGCGCGGGAGGTGTCGACGGGATAGCAGGGCCCAAGACGATCAGTTGCTTCGAGTACGAGAACGGCATCTCCATCTGGTGATGACTTCTGACAGTGCACCGAACACGTCGCCGGCAATCGAGCGGTCAGGCAGTACCGCCTGACGCGACCACGGACAGTGACGCTCGCGTCCGCCCGACAGCGGCCGGCCTCCACCCGTCAGACCCCCTTGCACCCGCACAGGGACCCACCTAACCTGACTTTGTGCCGCAAATAAACAAACACCGAACGCACAACGCCGTGCCAGGCACCCCCACCGACCTCACCCGGCTGCGAGCCGTTCTCACCGCCTTCTTCGCCCTCGACGGCTTCATCTTCGCCGGGTGGGTCGTCCGCATCCCCGCCATCAAGGAGCAGACCGGCGCCTCCGCCGGCACCCTCGGCCTCGCACTCCTCGGTGTCTCCGCCGGCGCCGTCGTCACCATGATGCTCACCGGCCGCCTCTGCCACCGGTACGGCAACCACCAAGTCACCGTCGTCTGCGCCGTGTTGCTGTCCCTCAGCGTCTCCCTCCCCCCGCTCACCCACTCCGCCCTCACCCTCGGCCTCGTCCTGCTGATCTTCGGCGCGGCCTACGGAGGGATCAACGTCGCGTTCAACAGCGCGGCGGTCGAGCTGGTCCGGGCCATGCGGCGGCCGATCATGCCCAGCTTCCACGCCGCGTTCAGCCTCGGCGGCATGGTCGGCGCCGGACTCGGCGGGCTGGTCGCCGGAAGCCTGACCCCCACGCAGCACCTGTTCGGCCTCACGGTGCTCGGTCTCGTCGTCACGGCCCTGATCGGCCGCCCGCTGCTCCGCCTCCGGCCTCCGGCGCCTCGCGAGGACTCACCGAAGGAGGAGGCCGCGCCCCGCCGTCTGAACGCCCGTACCCGCGGCCTCGTCGTCACCTTCGGCCTGATCGCCCTCTGCACGGCCTTCGGCGAAGGCGCCCTCGCCGACTGGAGCGCCCTGCATCTGCAGGAGGACCTCGACGCCACCGCAGGCGCAGCCGCGATCGGCTACTCCTGCTTCGCGCTGGCCATGACCGCCGGCCGGCTCAGCGGCACCCGCCTGCTCGAACGCCTCGGCCGGACCCGCACCCTCGTGGCGGGCGGCACGACCGCCGCCGTGGGCATGCTGCTCGGCGCGCTCGCGCCCACCCTGTGGGCGGCCGTCCTCGGCTTCGTGATCACCGGGCTCGGCCTCGCCAACCTCTTCCCGGTCGCCGTCGAACGCGCCGGCACCCTCGCCGGTCCCGACGGAGTCGCCATCGCCTCCACCCTCGGCTACGGCGGCATGCTCCTGGGACCGCCCGCCATCGGCTTCATGGCGGACTGGTACTCGCTGCCCGCCGCCCTCACCAGCGTGGCCGTCCTCGCCGCCACGGCCGCACTCATCGGATTCCTCACCCGGCACGCGGCAGAACGTTGACTCCCGTTCGCCCAAGGTGGCAAACAAGCCAACGGGCGGCCGAACAACGGCGGTTGGGACCGGCGGGGCGCATGAGTCGAGGCGTGGGGGAATAACGTGGGCCTCCACGACCGGTGTTCGACGGTTTCGTGGCTCTCACCACGTACACACAGGAGTGACCATGACGGACGAGGCAGCCAGCTCCGAGCAGGAAGCGCTCTCCAAGTTCGACACGACGGTGCCGCAGTCGGCCCGGATCTGGAACTACTGGTTAGGGGGCAAGGACAACTACGAAGTGGACCGCGTCGCCGGTGACGCCTTCCGCGAGATCTTCCCCGGTATCGAGACGGGGGCCCGCGCCGCCCGCTACTTCCTCGCCCGCGCCGTGCGTCATCTGGCCGCCGAGGAGGGCATCCGGCAGTTCCTGGACGTCGGCACCGGGCTGCCCAACGTCGACAACACCCATGAGATCGCCCAGCGGGTGGCCCCCGAGAGCCGCATCGTCTACGTCGACAACGACCCGTTGGTCCTGGCGCACGCCCGCGCCCTGCTCACCAGCACCCCGGAAGGCGTCACCAACTACGTCGACGCCGACCTGCGCGACCCGGAGACCATCGTGCGGGAGGCGGCGAAGACGCTGGACTTCGACCAGCCCGTCGCGCTCATGCTGATGGGCATCCTGGGCCACATCGAGGACTACGACGAGGCCCGCTCGATCGTGCGGCGACTGGTGGACGCCCTGCCCGCCGGCAGCTACTTCGTGCAGTACGACAGCACCAGCACGAGCGAGGCATACGTCGACGCCATCCGGCAGTACAACGAGGGCGGTTCGATCCCGTACATCCTCCGCAGCCCCGAGCAGATCGCGGGCTTCTTCGAAGGCCTGGAACTGCTCGAACCGGGCGTGGCCTCGTGCTCGCGCTGGCGTCCCGACGACAGTGCCTGGGGCCTGCCCGCGGAGGTGCACCAGTACGGCGGTGTCGCCCTCAAGCGCTGATTCCGCCCGGCTCGGCCCATGTCCCGGCTCAGGTCTCCTGAAGGATGCGATGCAGGATCGTCGGAGTCTCCTCCGGCGATTCCGCCTCGACCACCAGGCGGTTCATGACGTCCCAGTAGCACTCGATCTCGTTCGGCCGGTCGGGATAGAGGGCGGTGACGCGCTGTTCGAGGTAGACCATGTCGGGCAGCCGGCCGCCGGGCAGCCGCAGGATGGTCACCGGACCGGCTTCCCCGGCGTGGCCGCCGGCGACGAACGGCATGATCTGGACGGTGACTTGAGGGAGCCGGCAGATCTCGATGAGATGCCTCAGCTGGGCGCGCATCGTACCGATGCCGCCCACCGGGCGGCGCAGCGCCGCCTCGTCGATCACGGCCCAGAGTTGCGCCGCCGGCCGCCGGCGCAGGATCCGCTGGCGGGTCATCCGCAGCATGACCCGCCGGTCGAGCTCCTCGCCGCGAGCGTCCGAGTGCGCGAGCCGCAGGGAGGCGCGCGCGTAATCGGGGGTCTGCAGCAACTGAGGAACGCGCTGGACCTCAAAGCAGCGGATGAGGCTCGCCGCCTGTTCGGCCCCGAGGTAGGCCTGCGCCCAGTAGGGCACCACATCGTTGAAGTACTGCCACCAGGCAGGGGCGTTGGCCTCCTCGGCCAGGGTCAGCAAGGTGGCGCGCTCGCCCTCGTCCCGGACGCCGTAGAGCGTGAGCAGGTCGGTCACGTCACGCAGTTTGAATCCGTGCCGGCCGGCTTCGAGCCGGCTGATCTTGGACCTTGATGCGCGGATGACCTCGCCTGCCGCCGTACGGGAAATCTGCCGCGCTTCCCGCAGCTCGCGCAGCCGCGCGCCCAGGACCAGACGCGGCACCATGGGGCCGGCCGAACGGCCGTCCAGGAGTGCGCTGTCGGGCGGTGTGGTTAAGACCTCGTCGGAACCCATGGTCGATCTCCCTGCGGTGCACGCGACGTTGTGTGGGGACGAACGCTACGGCCAGTCATCTTAGGGGCAGTTGGCTGTCAACTCGCCGCGCTCAAGAGTTTGCTTTCCTATACGATTTCTCGGATCGGTGGGCGTCTCAAGGACCAGAGATGCCCTCATCACCGCCTGCCGTTGCCGCAACCCTTGACGCACAAGGGTTCCTGCCCCACGATCGCCGCATCCATTTCCTATTTGATTTGGCGAGGGTCGGGCATGCGCTTCCCAACCAGATCCGTCCTGCCCGGAGTTGTCGCCGTCGTGCTGCTCAGCGCCGGGACGACGGCCTGCACCTACCGCAACTCCGGTGCCCAGTCCGGCGGTTCGGCCTCGTCGGCCGCGCGGACGGGCGGCGGCGCCGACCTCGTGGACGGCTCCGGGACCAAGGTCGCCCTCGTGCCGGGCGGCGCCCATCCCTACTTCCAGCCCTGGAAGACCGCCGGTGCCGCCGCGAAGAAGACCTACGGCCTCGGCGCCGTCGCCTTCGACGAGACGGCCGAGTGGGACCAGCAGAAGCAGAACAACCTGCTGTCCACGCTGGCGGCGCGCGGCTACAACGCGTTCGGGGTGTTCGGCGTCTCCCCCACCGACATCAACTCGACCTTCGCGGACCTCAAGTCGCAGGGATTCCCGGTGGCTTCGCTCGGTTCCTGCCCCGCCGGCGACAAGGACGAGGCCGACTTCTGCCTCTCGACCGACGTCCGACTCGCCGCCTACAAAGCCGCGAAGGCGGCGATCGCGGCCATGGGCGGCCGCGGCGTCCTGGTCCATCTGACCGGCAACAACGTCGACGCCAACACCCAGTTGAGGATCAAGGGCGTCGGCCAGGCCGTGCGGGAGACGGGCGGCAAGGTGAAGCTCCTGCAGACCATCACCGACATCGACACCGATCTGCAGACCGCGCAGAAGGCGGTGTCCGACCTGATGGCGGCCAAGGGCGAGCAGATCACGGGCATCGTCGCCACCGCCTACAACCCCGCCGTCGCCGCAGCCGACGTCGTCAGGACGTCCGGTTCGAAGGCGAAGGTCATAGCGATCGACGACGACGCCAAGATCCTGAGCGGCATCAGACAGGGCACGGTCACGGCGACCGTGGTGCAGAACCCGGTCGGCCAGGCCGAGATCGGCACCTGGGCGCTGGCGCTCCTGCAGACGAAGCAGTGCTCCGTGCGCGATCCCGGCGTACGGGTGGACTCCGGTTCGTTCGTCGTCGACAAGACGAACGTCTCGGCCTACGACACCGCCCGGCAGGCGAAGACGGCCCAGCTGAAGCAGCAGTTCGCCGACAAGATCCTCAACTGCGGCTGACCGCCCCCTGATCCCCACGACAGAAATCGGAACCGCCGGATGAGCATCATCACGACCGCGACCGCCAGGCTGGTCGACATCGCCGTCGAACAGGACCGCACCGACGCCGTCCAGTCGTTCGTCAAACAGGAGACGATCCTGGTCGACGTCCAGACGTGGGACGGCGCCACGGGAACCGGCTACTCCTACACCATCGGCACCGGCGGCACCTCCGTACTGGCGCTGCTGCGCGACCACCTGCTGCCCGCCCTCGTCGGGCAGGACGCCCGCAACATCGAGGCGCTGTGGCAGCGGCTGTTCGCGCTGACCCGGGCGACCACCACCGGCGCCATCACCTCGCTCGCCCTCGCCGCCGTGGACACCGCCCTGTGGGACCTGCGCTCCAGGCGGACGGGCGAGCCCCTGTGGCGGCTGGCCGGCGGCCACCGCCAGGAGGTGCCGGTCTACGACACCGAGGGCGGCTGGCTCCATCTGAGCACCGAGGAACTGGTCAAAGGCGCCCTGCGCGCCCAGGAGTCGGGCTGGGCGGGCGTCAAGATCAAGGTGGGCAAGCCGCATCCCGCCGAGGACGCGGAACGGCTGCGTGCCGTACGCGAGGCCGTCGGCCCCTCGCTGCACATCATGACCGACGCCAACCAGTCGCAGACGGCCTCCTCGGTGCTGCGGCTCGCGGCAGCGCTGGAGCCGTACGACCCGTACTGGCTGGAGGAGCCGCTGCCCGCGGACGACATCAGCGGGCACGCCCGGCTCGCGGCGGCGACCCGCATCCCGGTCGCCGTGGGCGAGTCCATGTACTCGCTGACGCAGTTCCGCTCCTATCTGGAGGCCGGTGCCGCCTCCGTCGTACAGGTCGACGCCGCCCGGATCGGTGGCATCACGCCGTGGCTGAAGGTCGCGCACCTGGCGGAGAGCCACAACGTCGTGGTCTGCCCGCACTTCCTGATGGAACTGCACGTCAGCCTCGCCGCGGCGGTGCCCAACGGCCAATACGTCGAGTACATACCGCAGTTGAGGGCGGTGACCCGGACCGAGCTGACCATCCGTGACGGCCTGGCGGTGGCCCCGGACGTACCGGGCATCGGTATCGACTGGGACCCGGACGCACTGGACGACCGGAGGGTGGCGTGACGACCGCCGTCGGCCCGCCGGACACCGTCCCGGAGGAGCGAACGGCACCACGACGCCTGCCGTTCTGGGTCAACCAACGGCTCGGCCTGCTGCTCCTGGTCGTCGCGCTCAGCGTCCTGTTCGGCGTGTTGCGCCCGGCATTCCTGGACCAACGGCTGGTGCTCTTCCCGCTGTTGCGGGACATCTCGACCCTGACCGTGGTCGCGCTCGCCCAGATGGTCGCCCTGTCCGTGGGTCACATGAACCTCGCGGTCGGCCGCATGGCGGCCTTCGGCGCGCTGTTCGCGGGCCTCGGCTACGACCGCCTCGGCGTCCCCATGCAGGTGGGTCTGCTCCTGTGCCTGGCCGCCGGTGCCGCCGTCGGCGCACTCACCGGCTGGCTCATCGCCCGCACCGGAGTCAGCTCCTTCGTCGTCACCCTGGCCATGGACTTCGCCCTCCTCGGTCTCGTCTCCCTCCTCTACTCGGCCCTCACCGACGACGCCGCCTTCACCACCCACCCCTCCGGCATCGACGCCCTGCGCTCCTACTCCCTCGCCGACATCTGCGCGGGCCCGATCTGCGGCTCCCCCGCCGTACCCCAGATAGCCCAGTTCACCGTCCTCGCCATGCTCGGCCTCGGTTTCCTCTACGGCAGTACGCGCTTCGGCCGCGAGCTGCTGCTCACCGGCGCGAACCCGGCCGCCGCGGAGCTGTCCGGCATCCCCACCGGGCGCCGGGTCGTGCTCGCGCACACGCTGTCCGGACTGCTCGCCGCGCTCGCCGGGTTCATGGCGGCGGCCGGCACGGGCACGTTCCGCGCCTCGATCGGCGACGACTTCATGCTGCCCTCCTTCCTCGGCGCGGTGCTCGGCGGCACCCTGCTCACCGGCGGGGTGGTGTCGGTGCTCGGCACGCTGCTGGGCACCGCGCTGGTCGGGGTGATCCGCAAGGGGCTCGATCTGCTCGGCGTCGGCCTGGAGAGCCTGAACATCTACCTCGGCTGTGTCCTGCTGCTGGCCCTGTCGGCCGACCGGATCCGGGCCGTGGTGTCCTATCGCAAGGTGGTGCGCTCCACATGAACCGCATGAACACGCTGATGGGTCAAGGGAGTTGGGCCGCCGGGGCGCTGCGCCGGTTCTCCCGTTCTACGGCGGCGATGCTGCTCGCCGTGGTCGTGGCCGGGTATGTGGCGCTCGGCGTCGCCTCGTCGGGCGCCTTCTTCGAGGGCCCCTCGGTGCGGGTCTTCCTCCAGTACCTGGCCACGCCCATCCTCATCGGCCTGGCCCAGATGGTGGCGCTGTGCGTGGGTCAACTCAACCTCGCCGTCGGCGCGTTGGGCGGTTTCACCGCTTGCCTGACCGGCGTCCTCATGGCCGACCACGGTGTGCCCGCCGAAGTCGCCGTGCTCGTGGGCCTGTTGACCGCGACGGCCGTCGGGCTGGCGACCGGTGTCGTCATCGTCGCCACGCAGATCAACGGGTTCATCGTCACCCTCGCCACGATGACGATCCTGCTCGGAGCGCAGTACCGGCTCACCGGCACCCGTACCGTCGACGGCTACTCGCGCACCCTGCGCGACCTGGGCACGTCGGCGCCGCTGAACGTCCCGCTCGTCTTCGTCACCGCGCTCGTCGCGGCGGCGCTGCTGGCCGCCTTCATGTACCGCACGGTCGCGGGCCGCCGGCTCCTCGCCGCGGGCGGCAACCCCCTCGCGGCCAGGCTGTCCGGGATCTCCACCGACCGGCAGATCGTGGTCGCGCACACGCTGTCCGGGCTGCTGGTCGGCGTGGCCGCGGTGACGGCCACGGCCTCGCTGCCGGGCGTCAACCGCAGCGTCGGCGGCGACTGGCTGCTGCCGAGCTTCGCGGCACCGATCATCGGTGGCGTGGCGCTCACCGGCGGTTCGGTCGCGGTGTTCGGGACCGTGCTGGCGGCCTTCGTGACACGGCTCATCGACGCGGCGCGGGCGCAGTTCTCGCTGGACCCGAGCTGGGTGAACCTCCTCATCGGCCTGGTGGTCCTGGGGACGGTCGCCGGTGGCCGGCTGCACCAGACGCGCCTGGAGAAGAGCCCGCAGTCACCAACTGCCCTGCCCCAGCCGGGAGGTGCCCAGTGACCGGCACGGTCCTGCTCGAATGCGACGACCTGGTCAAGGTCTTCCCCGGTGTACGGGCGCTGGACGGCGTGGGCCTACGGCTGACCGCCGGCACCGTCCACGCGCTGCTCGGCGAGAACGGCGCCGGCAAGTCCACCCTCATCAAGGTCCTGACCGGGGTGCACTCCCCCGACGGCGGCACGCTCACCTGGTGCGGCCAACAGGTCCAGCTGCGCTCGCCGTTGGAGGCGACCCGTACCGGTATCGGTGTCGTCCACCAGGAACGCAATCTGATCCCGGGCTTCTCCGTGGCGGAGAACATCACCCTGCAGAACCCGCCCTCCCACCGCGGCCTGATCGACCGCGAGGCCATGACCGCACCGGCCCTGGCATGCCTCGCGGAACTCGGCGTCGCCATCGATCCGCACCAACATGTACGTGAACTGTCCGTCGCCCAGCAGCAGTTGGTGGAAATAGCCAAGGCCCTCCACACCGAGAGCCGGGTGCTGCTGCTGGACGAACCCACCGCTTCCCTCTCCCCGCAGGAGTCGGAGCACCTCTTCGAGGTGATCCGGCGACTGGCCGGGCGGGGTGCCTGTGTGGTCTTCGTCAGCCACAAGCTGGAGGAGGTGTTCGCGGTCTGCGACACGGTCACCGTGCTGCGTGACGGGAAGTCGGTACTGGAGTCCGCGCCGCTGGCCGAGCACACCCACGACGACATCGTCGGCCTCATGGTGGGCCGCGCCCACACCGCGACGGAGCTGCGCCCGCGCACGGTCGACCGCTCCGCCGTCCCGACTCTCGTCCTGGACGCGGTGTCCACGGCCGGCGGCCACTGCGACATCAGCCTGGAGGTCCGCCCCGGGGAGATCGTCGGCCTGTACGGACTGGTCGGCGCCGGGCGCAGCGAGTTGGTGAAGGCGGTGCTCGGTCTGGACCGCGTCACCGGCGGCGAGGTCCGCGTGCACGGCAGGCCCGCCCGCATCACCTCACCGCGCCAGGCCCTGCACGAGTTCGGCATCGGCTACGTCACCGAGAACCGCAAGGAGGAGGGCGTCTTCCTGGAACAGCCCGTCGTCCGCAACATCACGGTGACGGTGTGGCAGCGGCTCGCGAAGGCTTTCGGGTTCGTGTCGGCCCGCGAGGAGCGCGACACCGCCCAGGATCTCGTCGACCGGCTAGGCATCCGGGTCTCGGGACTCCAGCAGAACGCCGGTGAACTCTCGGGCGGGAACCAGCAGAAGGTCAGCCTCGCCAAGTGGCTTGCAGCGGACACCCGGTTGCTGGTCATCGACGAACCGACGGTGGGAGTCGACGTCCGTACCAAGCGGGCCTTCCACGAACTGATCTGGGACCTGGCCGCCGACGGCCTGCCCATCCTCCTCATCAGCAGCGACCTCGCGGAGATGGTCACCCTCGCCGACCGCATCGTCGTCATGACGGACCACCGCGTCCGCGGCGAGGTCGACAACGACCGCGACTACGACCGCGTGAGCGGCCGGGTCATCCGTCTGATCCACGACCGCGACGCGGTGCGCTCATGAGGCGCGTGGCACAGGTCGTCGCCGTACGCCCGGAACTGCTGGACGCATACCGGGAGTTGCACCGGGCCGTGCCCGAGCCGGTGCTCGACCGGATCCGGCGCAGCCACATCTCCAACTACTCGATCCATCTGCTGGGCGACCGCCTGTTCAGCTACTTCGAGTACCACGGAGACGATCTCGCGGCGGACCTGGCCGCGATGGCCGAGGACGAGGCCACCCAGCGGTGGTGGAAGCTGACCGCTCCCTGCCAGGTGCCCGTGCCGGAGGCGGCGCCCGGTGAATGGTGGGCCACGGCGGAACAGGTGTTCCTCATGGAGTAGCCGGCCCGTCGTCGCCGTCGTCGATCTGCCGCTCCAGACTCCGGGTGAGATGCTCCGTCATCGCCTCGGCCGCCCGCTCGGGGTTGCGGCGCAGGATCGCGCGGACGATCCGTTCGTGCTCCGCGACGGTCGGGCCCTCGGCGCCGACCACCTTGCTGAGCCGGAAGATGTGCAGATGGGCGTGGAGCCGTTCCACCGCGTCCGCGAGCAGCGGCCGGTGGGTGGCCTGTCCGATCGCCTCGTGGAAACGCTGGTCGAGAGCGGCGAAGTCGCGGTAGGACGCGTACCGGCCCTTGGGGCTCGGGTGGGCCTGCAGTTCCTCGACGATCCGCTCGAGGCCGTCGAGTTGCACCTCGGTGGCGTTCACCGCGGCCAGCGCGGCCGCCCTGGGTTCCAACAGCAGCCGCATCTCGAAGAGTTCCTCCAGACCCCGGCGGGTCAGCAACTGCGTGGCCCGGTATCCGGAGAGCGCGCGCTTCACCACCAGGCCCTCGGACTCCAGCCTGGCGAGCGCCTCCCTGACAGGGGTCGGCGAGACCTTGAGCGTGCGGGCCAGCGAATCGATGCCGACCCGTGCGCCGGGGGCGATCTCGTGGTCCATGACCATCGCCTTGATGCTCTCGTACACACTGTCCGACAGCGCCTGCCGGACTGGGGGCACACTCAGCTCGTCGCCTTCGTCCGGAACCCCGGCCACGGAAGGGCTGTGCGGCGGCATCCCCACTCCCCCTCAAGGCTTGCTGTGTCCGCCCAGTTTAGCCAGGGGCAGGTGGGCGGAGCGGGCAGCCGTCACCCCGCCTCCGCCGGCACCGCCGCTTTCCCGCTCTTCTCGGTCAGGTCGAGGCTGCTGCGCAGGCTGACCGGCTTGAGCAGGATCGCGGCGATCACCGCGAGCAGGGCCGCTCCGGCGGAGAGCAGGAAGATCTCTGCCGTGGCGTCTCCGTAGGCGACCCGGACGATCTCCCGTACGGCGACGGCGTCCGATCCGGTGGCGGTGCTCCGCAGTCCCGCGTCGGCGAGACCGTGCGCGATCTGGTCCTGGACGTGCCGGGCCAGTACGGCGCCGAGCACGGAGACACCGATCGTGCCGCCGAGCGAGCGGAAGAAGGACACCGTGGAGCTGGCCGCGCCGATGTCCTTCAGCGGCACGGTGTTCTGTACGACGAGCACCAGGTTCTGCAGCGTCATCCCGACGCCCATCCCGACGCAGAGCATCTCCACGCTCAGCAGGAGGATGGGCGTCCTGGAGTCGAGGGTGCCGAGACCGGCGAAGCCGACCGTGAGCAGGACGGCGCCGGTGATGATGAACGGCTTGATCTTCCCGGTCCTGCTGATCAGCCGCCCCGCGACCGTGGACGCGATGAGGATGCCCGCCATCATGGGAATCGTCAGCAGACCGGCCTCGGTCGGACTGTGGCCCCGGCTGAGCTGGAAGTACTGGCTGAGAAAGACGGCGGCGCCGAACATCGCCGTACCGACGGCGAGGCTGCCGACGATCGCCAGAGCGGTCGTCCGCTGTCGCACGATGCCGAGCGGTACGACGGGTTCGGCGGCCCGCGACTCCACCCACACGGCGACGGCGATCAGCGCCAGCCCCCCGCCCACCATGGCCCCGGTCTGCCAGGAGGCCCAGCCGAAGGAGTTGTCGACGAAGGACACCCACACCAGCAGCACACTGACACCGGCGGCGATCAGGGTCGCGCCCAGGTAGTCGATCCTGACGTTCTCACGGCGGATGACGGGCAGATTCAGCGTCCGCTGGAGCAGGAACAGGGCTACGACGGCGATCGGCACGCCGATGAAGAAGCACCACCGCCACCCCAGCCACGAGGTGTCGACGACGACCCCGCCGAGCAGCGGCCCGCCGATGGTCGAGGTCGCGGTGACACTGCTCAGGTAGCCGCTGTAGCGACCGCGCTCGCGGGGCGGGATCATCGCCGCCAGGGATATCTGGACGAGGGCCTGCACACCTCCCACGCCGACACCCTGCAGGGCCTGCGAGGCGATGAGCTGCCCCGCGGTCTGGCTGACCCCTGAGGCCACGGCGCCCAGCACGAACACGGCGATGGACGCCTGCACGAGGGTCTTCTTGCTGAACAGGTCGGCGAGCTTGCCCCAGATCGGTGTCGTCGCCGTGGTGGTGAGGAGGGTCGCGGTGACGACCCACGTGTACTGGGTCTGCGATCCGTGCACGGCCCCGATGATCTTCGGCAGCGCGCTGGAGACGACCGTACTGCTGAGGGTCGACACGAACAGCGCGAGCAGCAGCCCGCTGAGCGCCTTCAGCACCTTGCGACGGGCCGCGGGGGACGTCTCCGTGGGACTCGCCCCGTTCACTGCCGTGCTCATCCGACGAACCCCCAGCGACCAGCTCGCTATACACCACGTATAGCGACAGCGCCTCACCATACATGGCGTATAGCGACGGGAGACAGGTGGTGGTCAACTGCACGTCACGGTGATCGACGCGTGCCGGCTGCGCGGAGGCAGCGTGAGCGTCAGAGTGCGGGTCGCTGGGTCGAAGTGGTAGTTGTCGGGGGACAGTTGGACCCCTCCTACGCGCACGGTGCTCGGGGCGGTGACGCCGAGCAGGGAGACGGTCCACTGCCGGGTGCCGACCTGGCCGTGGAAGGTCCCGGTGGTGGGACCGATCGTCAGCGTGCGCCTGGCGCCGCTCTCCCGGTACCGGATCCTCGTGGTGGCCGTGTGGCCGCGTCCGGTGGTGGTTCCGTCGTCCTCGTAGAGGGAGGAGGAGCCGGAGGCGCCCGCGGCGACCGTGAGTGTGACCTTGGTCAGCGGGGCCTTGTCGTCGCTGGTGACGTTGTGCGTGCGGGTCGGGACGAGGGAGCCCGCCTTGACGAACACCGGCATGGTGTCGAGGCCGGACGTGATGTTCTGGGTGGTGCCGCCGGCGTAGGTCTGTCCGGTGAAGTAGTCGGTCCACCGGCTGCCGGGCGGAAACCACACCGAGGTCGTGGCCGTGGTGCCGGGCGTGGTGACGGGGGCGACGAGCATGTCGGGGCCGTAGAAGTACTCGCTGCCGGAAGTGGCGTACGCCTGCGGCTCGTTGGGGTATTCCAGGTAGGTCGGGCGGGTGACGGGGACGCCGGTGGTGTTGGCCTGCTGGGCGAGTGAGTAGGTGTAGGGCACCAGGTTCTCGCGCAGGTTGAGGAACTTGTCCGCCGAGGCGCGGGCCGCGGTGCCGTACTGCCAGGGCAGTCGGTCGCTGTGGTTGCTGTGCAGGCGGTCGACGGGCTGGAAGGTGCCGAGCTGGACCCAGCGGGCGTACATGTCGTCGGGGAGTTTGTGCGTGGTGTGGGTCGTGCCGTCGGAGGTGTAGGTCTCCGAGCCGGTCAGGTTCGTGGTGTCGTTGTGGCCGCCGATGTCGTGGCTGATCGCCGAGAGGCCGGTGGCCGCCGCTTCGCCGGGCGTGTAGCCGACCTCCGCCTTCAGGGTGCCCCAGGTGGAGGAGGTGTCGCCGGTGAAGTGGACGGTGGTGCGCTTGTCGGCCCACGGTCCGGTCGGCAGCCCCTGCTGGCCGCTGTAGCCGCCTGCCTGGAGGGAGCCGTAGGCGCGGGAGACGACGAAGCCGCGGCCGACGGTCCTGTCGGCGTCCGTGGCGTACTGCTGGTTGATCCACGCGTCGGGAGTGACACCGGGCAGCGAGGACCGGGAGTTGTCGCAGCACCAGTCCGGCCACCAGAAGTCGTTGCCCTGCTCGTCCATGGTCCGATGCAGGTCCATGTACGCCTTGAGCTGGTCGGGATCGCCCCAGTCGAAGGTGTAGCAGTCCCCCGGGCCGCTGTTCGCGGAGGGGGCACAACCGCCCTTGCGCAGCTTGCCCTTGGCGGTCGCCTGGGCCTGGGCGAACTGCGGGTCGCCGCTGAGGATGCTCGGGTGGACGTTGAGCGTGTTGTGCAGGCCCTGGGCGGCGGACCAGTCGAAGAACCCTTTCGGATCAGGGAACTTGGACGTGTCGATCTCCCAACCGCTCCAGGTGTTCGGCGACTTGAAGTCGGTGTCTGTCACCAGGACGTCCAGGGGCACACCTTCGGCGCGGAAGGCGGGCAGGATCCTGTTCTCGTAGTCGGCGGCCGTGCGGTCGATGTACTCCGAGTACCAGACGCCGTAGGCCCATTGGGGAAGGAGTTGGGGCGGGCCGGTGAGGGTGGCCAGGTCGGACAGGGCCTGTTTGTAGTCGTGGCCGTAGCCGAAGACATAGCCGTCCTGGTACGGCGCCCCGCCGTGGGACGGGCGTGGGGTGACCTGGCGGGTGCCGGTGTCGTAGAGGGCCGAGACGGTGTCGTCGAGCAGGTACCAGCCGTCCTTGTACAGCAGGCCCGGTGTGGTGGCCGGTGTGCCGTTGTCGCCGTTGACGCCGTCGAGGCTGCGGCGGTAGCCGCCGAGCGCCAAGTGCGGTTGCGGAGGCGGTGAGTCGGCGGCGGTGACGGAGACCGTGTCGAGGTTGACGTGGCAACTCGCCGCGTCCGGACAGCCGACGGAGATGTCGTTCGCTCCGGCCTTGAGGGTGACCGGGACCGAGGCGGTCTTCCAGGTGTCCCAGTTGCCGGTGACGGGCAGCGACAGGGTCCCCGTGGTGCCGCCGGAGGACACCGTCGCCGTACGGGTCTGGTTGAGCCCGTCACTGCCGGTGGCGTTGGCGTAGCGGACCTGCAACGCGTAGGTGCCGTCGGCCGGTACGCCGACCACGTGGGTCAACAGGCCTGCCCCCTGGTTCAGTTCGGCGAGGAAGCCGCTGCCGGAGTAGCCGGTGTGGTCGGTGGCCGTGATCGCCGAACCGGAGGGGCGGTCGGCCTCGGCCTCGCAGTTGCCGCCGAATCCGCAGCCGGTGATCGCGGTCGTCGACGTCGGCGGATAGCCGTCGCCCTCGTCGACCAGGGCCACGCTGTCGATGTTGACGTCGCCGGAGTCCGCGGCGGTCCTCGTCAGCGCGATCGTGTGGTGGCCGGCGCCCAGTTGCACGGCGCCGCCCGCCAGACCCCAGGTGTTCCAGTTCGCGGTGACGGGCAGGCTCACCGACCGGTTCGCGCCGCCGTCCACCGACAGGGTGAGAGTGCGCGTCGTGTTCTGGCCGTCGCCGCCGAGGGAGTTGGCGTAGCGGATGTCGAACCGGTACGTCCCCGACGTGGTGACATCGACGTCGGCCGACAGGGAGTCGCCCGTCCCCTCGAAGCCGGCCAGGAATCCGGAGCCGGTGTAACCGGAGTGGTCCGAGGCCACGCCCGGCCCGCTGTGCGGCAGTTGCTCGGCCTCGCACAGGGCGCCCGGGCCGCAGGTGAGCCGCTGCCACGGCGTGGCGTCGACGGACGACCCGCCGGCCGACAGGCGCACGGAGAGGTTCTGGGCGTCGAAGGGCCCGGAACCCACCTGGTACCGCAGGGTGAGCGCACTCGTGCTGATGGTCAGCCGGCCGTCGGACGTACTCGAGGTGTACGCGGTCGGCGCGAACGCGGTGCGGCCGATCGCGTTGAACGTCGCGCCGTCGGTGAACTTCCCGTCCTGCGCGTACTCGGTACGTATCAGGGTCGGGGACAGGACCTGGAAACGTGCGTTGCCGGAGGTCACCGACGCGGGTCGGTGGATCGTCGGTGCGTCGGCCGACGCCTCTCCGGTACCGGTCACCGTCATGGCAGCCAGGCTGCTCACCAGGGCGATGCCCGTGAGACGTCTTCGCAGGAAACGCGTCGTGCGTAACGCTGATCTTCTTCTCATGGACAGCTCCGTCCTGAAGCGGGTGCGTCGGTCGCCGTGCACGCCTGGTGGAAACTGCCGCCGGCCGACATCGTTGTCAAGCCTCGCCGTTCACATCCGTCGGCATCCGCGCGAGCGGGTCCGCCCCGGCACACGTGGGGCGTGTGCGCCGAGGCGGACGGCGGCAGCTGCGGGCGGGCGCGGTCCGGTCGCTCGGTTCGTCTCAGCCCTGCGGCGAAGATCTCGTCAGGCTCTGGTCCGGCACACTCCCCCGTCCCGCCCCCGGAGCCGAACCACCCGGGCCGGTCACCATACGGAGGTGTGATCGGTCCGGGTCCCCGGAGTCGGTCTCCGCCAGGCGCTTGAGCAGCTTCGGGGTCAGCCCTCGGTACGCGGCCGGGTCGACCGGGCCGAGCCAGTGGGCGGCGCGGACGAGCGGGCTGATGTTGAGGCCGAGGTCGCCCAGTACTTCGTCGGCGTTGTGCATCGAGAACGGAATGATCTTGGTGCCGCGGCAGTGGTGGGTGTCGGTGGCGACGTCCATGAAGGCCAGTTGCTCGACGACCGCGTGCCTCATGGTGTCGGTGTCGGGGGTCTCCAGCGCGGCGGCGAGGTCGGCCGCGATCCACAGGGCGGCGAGCTCGGCGTTGAGCGGGCTGAAGAAGGAGGAGTTGTAGCCGTTGAAGTACAGGCCGGGGACCCCGAGGGGCAGGATCTGGCGGTAGAGCATGAAGTTGCCGCGCTCGTCGAGGAGTTGGGCACGCACTTGCTCGGGCAGGAACGGGACGCCCTGGGTGAAGCCGGTGGCGCAGACCACCAGGTCGGCGGGGAGCAGGGTGCCGTCGGAGAGGCGGGCGGAGGGGGCGCCGTCCATGACGAGGAGCCGCTCGATGGTGCGGTCCCGGTGCACGGTGATGTCGCCCGCGGTGACGGCCTCGAAGAAGCCCTCGGTCGCGAGCCCGATGGCGCCGCGCACGATGTCCTCCATCGCCCCCTCGGGCACCAGATCGAGCCGCTTGAGGCCGAGTTGACGTATGGACACGGTGCCGATGGAGTTGATCATCCGGCGGCGCAGACCGTTGCCGGGGCCGTGCAGGAAGCGTTCGAAGCCGCCTGGGCGGAGGTAGCGGAACAGCGCTTCGCCGAGCCGGGTGAGCAGCAGCATCTTGAAGTTCAGCCGGCCGCCGATCTTCCGCGGGACCTTCCACAGCAGTTGGCGCGCGATCACATCGGTCCGGGCGGCGACGGCGCTGATCGGCACGGCCACGTCGCAGGCCGACTTGCCGTAGCCGACGACGAGGACGTCACGGCCGCGGGCCTGCTCGGCGTCGTGGAACTCGGTACCCGCGCACACCTGGCCGCCGGCCTCGGTGAACTCCGCCAGGCCGTCGAACTTCGGTACGGCGGGTTCGCAGAACACCCCGTTGGCGACGACGAGTCGGTCGTAGGTCTCCGTGGTGTGCGTGCCCGCGGCGTCGCGGTACTCGACGTTCCACGTGCCGTCGTCGGCCGGCTCGGCCGAGATCACTTCGGTGCTCAGGCGCAGTGCGGGTTCGAGTCCGAAGTGGGCGGTGTAGTCGGCGAGGTAGGACTGGACCTGGGCGCCGTCGGGCCACTCCGGGAAGTCCTTGGGCATGGGGAAGTCGGAGAAGGAGTACTGCGCCTTCGGGCTCTGTGTCGTCACTCCCGGGTAGCGGCGCGTCCGGCTCCACACGCCGCCCACGTCCGGCGTCTTCTCGAACACGTGCGTCTGGTGCCCGGCCTGGGTGAGCACCTTCGCGGTGACCAGGCCGGCGACACCGGCGCCGATGATGGCGATCCTCATGGTCACGCGACCTCGGGCGGCAGTTGGAGCTCGATGCCGAAGTCGGCCATGATCTTCTTCATCAGCCCGATGTCCTTCGGTCCCGGCGGCATCTCCGCGAGCGCCTGGTAGTAGCCCTCCAGACCGGCGGGCGAGACGACGGAGATGACGCGGGACTCCTCCGGGTAGGGGTTGCGGAAGGCGTGGACCACGTCGCGCGGCAGGTAGAGGTAGTCGCCGTGTTCGAGGACGAAGTCCCTGCCGCCGAGGTGGACGTCGAGCCGTCCGGCCAGACAGATGAAGGACTCGTCCTCGCGCGTGTGCAGATGCGGCGGCGGTCCGTCGGTCTCCGGCGGGACCGTGTACTCGAACAGCGAGTACGCGTCGCGTGTCGCCGCGCCGTCCGCCTTGAGGGTGATGCCGAGCCCGATCGCCGCGATCTTGTGGCCGTCGCGGGAGGGCAGCATATAGCCACCGCCTAGAGTCACCGTCGTCTCCTTCCGGTCGCCACCGCGGCCGTCCGACCGCGGCGCTGGTCCGCTCGGCTCAGCGTCGGTTCGCAGCGGTCGGCGCGCAATGGCCCAGTCCCACCGGCTGGGACTTTTTCACCGGCGGGTGCTGTAGGCCCGGGAGGCCGCCGCGGCGGCGAGCCGCACCGCGGGCCCGGCCCGGTCGGCGCGGACCAGGGCGGTGGGCCCGGTCACGGACAGGGCCGCGGCGACGTCGCCGTGCGGGCCGAAGATCGGGGCGGCGACGCAGCTCACGCCGATGTTGCCCTCCTCTCGTTCGACCGCCCAGCCCCTGGCCGGCACGGCGGTCAGCTCGCGGATGACGGCCTCCTTGGAGGTCAGCGTGCGCGGGTTGCGCGGCGGCGTTCCGGCGTCGAGCACGGCGTCGATGGTCGCGGTCTCGCTGTAGGCGAGGATGGCCCGGCCCAGCGCCGAGCAGTACGCCGGGACGATCCCGCCGACCTGGGAGAGCATCGGCATGGGACGGTGTCCGGTGATCTTCTCGACGACCAGGATCTGCGCGCCGTCCAGGACGCCGAGCTGCACGGTGTTCCTGGTCGCGGTGTGCAGGTCCTGCAGGTAGGGCAGCACGGCCTCCCGCAGTTCGAGCCGGATCGGCGCCAGGCTCGCGATCTCGAACAGCCGGTTGCCGATCCGGTAGTGGCCGTGGGGTTTGTCCAGCCAGCCGAGCCGGATCATCCGCTCTGCGGTGCGGTGCGTGGTCGACCGGGGCAGCCCGCAGCGGGCCACCAGCGCGGAGAGGGTCAGCTCGCGGTGTGCCGCGTCGAAGGCGCCGAGGATCGCCGCCGCGCGCTCCAGGCCCTTGGTCTCCGTCGCGCCGTCCCGCGCAGTGGGACTCGTCCCTTGTTCTCCGGGGCTCATGCCGGTCACGCTAAGGCCGTCCCGCTCCGCGGACAAGGAGCGGATTCAGGAGGATGCCCACATCATGCGGACAGCATTGGTCGGCGGCGGTTCGAGCGGTATCGGCCACGCGATCGCCGAGCGCCTGGCGGGTGCGGGCGACCGGGTGGTGATCACCGGTCGGCACGCCGACGTCCTCGAAGCCGCGGCTGCCCGGCTCCGCGGCGCCGCGGCCGAGGTGCACGCCCTGGTGAGCGACATGGCCGACCCCGCCTCGGCAGCGGCGGCGATGGAAGAGGTCGAGCACCGCCACGGCGGCCTCGACGTCCTTGTGCTCAACGCCGGGGGTCCACCGCCCGGTGGGATCCTCGACCTCGACGACACGCGCTGGCGGGAGGCGTCCGAACTGCTGCTGCTCGGCCCGCTGCGGCTGGCCCGCCTGGCGATGCCGGGCATGGCGAAGCGCGGCTTCGGGCGGGTCGTGTTCGTGACGTCCACCGCGGTGCGCCAGCCGCAGCCCGACCTGGCCGCGTCCGTGGTGCTGCGGTCGGCGGTCACGGCCGCGGCCAAGCTGCTCTCCCGCGAGTTCGCGGCCTCGGGCGTCACCGTCAACTGCGTTGCGCCCGGCGCCACTTCGACCGAGCGACGGACGCAGATCCTGACCAACCGGGCACGCGCCGCACACCTCGGCTTCGACGAACTCGACGCGCAGGACCTCGCGCACATTCCGGCCGGGCGCGCCGCGCGCCCGGCGGAGATCGCGGCGGCCGTGGCGTTCCTGGCCTCCGACGACGCGGCATACATCAACGGGACCGTGCTCACGGTCGACGGCGGAAGGACGGAGACGATCTGATGGCGGCATCGGGATCCCGCTTCACCATGGCCGATTTCCTCGGCTCGCTCCACGGCACCGTGCAGCCCGGCGCGGCACGGCCGGTCGTCGTGCACGCCGACGAGCTCGCGCCGCTGCCGGCCGACCAGGTGCACAATCCCACCGTGCTGGCGATCGCCGGGTTGCTGCCGACGGCCACCTTCGAACTCTTCCGGCAGACCATCCCGGCTGGGCTGAGCTCGGACATGCAGCGCCACCATCACGAGACGGTGCACTTCGTCATCAGCGGGCACGGCCACAGCGAGATCGAGGACGACACCGAACCCTGGGCGGCCGGCGACTTCATCTACACCCCGCCCTGGACCTGGCACCGCCACTACAACGACTCGGAGACCGAGCCGGTCGAGTTCCTGACCATCGAGAACTCCCGCCTGCTGAACCTGCTGGGCGTGGGACGGCGGCAGAGCGCGGGACTGGCCACGGTCGCCGAGGCCCGCGCACGATTCAAGGAGGAGCAGGCATGAGCCCGTCGCCCGCCCACATCGGCATCTGGGGCGAACTGTCCGACGTGGAGCACGAGTTGCGCTTCGTCGACGTCGCCGGCATCCGCACCCGGGTGCTGCGTGCGGGGGCCGGCCCGGAGCTGATCCTGCTGCACGGCACCGGCGGACACCTGGAGGCCTACGCCCGGGACATCGCCGGGCTGGCCGCCGACTTCCGCGTCACCGCCTACGACATGGTCGGCCACGGCTGGTCCGACCTCCCCGACCGGCCGTACACGATCGACGTGCTCTCCGATCATCTCCTGGGCCTGATGGACGAGTTGGGGATCGACTCGGCGCACCTGTCCGGCGAATCGCTCGGCGGCTGGGTGACGGCGTGGACCGCGGCTTACCACCCCGACCGCGTCGAACGGCTCGTGCTCAACACCCCCGGGAACATAGCCAACAAGCCGGAGGTGATGGTCCGGATGCGCGAGAGCACCCTGGCCGCCGTCCGGGACCCGAGCGACGCGACCGTGCGCCGCCGTGTCGAGTTCCTCTTCCACGACACCTCGATGGTCACCGACGAGCTGGTGAACCTGCGACGCGCCGTCTACAGCCGTCCCGGCTTCCTGCGCGCGATCGAGAACACCCTGGTGCTCCAGGACCCCGAAGTGCGCAAGGACTTCGCCTGGGACCCCGCCTGGGTCGGCGGGATCACCGCGCCCACCCTGCTGCTGTGGACCGACCACGACCCGACCGGCGGACTCGACGAGGCGGCGCTGCTCCAGAGCTGGCTGCCCGACGCCCGCCTGCACGTGATCGAGGGCGCCGGTCACTGGCCGCAGTGGGAGAAGCCCCCCGAGTTCCTGCGCGCCCATCGCGACTTCCTGCTGCTCGGCAAGGACCCCGTATGAGCGAGATCATCGGCATGGTCGCCCTGTCGCACTCCCCCTTCGCCACCCTGCTGCCGCCCGCCGGCCCCGAGCAGCCCGGCGGCCGGTTCCTCACCGAGGCGGCCAGGCTCTCCCGCGCGGTGGCCCGGCTCGCGCCCGACGCCGTCGTGGTCATCGGCCCCGACCACTTCCACGGGAACTTCTACGACGCCATGCCGCCGTTCCTCCTCGGTGTCGAGCACGCGACCGGATTCGGGGACTTCGGCAGCCGGTCGGGCCCCCTGCCCGTCGCCGGCGAACTGGCCTGGTCCGTGTACGACGGCCTCACCCGCGCGGGCTTCGACCTGTCGCTGTCCTACTCGCTGACCGTCGATCACGGACTCGTGCAGAGTTACGAGATGGTCTGCGCCGGCGCGGAGATACCGATGGTGCCGCTCGTCGTGAACACCGCCGCTCCCCCACTGCCGACCATGGAGCGCTGCATCGGCTTCGGCCGGGCCCTGGGCGACGCCCTGCGCGACGGTGGAGGCACCGGCCGGGTGCTGGTCATCGCGAGCGGCGGGCTCTCCCACTGGCTGCCCAGCAACGACCCCCGCGATCCGGCGATGGCCGAGGAGCGCCGGCACGCGGTGATCCACGGACGCGAGGCCCCCCGTGCCTTCTCGGTCGAGCGCGAGCACCGGGTGCGGGAGATGGGCGGCAACCGGCACGCCCACGTCAACAGCGGGTGGGACCGCTGGTTCCTCAAGCAGTTGGGGACCGGGGAGTCCCGGCCGATCGCGGCCCTCGGCGACGCGGGGCTGGAGGAGCAGGCGGGCAGCGGCGGCCACGAGATCCGCACCTGGCTGGTCGGACACGCCGCGGTACAGGCACCGCTGGTGTGGACCGCGTACGAGCCGGTCCCGGAATGGATCACCGGTATGGGCCTCGGCGCCACCTTCGAGGTGCGCTGACGTGCCCGAGCCCGCCGCCCGGCCGACCCCGGGGCGGCGATCATGAGTCGTGGAACCGTCCCTCGCGCGCAGCCGGTCCTGGCGAGCGAGCGTCTCACCCTGGCGCCGCTGGTCCCGGGCCACACCGAGGGACTTGTCGCGCTGTTCGCGGACCCGCGGGCCAGCCGCTACTTCCCGGTCGACTTCAGCGACGAACGGGCCGCGCGAGACCTGGTGGCCGGCCGGCTGGCCTACGCGGGCCCGCCCCAACTGGGCTACTGGACATGGCTGTTGGACGGGCAGGTGGTCGGGCTGGGACACCTGCAACCGGCGCGGGACCTGCCCAGCCGGTTGATCGAGACCGGGTGGTGCGTGCGTCCCGACCTGTGGCGACAGGGCCTGGCCACGGAGGCGATCGGGGCGCTGCTGGACTACGCGCTGTCGGGCCTGCGCCTACCTGCCGTGTGGGCCCTGGTCGACAGCGGAAACACGCCGAGTATCGGGTTCGCCCACCGTTTGGGATTCCTGTCCGTGGGTGAGCGTCGGCTGGACGACGGGGTCGCCCAGGTCTTCGTCAGGACGGCCGACCACTCGCTCTGAACAGACGAACACCCCAGGCTTGCGGGGACCGCAAAACAAGCATGCCCTCGTAATGAGAGTTTACTTGCATAACGAGAGCCGACCGCCTACATTCATGACAGCCAACTCCAATAAACACAGCGGTCTCTCTTCCCGGAGGTTCAGATGACGGACGTCTCAGTGGTCGGCCCGGACGACGGTGAGTCGATCCAGCTGGGCCCGACCCGGATGCGGATCCTCGAGGACGGCGCCACGACCGACCACCGCCTCGGCATCGGGGAGATCACCCTCGCCCCGCACACCGACGGTCCGCCGCAGCACCGGCACGCCCGGCACGACGAGGGCTTCTACGTCGTCTCCGGCGCAGCCCGGTTCACCGTCGGCGAGACCGTGTACGACGCGCCCGCCGGAACACTGGTCATGATCCCGCCCGGCGCCCCGCACACCTTCGCCAATCCGACCGACGGCACCACGGTCCTGCTCAACACGTTCACCCCGGACCTGTACGTCGACTACTTCCGGGATCTGCGCGACATGATCGCCGACGGCCGGCCGCTCACCGACGAGGCGACGGTCGAGGCGATGAGCCGGTACTCCACCGAACCGTCCACCGACTTCGCCTGACCACCCCCACCTGCGATCAAGGAGAAGGCCATGGGAATCACCACTCAGTACACCGTCAGCCTCGACGAAGTCGGCCCGGTCGAGGTGTCGTTGGCCTCATACGGCTCCGGGCAGCCGTTCCTGCTGCTGCACGGCGGAGCCGGCCCGCAGTCGGTGACAGGGTTCGCCGAGAAGTTCGCCGCCGCTCACGACGTGCGCGTGCTGGTCCCGACCCACCCGGGCTTCGCCGGCACCGTACGACCCGGGTCATTGACCTCCGTCCCGGGCCTGGCCGCGCTCTACGGCGCACTGCTGGACCAGCTCGGCCTGACCGACGTGACCGTCATCGGCAACTCGATCGGCGGTTGGATCACCGCCGAGATCGCGCTGCTGAAGTCGCCCCGGGTCAGCGGCATCGTCCTTGTCGACGCGGTCGGGATCGAGGTGCCCGGCCACCCGGTGGCCGACTTCTTCGCCCTGACCATGGATCAGGTCTTCGAGCTCAGCTTCCACGATCCCGAGCCCTTCCGTGTCGACCCCGCGACCCTGCCTCCGGCGGCGCAGGCGATCGCCGCGGGCAACCGGACCGCGATCGCCGTCTACGCGGGCTCCGCCATGGCCGACCCGACCCTCGTCGGGCGTCTCGGGTCCCTGGAGCTCCCCGCCCTCGTGCTGTGGGGCGAGAGCGACGGGATCGTCGACGTCGACTACGGGCGCGCCTACGCCGCCGCGATCCCCATGGCCCGCTTCCAACTGCTCCCGGAGACGGGCCACTCCCCGCAGCTGGAGACCCCCGACCAGGTCGACCACGCGATCTGGGACAGCGCCGACACGGACTTCTCCGCTTTCGCCCGCTGAGCCGGGACCACCTGCCCCCACGGAGACCCCTCCATGCCCAAGACCGCGGTCACCCGCATCACGCACAGCTGCCACCTGATCGAAACAGGCGGCCGCGCCTTCCTGACCGACCCGTGGTTCAGTACCCGGCCCGGCTACTACCAGGGCGAGCCGATCGCGATCGGCATACCCGACCTGCCCCGGCTCGACGGCGTACTGATCAGCCACGAGCACTACGACCACTGCGACCTGGACGCCTTCGCCGCGTACCGGGACCGCACAGTGCCGCTGTTCGTCGCCGGGACCGTTGTCGAGGCGGCGCGCAAGCACGGCTTCACGAACGTCACGGCCCTCGCGCCCTGGCAGGAGGCCGAGGTCGGCGGCGTCACGATCACAGCGACCCCGGCCGAGCACGGTGTCTACGAGATCACCTTCGTCCTGCGCGCCGGCTCCGACGCGGTGTACTTCGCCGGAAACACCCTGCTCATTCCCGGCCTGGCCGAGATCCCCGAGCGGTTGGGGTACATCCAAGGGCTTCCTGGGCGACCGGTTGATCACCCACAGCGACAAGAACCCGCTGCGCTACCAGGACGCCGCGCGCGACCTGGCCCCCGAGACGAGCGTCCGCATCGTCGAACCCGGCATCAGGATCGAGCTCTGACCCATGACCGGCACCGAGGACTTCCTCACCGCGAGCCTCGACCACGACAACCTCAAGGTCGACGCGGAGGATCCGGATCCCCGCCCGATGATCGCCGTTCTGGACGCCAGGCCCGGCCTGGCGGACAGCTTCCGCGCGAGGATCGTCGAACTCGTCCGCGAGGTGCGCCCGGCCGGTTCTACCTCCACGAGGTCTACACCGACGCCGCCGCGTTCGACGCCCACCTCCGCACCGAGCACGTCCACCGCTTCATCTCCGCCATACCCGAGCTCAGCACCGGCGGCCCCGAAAGCCTCGTCCAGCTCGACGAACTCCCCATCGACCAGCCGCACCACCGCCCATCGAGAGGACGGACATGACGACGCACGAGTCCCGGGCCCACGGCGGCCGTCGGCGGGCGGGTGTGATTCTGGCCGTGTGCTGCCTGAGCCTGCTGATCACCGCCCTGGACACCACTGCGGTGAACGTCGCCCTGCCTGCCGTCGGCCACGATCTGCGCGCCTCGGTGAGCGGCCTGCAGTGGACCGTGGACGGCTACACACTGGTCGTCGCCGCCTTCATGATGCTCGCCGGATCCACCGCCGACCGGATCGGACGGCGCCGGGTGTTCCAGGCCGGACTGGCCCTGTTCACCGTCGGCTCGCTGGCCTGCTCCCTGGCCCCGACCCTGGGCTGGCTGATCGCTTTCCGTATCACCCAGGGGCTGGGCGCCAGCATGCTCAACCCGGTCGCCCTGTCGATCATCACCCACGCCTTCCCCGATCCCCGCGAGCGCGCCCGCGCGATCGGGCTGTGGGGCACCACGGTCGGCCTGTCGCTCGCCGCCGGCCCGGTGGTCGGTGGCCTGCTGGTCGCCTCGGCCGGCTGGCGCTCGATCTTCTGGATCAACATCCCGATCGGGCTGGCCGCCCTGGTGCTCACCGCGGTGTTCGTTCCCGAGTCCAGGGCCGCGACAGCACGGCGACCTGACCCGGTCGGTCAGTTGCTGGTCGTCACGATCCTGACCTCGCTGATCTTCGCGATCATCGAGGGCTCCCGCCAGGGCTACGGCAGCATCCACATCATCGCCCTGTTCGCCCTGTCGGCAGCCGCGGTCGTGGCGCTGCCCGGCTACGAACGACGCCGCGAGCAGCCGCTGGTCGACCCGGTGTTCTTCCGCTCGGTCCCGTTCACCGGCTCCTTCGTCGCCGCCGTCACCGCGTTCCTCGTCCTGTCCGGCTTCCTGTTCCTCAACACGCTGTATCTGCAGGACGTGCGCGGCTACAGCGCACTGCACGCCGGCCTGCTGACCATGCCGCTGGCCGTCGGCACCGCGATCGCCTCACCACTGTCCGGGCGCCTCACCGCCCTGCGCGGCCCACGCCCGCCACTGGTCGCCGCGGGCCTGCTGATCGCCGCCGCGACACTGACCCTGACCACGCTCACACCGACCACCCCATGGGCGGTCCTCCTCATCGCCTACGTCCTGCTCGGCATCGGATTCGGCCTGGTCAACGCCCCGATCACCAGCACCGCCGTGGCCGGCATGCCACGCGCCCAGGCCGGGGTCTCCGCCGCGATCACCACCACCGGGCGTCAGGTCGGCAACAACCTCGGCGTCGCCGTCCTGGGCGCGGTCGTCTCCGCGCGCACCCAGTCCCCGGGCCGAGCCGGATTCGCCGCCGCCAGCCATCCCGCCTGGTGGATCCTGACGGCATGCGGCCTGCTGATCGCGCTGACAGGCCTGGCGACCACCACACCCCGCGCCGCCGCCACCGCCGCTCGGGTCGCCGCACGCTTCCCGACCGATCCCCCGACCACTTTGAGCAGCACGCCCGGCGTCCGCGGAGGCACACCGGCGTGATGCCGCATCAGTCCGCATCCCAACTCCGCTCGAACGAAAGGAAGTTGCGTGTCCACGTTCCTCGACGACCTGCAGAAGGCGATCTCTGCGCACGATCTTGAGGCACTGGTCTCCTGTTTCGCCGAGGACTACCGCTGCGACATGCCGACCCACCCGGCACGCAGTTTCGTAGGACAGGAAGTCGTCCGCAGCAACTGGGCCGGCCTCTTCGCCCGTGTGCCGGACATCGAGGCGCGCGTACTGCGGGCCGTCGAGGACGGCGACGTCAGCTGGAGCGAGTGGGAGATGTCCGGCACGGCTGTCGACGGAACGCCCCAGTTGACAAGGGGTGTCGTCATCGTCCGCACCGAGGGCGACCGGGCCTCGCAGGCGAATTTCTACCTGGACCCCGTCGACTAGGGCCCGGGTCGTTGGGGTCGGCCGCCCCTGGGCTCAGGGCACGTTCACCACGGGAGGTTCCCGGATCGGTCGACGAACTGGCCCGTCGGCCCGTCCGGGCCGATCGTCGCGAGAGTCACGATGGACTCCGCGCCGTCGGCGACGCTGTGTCCGAGGCCGCCGGTGAAGTCGGTCGCGGTCTGCCCGGGGTCCGCGGCGTTGACCTTCACGTCCTTCAGTTCCTTGGCGTACTGCGTCGTGAGCATCGTGACCGCGGCCTTCGAGGCGCAGTAGAGGGGCAGGGCATATTGCGACTCGATCCGCGCCGGGTCCTGGGTCATACCGAAGGAGCCCATCCCGCTGGACACGTTGACGATGACGGGGTTCGGCGACGTGCGCAGCAGCGGGAGGAAGGCGTGCGTGACGCGCACGATCCCGACGACGTTCACGTCGAGTACGGCGCTCATGTCGGCCGCGGTGTACTCCTCGACGGAGCCGACCTTGCCGAGGACACCGGCGTTGTTGACCAGGACGTCGATCGTTCCCTCACGCGCGGCGACATCGGTGGCCGCGGACTGGACCGAGGCGTCGTCGGTCACGTCGATCTGGACGAACCGGGCGCCGAGCGCCTTCGCCGCGGCTTGCCCGCGCTCACGGTCACGGGCGCCGAGGAGGACGGTGTGCCCCGCCTCGACGAGGCGACGAGCGGTTTCAAGACCGAGGGACTTGTTGGCCCCGGTGATGAATGTGGTGGTCATGCTGGCTCCTCCTGGTCCGAACAGCACGGTCGTGCGCTGTTCACGCACCTCATGCTGGATCGCCGGGAGGGTCGGCGGGAGCTACGGGACTTCCTGGTACGGCGCGTACCACCCGGCAGCCCGGTCCACCGGACGGGGCGGAACTCGGGCCTTCGTTTCTCTCGGGCCTTCATCCCTGAGGAGACATCCTCTGGACCCCGATGGCCGCGAGGAATTCGAGTTTGCTGCGGGCGTCGGTGCCCGGCTGCGGCGTGTACACCACGAGGCGGAGGTTCGTGTCCTGGGTGGTGAGAATGTCGGAGTTCAGGACGATGTCTCCGACGTCCGGGTGCTGGACGAGCTTGTGCGCACTCTGGTGACCGCCCACCGCTCGGCGGCTCCACAACTCGCCGAACCGTGGGCTGAGGTTCAGCCTCGACACCAACGCCGCGAGGTCGGGATCGTCGGGGTAGCGGCTCGTCGTAGCGCGCAGGTCGGCGACGAGGGACTCCTCGAACGCCGCCCGCTCGGCCGCCGTCTGCCGGACCCGGGGCAGCTCACCCAGGAACTGCCAGACCAGGACGTTGCGATCTCCCACACCGTGGACCGTGGGATCGCCGAACGTGGCCGCGAACAGCGGATTCCAGTGCAGCAACTGCCAGGTGGCGTCGTAGATCGCCAAAGGGTTGCCGGCGAGCTGGTCCACGATCCGGTACAGGCTCCCGGGGATCATTCGCGGAACCCGGGTCGGATCCGCCGCGTGGCCCGCCATGCGCAAAAGGTGAGCATGTTCGTCGTCGGACAGGTGCAGGGCGCGAGCCAGGGCCGAACAGACCTGCGCCGAGGGCGTCGCCACCCGGCCCTGCTCCAGCCGGACCACGTACTCGACCGAGATCCCGGCCAGCGTCGCCAGCTCCGCGCGTCGCAGACCGGGGACCCGACGGGGTGAGCCGTGTGCGAAGCCCACCGTCGCGGGATCCAGCCGGTCCCGCCACGCCCGCAGCGCGGCACCGAGTTGATCCATGCACACCATCCTCCCGCACACCCCGCCCCGCCGGGTGGTACGCGCTGTACCACGAAGACCCGTAGCTCCCGCCGAGGTTCCCCGGGGCTCAGTGTCGAGTCGTGAACGGCGTACAACGACGCTGTTCGGAGTCCAGGAGGAGCAAGCATGACCACCACGTCGAACCACTACGTCACCGTGCTGTGGGAAGCCCGGGCCAAACCCGGGAAGGAAACCGCGATGAAGGCGTTCATGACAGCCGCCGTCACCGCATCACGCCACGACGCGGGCAGCATCGACTACGAGGCCCACCAGGTCGAGGGAGAACCGGGCACGTTCGTCATCTTCGAGCGCTGGGAGAGCCGCGAGGCCCTCGAAGGCCATCTGAACGCACCCCGCATGCAGGACCTGGTGCCCCGACTGCTGGACCTGATGGACGGCGGCATCGAGGACGGGATCCGCTTCCTGCAGCCGTTCCGCCCGGCACGGTAGGCGGACCCGGAGCCCTTTCGGCGTGGCCCCTGATCGGGTGATGACGATCCGCCCCCACTTCTCGGCACGCATGTCGGGGATGACGGCCTGCACTCAGATGAACGTGCTGGTGAGGTTGACCGCCATCACCCGGTCCCAGGCATCGGGCGTGATGTCGGTGACGGAGGCGAACGTCTCGACGCCCGCGCTCGTGACGACGATGGTGATCGGACCGTACGCCTCGCGGACCGCCTGGACCGCCGCTGCGACCGCACCGCGGTCGGAGACGTAGGCCGTCGCTTCCGCGCCGGTGACCACGGCGGTTCGGGGACTCGCCGAGGCGATGCCTGTGTTGGGGTGCATTGACCTTGCTCGCCGTCAGCCGACCGGGGTGTAGCCGAGGTGCAGGGCCGTCAGGCCGCGCAGGATGTAGGTGGGTTCATAGCTGAGCCGACGGTCGGAGACCGGGCCGTGCTCCGCCTCGTCGAGGTGGATGTCGGCCATGCGGTCCAGCAGCCGTTCGACGCTCACCCTCGCCTCGACCCGCGCCAACGGGCTGCCCGGGCACGCGTGGACGCCGCGGCCGAAGGCCAGGTGCTCGCGTGCGTTCGGCCGGTCGACGCGGAACCGGTCGGGCTCTTCGAAGTGGGTCGGGTCCCGGTTGACGGCGCCGTTGAGCAGCATCACGGTGGTGCCCGCGGGCAGGTCCACGTCGTGCAGTGTGGTGGACCGGCGTACGAGGCGGAAGTCGGACTTGACCGGGCTCTCCAGCCGTAGCGTCTCCTCGACGAAGGCCGGGATGAGGCTGCGGTCCTCGCGCAACAGGGCCTGCAGATCGGGGCGTTCGGCGAGGACGAGCATCACGGAGCTGAGCAGCCGGGCCGTGGTTTCCTGGCCGGCGGCGAACAGGAACGTGGCGACCCGGACGACGTCGGTGACGTCAGGTGTCGAGCCGTCCGGGAACGTGGCGGTGGCCAGCGCGGTCAGGACGTCGGCTCGCGGCTCGCGCCTGCGCTCCCGGACGAACGAGCCGAACTGCTCCTCCAGGAACTCCAGCGCGTTGCCGGACACGGCCTCGTCCGGGACCAGGGATCCCACCTTCTGGAGGCCGAGCCGGACGCGGAACGGCTCGTGGAACTCCTCGGGGACACCCAGCAGATCCGCTATCACGAGCAGGGCGAACGGCTGGGCGTACTCCCTCAGCAGCTCGACCCGTCCGCGGGCGGCGAACTCGTCGATCTGCCGGTCGGCCAGCCGCCACATGAACTCCTCGTTCTCCTTCAGCCGCCGGGGCGTCAGAAGTCGTGCCAGCAGAGCGCGCTGTGCGGTGTGCAGCGGCGGATCCATCGTCACCAGGTGCTCGCTCATGGGTAACTGCTCGCGCACCTGCTCGATCAGCGGCCCGATGTCGTCGCCCCCGGGCTCGGCGGGCAGGCCCGAGAACGGGCCCGTCACCGAGTTGCAGGAGGAGAAGGTCTCGTGGTCGCGGTAGACCCGCACGGCCTCGTCGTAGCCCGTGACGGCCACGACGCCGTGGTGGGACTCCCGGTACACCGGGCAGCGGGCCCGCAGATGTTCGAAGTAGGGATACGGATCGTCCACGACCGATCCGTCCGTGAAGAAGTCGGTCCTGTCGAAGTCGGGCACTGCGTCCTCCCCTGGGGCCGCACCCGTGGCACGGATGCTGGACGGTCGTACAGCAATGCTGGACATATGCTTAGCGCCGGGGTCCTGAGCCGTCAAGGCATGCGGCGCGGGGCAGAGTTACGCCGAGGGAACGGAGGCCGTGTGACGTCGTCACCTCGCCGCTACGGTTCACCCGACGCCAAGAACCGCAGTGTGCTGCTGGACGCCGCCGAAGAACTGCTCCTGGCAGAGGGCTACTCGGCGGTGACCGCACGGCGCGTCGCCGCGCAGGCCGGGCTCAAGCACCAACTCGTGCACTACTACTTCCACACCATGGACGACCTCTTCCTCGCCCTGTTCCGCCGTCGCGCCGAGCAGGGACTGGAACAGCAGGCCGCGGCGCTCGCCTCCGACCGGCCGCTGCGAGCCCTGTGGACCTTCAGCACCGACCCGGCCGGCGCCTCGCTGACCATGGAGTTCATGTCGCTGGCCAACCACCGCGAGGCCATCCGGGCCGAGGTCGCCCACTACGCCGAGCGGCTGCGGGCCGCACAGGCCGAGGCCCTCCCGGGCATCCTGCAACGCTATGGAATTCCGCCCGAGACCTGTCCCCCGATCGTGCTGGTGTTCCTCACCACCTGCGTCGCCCGGGTCCTGGTCCTGGAGGACCGCCTCGGCATGTCCGCAGGCCACGACGAGACGCGCGCGTACGTGGAAGACCTGATCCAGCGCTTGGAGGAGCATCCGTCACGGCACGACTGACCGACCGTCAACTCCGCTGAACGACCAGGCCTGTTCGGGGGCGGCTTTCCGTCCCGCGGGACTGGACGCCCCGACGCGACTGCGGATCCTCGCCGACGGCTACGGCCTCTGCCGTGTCCCGTGGGCCTCTGCAGCCCACGGGACACAGCCGGCGGATGAGGACTTCTGAGGCGCCGTTCGCCGGCTACTTCAGGTCGAGGGTGTCCCCGGCCGACGTCTTCAGCGAGGTGGTCGTGGTGCCGGGGAAGTACCAGCGCCAGCTGCCCGCCGAGGTGACGGTCACCTTGGTGCTCAGTTGCCCGACGTTGCCCGTCGTGACGGTCTTGACGGTGGCGTAGTGGGCGGAGCCCTTCTTCCTGAACTGGAGCTTGACCTGCTGCCCGGGGAACCCGTGGTACTTACGGTCCTCCCAGTTGGCCCGCGACAGCTTGCCCGTGACGGTCACCTTGGCGTTCTTGGCGACCTTCTCGGGTGCGATCACCGTGGTGAGCTGGGCGGCCCGCTTGACCTTGTACTCGGCGATGTCGTCGGAGATCCAGTAGTCGCCGTCGTTCGCCTTGACGGTCGCGTTGACCTGCCAGACGCCGGCGAGCTTGTTGGAGTCGATGTCGTCGCTGTCGGCGATCCAGGCGGGGTCGATGGTCAGCGTGGCCCTGCACACCGAGGTCGTCGCGCTCTTCTTCGTGCAGGACGAGTCGTCGTTCCAGTCCGCGAAGCCGTAGAGGCGCGTCCTGTTGAAGGTGCTGACGTGCGTGAGCCCCTTCACCCCCGAGTTGTCCTTGACGGTGATGTCGACCGGGTAGCGGATCGCCTTCGCCGTGCCCACGATGACGTTGCCGCCGCCGTTGACGACGGTCTTCACCACCCGGACATCACCCCGCCCCTCCGCGTGCGCCCCGGTCGCCGTCACCAGCACCAGGGCCACAGCCCCGCCGGCCGCGGCCCAGGCCGTTCTGCCTCTCATGATCCTCCCCTTGTCGTGTGCGTGCCAGGAGAGGCTATGTGATCAGCGCGCTTCCCTCGCATTCGGTTTCCAGGCCGTTCCGGTTTCCAGGCCGTGGCCAACCGGGCAGACCCCTGCCAAGACACCCCCGTCGGTCCAGCCAGGCGCTCTGGCCACAAGGGCTTCCATGTCGCCCTGGTCGCCCGCCGTCCAACTGGACGCGGCCGGCCTGGAGTTGCCGTCGGGATGCCCGACGGTGCGACCGCGTCGAGCTGGTCCACCCGGAGCCCGTGGCCTCGCGGACCCACACGCCGGACCTGACTACCGGTCCAGGTGGGCGAGCAACAGGTTGGGGTCCTCGGCGGTGACGTAGGCCGCGCTCACGACGTAGGCCGTGTCGCCGCGCAGGGCGATGGAGGTGGGGTTCCGCAGGCCGTCGGCCTCGGTCAGTACGACGGTGTTGCCGATGTGCGGCTCGACGAGGACGACCTCGCTCGAACCGTTGACGGTGGCGAGCAGTTGGTCCCCGCGCCCGGTGAAGGCGAAGTCGTCGATTCCTGGCAGACCGGTGGCCTCGGTGCGGACCCGGCCCGCGCGTCCGTCCCGCAGGACGGGGATGCGTACGAGGGTGCCCTGGTCGAGGTTGGTGACCCACAGCGCCCCGCCCCGGATCTTCAGGCCGTTGGCACCGAGGAAGCCGGCCGACGCCAGTTCCGGGGCGGTGGACCAGGCAGTGGGGATGCCGCCGGAGACGGGCACCTTCCAGACGGTGCCGAGCACGGAGTCGGTGACGTACAGGGAGCGCGAACGGGCGTCCAGCGCAAGGCCGTTGGGCAGTCCGTCCGCCGGCAGCGCGGCGATCCGCTCTGGTACGCCGCCCGGCCGCAGCCGCCATACGCCGGTGAGGTCGGCGGTGCCGGTGGCGTACAGGAAGTACAGGGTTCCGTCGTGGGCCCGGACGATGCCGGACGTGAGCGGGAAGCCCAGGACGGGGGTGTGGACCCCGGCGTCGGCGGGTGCGGGCAGGGTGGCCAGGATGCGCGTGGTTCCGCCCGGCGAGAGGCGGGCGATCTGGCGGGCGGCGGCGAAGGTGACGTAGGCGCTGCCGTCGGGGGCCAGCGCGATGTTCTCCGGCGTCTGCCCCTTGGCCAGGTCGAAGTGGCGGGCTGTCCGCGCGTCGCTCAGCGGCGCGGAGACGGCCGATGCGGGAGCCGGGGAAAACACCGCGGCGGCGGTCGCGACGACTACGGCCGTGGAAAGGGCCGACTTGGTGAGCGTCTTGCGCATGGGTTGGTTCCTTCTTGGCAGGTGTGGGTTCGGGAAGGGTTTTTGGGCATGCGGCAGCGCGGTGCCGACGCAGTGGTGACATTGAGCGGGCAGCCGTCGACCGCCCTGGACGGGTCAGTCCGTACTGACCCGGGACCGGGTCCAAGCGGACGCGGCGGGTGCGGTGACCTGGGCGAGCAGGGCCAGTGCCGCGCGCGAGGGTGAGTCTGCCGGGGTGGTGGCGACGACGAGGCTGATGCCGCGCCCGAGGCCGAGGCTCTGCTGTACGACGGTGAGCGGGCCCACCAGCGGATGCCGCATGTCGTACGCGGCGAACATGTGTGACTTGACGCGGTGATCGGCCCACATCGAGGCGAACTCACCGCTCTTGGCGCTGAGTTCACCCACCAGCGCGTGCAGCGCCGCGTCGTCGGGGAACCGGCCCGCCATCAGCCGGAGGTTGCCCACCACCGCCCTGGCCTTGCTCGGCCAGTCCGCGTAAAGGTCACGGGTGTGCGGGTCCAGGAACACCAGCCGGGCCAGGTTGGGGCGTTCGGCCGGCCGGTCCGGGGACCCGGGGTCGAGGTGCCCGGCGAACAGCGCGTGCCCCAGCACGTTCCACGCCAGCACATCGGCGCACCGGCCCTGCACGATCGCGGGGGTGTCCCCCAGTACGTCCAGGAGCTGGGCGTTCTCCTCCGTCACCCGCTCCGGTGGGAGCCGCCGGCCCCGTGGGCGCTGTCTGCCCGCACGGGCCAGATCGTGCAGATACCGCCGCTCGGGCTCGTCGAGCCGCAGGGCACCGGCCAGCGCGTCCAGTACTTCCGGCGACGCGCTCGGCGACTGTCCCTGTTCCAGCCGCGTGTAGTAGGAGACGCTCACCCCGGCCAGCAGCGCCAGTTCCTCGCGCCGGAGACCGGGCACGCGTCGCCGCTCCCCGTAGGCGCTCACCCCGACATCCTCAGGACGGAGGTGAGAACGCCGAGCCTTCAGAAAATCCCCGAGCTGCGTTTCTCCGTTCACGGAACTCAGTATGGGCAGCAATCGCGCCCGCAGCCTGACCCAACTCCGGGTAGGCAACGCCGGGTCAGGGTCCCCGGGCCGTCGCACCGGGCAGGTCCGGCGTGAACACCGCGGGACCGACGCCGGTCCGGCCCAGTCCCGCCCACCGGTCGGGGGACGCGTCGTCGGCTGCCTCCACTCACGGCGTACAACCGGCGACCGCCACGGCACGCAGCACCGCCCGCGTGGGCAGACGTAGCAGCCGGGCGGCGTGGGCCCGGTCGGCATCGCTCGCGCCGGCGTCGAGCAGCACTTCCATCACCGCCGGATCGTCCGCCGGCCCGGCCGCCCGGTACGCGCTCCGCGTTCTGTGCAGCACCTCGCGTGCGGCGAACGCGGCACGGCCGAGGACCATGGCATCGACGATGGTGAGTGCGCGGGCCTGCTCCAGCCAGAAGGCGGGCTGCCCGCGCGCGGACCCCGACGGGCGGATCGACCACGTGGTGGGGCCGGTGGATGCCCGGTGGCCAACCGGACCGCTGGTGACGGGCGATGACCCGGACGGCGGCGCCCGCGTCCGCGTCGAGCGCGTCGAGTCGTGCCACACAATGTTCCCGTCACTCCGTGTGAGCGCGCTTGACACGGGCTCGTTGTCGAATCGACAGTGTCGGACGTGACATCCTCCGCGGTACGACCGGACGGACATCCGCTGCGCCTGCTCTGCGAATCGCTGCAGTCCCGGCTGGACGAACTCAGCGTCGAACTCACCGACGACATCAGACGCGAGATCCCCTCGTACGCGGCGATGCCGCTCGCCGAGCAGCGCCGGACGGTACGGGTCCGCCTCGGCTATGCGCTGCGCGGCCTCGCCCTGGATGTGGAGCCGACGGCCGAAAACCTGCTGGAGGTGCAGACGGCGTCCCGCAGAAGGGCGTACTACGGTCTGCCCGTCCAGGATGTGCTCGCGACATTCCATCTCGTCTCCCGCCGGCTGTGGGACGAGCTGCGGGCCGCGGCGCGCGGTACGGCGGCCGAGGACACCGCGATCGAGCTGGTCGCGCCGCTGTGGTTGTGGGTCCAGGCGATGAGCGGTGTCGTCGCGGACGTCTACGCGGACGAGGCCGGGGCACGGTACGGCCGCGAAGCCGGGCTGCGCCAGCGCTTCCTGGAGCTGCTCCGCACCGGTGGGGCACCGCGCGAGCACACCGCCGAGATCGCCCGTGAGCTGGGCTTCGACCCGGACGGCGAGTTCCAGGCCCTGTGCACGACGGCCGCTGTATGGGCTGCGGAAGGGCGCCTCGGTCTGCTGCAGCGCGCGGCACAGCAGGTCGCCGGAAAGGTCTCCTGCGGCCTGAGCGGTGAACTGATGGTCGCCATCACACAGCGGGGCGACCCGGCCGACCTCGTCACCCGCGTGATCAAGCTGGGCGGCGACGACGCTCTCGTGGGCGTCGGCCTCGTACGGCCCGGGCTGGCCGGCGCGGAGATGAGCATCAGCGACGCCGAGCGCGCCCTGGTGGTCGCCGAACAGGGCGGCCGTGCGACGGCGTTCGAGGACGCCTGGCTGCGGGCGAGCCTCGTCGACAGCCGGGACCGGCTGCTTCCGCTGTTCGCCGAGGTCCGCCGGGTCGCGGGCGAGCAGCCCCAACTGGCCGAGACCGTCCTCGCGTTCGCCGACGCCGGGCTGTCGCTCGCGCACGCCGCCGACGCGCTCCGGATCCACCCCAACACCGTGGCCTACCGGCTCGGCCAGTGGCACAAGCTCACCGGCACCGACCCGCGTACCTTCGACGGCCTGCTGCGCTCGGTCGTCGGCATCACAGGCTGACATCACAGGCTGACATCACAAGCCGACGTCACGAGCCGACCTCGACTGTGGAATCCACAGCGAACCACCCGAACACTCCATGATCACACCGAAGACCGCCCACCGCCCGATTCCTACACTCCGTAGTTGACGACGTGCCGCGTTCAAGGCACTTCATAAAGCTATGGAATGGATCAGGAATGGCCGAGACGGACCCGGGTTCCTATGTCATGGGAAATAGCTCGGAGGAGGCGGACAGGCTCGGAATACAGGCCTCTCTCTACGACCGCCACACCGAATACCTTTTGCGGACCGCGGGATTGAAAGAGGGAATGCGTGTCCTCGACGTCGGCTGCGGCACGGGTGAGGTGTCCCTCTGCGCCGCCCGGATCGTCGGCCCGAGCGGCCGGGTCGTCGGCGTCGACATGGAACCGGGGGTCCTGGAACGCGCACGCGCCAACGCGGCGGCGTCCTCCTCCGGGAACGTCACCTTCGAACAGGGTGATCTCTCCGACCTCCGGATATCCGGGCTCTTCGACGCCGTGGTGGGGCGGCTGATCCTGATTCACCTCGACGACCCGGCAGCGGTCGTGAAAGAACTGACGCGGCTGGTACGCCCCGGTGGCGTCATCACCTTCCAGGACTTCAACATCTCGAGGACGCGCGCCGTCCCCCACGTTCCCCTGGTGACGGAGACCGTGGAGTGGATCGCCGCAGCGCTCAGAGAAGGCGGCCGCAACCCCGACATGGGTGAGCAACTGGCCCATGTGCTACGGCTTTCAGGCCTGCCCGAGCCCCGTGTGGCGGTCGCCGTGCCCACCGGCGGGCCCGACTCGGCCGCGGTGACCCTGATCGCCGAGTCGGCGCGCAGTCTGCTGCCGGTGATGGAGCGTGGCGGCATCACCACCGCCTGGGAAGCGGACCTCGACACCCTGCGCGCCCGTATGTCACGCGCCTGCGCGGAGGTCCAGGCGACGGTCTACGTCCCGGAACTCGTCGCCGCATGGGCCGAGTTGCGCTGACGAAGTCAGTCGCTCGACGGCAACTCCCTGACTCGCGCGGCGAGTTCGCTGCGGAAGCGGATGCCGAGCTTCGAGTGGACGTGCGGTAGGTGGTATTGGACGGCCTTGACCGAGGTGAACAGCTCCAGCGCCGCCTGCTCGCCGGTGGCGCCGTCGGCGACCAGCCGGGCCACGGCCCGTTCCTGCGAGGCGAGTTGGGCCATGCCGGGGGTG
>Ga0307511_10000617_pt1 | contig 38108 bp, 31 predicted proteins | sample 13_EM_MG_FD_200266 | JGI IMG/M metagenome (GOLD analysis project Ga0307511, IMG submission 200266) | Populus trichocarpa ectomycorrhiza microbial communities from riparian zone in the Pacific Northwest, United States - 13_EM | ecosystem: Host-associated > Plants > Roots > Unclassified | place... | reverse complement strand
GATCTGCAACGGCGGGGACACATTAAAAGAATGCAGGAAAAGAGTGTTCCAAGCCAGATCAGGGGATGTTTGCACACACTGCAATGAAGTTGGGTGCAAGGTCGACAAATGCCCCACGCGAGCACTCGACAGCTTCGACGATGATGAATAGGAACCCGAGGATAAACAGGGAGGCAGGAGTGGGGACGGCCTGAAGCAAATAGCGGAGAAAGTAGCAAAAGGACGAACAGATACAGTACTCTAGCAGTCGTCTACTGCAACGTCAACCACAACGACATCAGCACGCACAGCACCTAGAAGCAGCAAAACAAGCCGAGGCCCGACATCGACCTCACCGAGGTACCCAAGATATGGCACCACCCCAACACTCCAGGGATTACCAACCACCCCGGCACTATGAACCAAGGTCACGGGATATATCAATAAGAGACACAAGTCAGAGGTAGGATAAACATAGGAGAAAACATAGCCTCAAGGTCGCTCGCACTCACTACGGTCACAGGTGTCTACATGCATGCCAGGTACAGACGACGTGGAGAAACTAAAACGACAACTATGCACCATGCACCATCACCAACGTACATATCTACATCATCGGCGACCTCAAGCACCGACGCCGAACCTCACACATCACAATCCATAACAAGCAATCATATTCGGGAGACTCAAAGCCCAACCCCTTCTAGGCTTAGCGTTCACAAACCAATCCACATGGTGGCGACCACATTGGTTAAATCTAGCCTGGGCAGGATCATACCACGCCCTCATAGCTGGCCACATCAAAAGCCAATACCCGCCCACACATACATACCATAGAGTTAACTGGAAGTAGTGGGAAATCTACGTAGACGACAACCCTGCAGTTGACTTCAGTAGACACAGCCTACGAACACCTCCAAACATTACACGAACACAAACTCACCAAAACCACGTCCCCCCACTCTAAGAAATGGTGAGACGACGAACTCACCAGACAACTCATCCATACTAGAAAATCACCACCGGAACATCACCGCGCAGAAATCAAAATCCTGAAGAAATTCATCGGGAAAAAGAAAAGGACCTGCTGGGCAAAATTACTCGCTGAACAGGGCAGGGCAATAGGCACCCACGGGAGGTAGTGAGAATCGCCAAAGACCCACCCAGGTGCACGGAAACCATGGGAGATCTAACCACAGTAGGCGGCACACGCCTTTACTACGGATGGGGAAAGATTAGAGGCTTTCCGAAAATAGAACAGTTTTCCTAATCCGGTAGTGGGGCCTCCTTGTAGTTTAGCACACTATCATCTTAGGCTTAGTGCGTCTCTCGTTACACAGTGGTCTCGATATCGGAACCCTGGTCACGAGCAACCAGGTGAATGGAAAGAATGTAAGAATATATGGTGTTGTCAGGCACCACTGCCACCAAGAAAGTAATCAAGGACGATAAGCACGGAAGATGTTACATACAAATACAAAAGATGTTACATACAAATACAAAAGGAACATACAGATTAATATGATGAGATACAACCTGTACTAGTATCCTCCCCTATCCTCTCCTGTCTCTCATTTCTAATCTGTACCAAGATACCGCTCGCCCCATCCGCTCTCCCTCCCTGCCCCCCCGGGATGTCAGCCTCAAGGATTTATGTCTTGTCCATGATCAATCATGCAGACTTGGGTATCCCTCATTCTCATGTTTCGTACTAGTTTCTATACTGCCCATAGAGTGAGACCAGGGGGTATTTCTAGGTACGAGTATCTACTTTAGTTTTTTCTTTGCCGGTCAATCCCCAAGGTATGCAATGTTAAGATAGGATGATCATGCAGCCAATTGATAGACAACTTGGGCCGGGAGCAAGGGTGAAAGAATCGAGCAATTGCCGTTGAATAAGGGACAGACAGAGCTGATTGGTCGATGAGGAATTGGTCGGTTGATGATGGATGGGATGGATCCGTTGATGTGGGAAAGTCATGGGATGTCGGATATTGCTTTTCTTCTATGTGTCGAGTTTACCTCCTTCTCAGCACCACAAACTCGCCATAATCCCCAACCCCCACGTCTTCCACTGTCACCGGGGATAACGGCAGTATGATAATCATGAAAATATGCCTGCATGAGACTCGATGGTAATGACCTTGCTTAAAAATGCTTAAAGAAAATAAAGAGAACTGGCTGTGATGGAGAAAACGTCTGAAATGTGGCCTAGTCGACCGTCCGGTCTTGGAGGGACCGGTAGAGGGCCCGGAAGAAACCGTCTACTGCGTCTTCCTGTTCTCCATTCTGTATATCGATCTATATTGGTGTGTCTAGGTCCTCCCACTTGGCAATATTGGGTGGGCGTATGTCAACATATGTCTAGCTTGTTTGAACCACGACATACACCAGGGTGAGAAGAAGGGTTGGCTGCGTGCGTGCCTGCGCTGGGCCCGGAGGAGTGACCTGATGCCTCCCTCTGTGGCTGACTCGTGGTGGCTGCTTATCTGACCGAAGTGGCTCTCGTATAGTGCCCTGGCATCTGCTTTGGTGTTTCTGGGGATGCCGATGTGACCTCTGGCCCAAGAGCTTGCCGTGTCGTATTCCGATCTGGCTATTTAGGCTTCCTTGGTGTTGGAGCGTGGGGCCATGCCTAGTCCGAGGTTTATGGTGACCTGTGGTGCCGTGCGAGAGCCCGCCATGATGAACATTCCGGTGTCGATCTAGTCTTTCAAGGCTGCGGCTATGGCGGCGAGCTTGCCTACTGTCGATAGAGGTCCTAGGTACGTGCCGGAGGAGTGGATTTCTGCTCCACTTCCGTTCTCTGTTGTGAACCCCCCTGCTATGTGACCCTCTCTTCCTATACCGTCGGAGTAGGCTATAGGCTCTTCGTTCAGCAGTTCTGCTATGCGGGCGACCCAGAATCCCATGTACATAGAGCGTTTTTCTTCTGGTTCGGGCAGGGCGAGGTTGGTCAGGGGGGCGGTTCTGCTGTCTGTACATCGGCCGTATGAGAGTTGGTTGGAGTTGGCTGTGGTGAGATGGAAGGCGGCGGCGATGGGGAGTCGAGCCTGAAACATTTCTCGTAGAGTCTGGATCCGCCATGCCTGGTGCGAGGGGGGTGTTCCAGATGTCGCGGATGGCTGGGTCGGCTGTGCGGAGTGCCCCTGCGGCCCATGAGGCTGATACCTTGTCAAGCTTGACGTGGAGGGGTTCTATTGCTGTGATGAGTCCTAGGCTGACGTGTGAGCTGCCGTGCTAGGCATCCGTGATCCTCCTCAGCGCGAGGTATTCAAGTGGTTCCATATGGTTGAGGCGTGGGTCTGGTGGGCCTGTTGGCCTCCACTAGAGCTCTGCTCCTCAAGCGAACGTGGTGCGTATGGCACTGGTATAGAGGGTCTGTAGTGCCTTTGGGCTCATGCCGTCGTTGCTGTTTCCTACATAGTCTGATAACTGCGAGTATTTTTCTTGCTTTCTGCTCTCTTTCCTTCTGACATCAGTGAAGCGATTCTCTCGAGTATTAGGAGTAGAGTCCTAAACTCGTCACAATTGGGCAAGTTACTGGAAGCAAGTCCAAGGAAGGTGAAAATCAGAAGGGATATTATAGTCGCAGCGGCACCAGCTGGTCTCAGCATTATCCCGGCAATGGACCTGGATAGGCCTGGGCACGAGACGTCTCGAGACTTTTGGGCATCAAGCAACCGCAATCACAATCAAATAATGCAGGTACTAGGAGTTTGTAGAAAATGAGCGCTGAAAAGGCATCTCAGCTTTAATTATATACAGGTTGCCACACTATCTCACCGGCTGTCACACACAAATATCTGCACGGCGCAACCAATGAAAATTTTTCACAAAACGTCTCGACTTTCTCGAGACTTTTACCGAACTGTCTCGAGACAACTTGTCTCGTGCCCAGGCCTAATGGACCAAAGTGGACAAGGTAGCTGGAATTCGATACTAAGGATTTTGGCTCTAGAGCTGGCGCAAGTCCTAGTATCTTTTACTACGAACCCATACAGATTCCTTCGATTTCTATCAAGTCCTTGTTATTCCTTCGTTGCAGGTCTCTGTTGTATTGATTTTGGTCACAAACGTGATTGAAGCCATCTTCGCTTTCTTATTTACCACCTATTCAAGTATGCATAGAATCAAAATACGGTACATAGCATCCCAATATACTTACTCCGGTCATAGAAGACGTTATATGCAGGGTCAGATGAGCTTAAGGAAAAACGTAAATGGCGCCATATTTTACGAATTCAACCACAATGTACGTAAGTAAGCAGGACCCAAGTTTTATTCATGGACTGTCTGTCATTATATATGAAAATGTCATTGTAGCGACCAACTGTCATGGGTGTTTGGTGGACGGGCTTCCGCAGTGTTTGAAACTAGGCATTCAGGGTGTATCTACATGTTTTGTTTCTGGAAACTTTACAAAAAGTACCTGACCACTTCATGATGGGAAAAAGTATTCTTTCAACACTTTGTTAATCTGCTGCTCTTGGTTTTTGGCATTGGTTTTTCCTAGTTCATAGTTCATAGGATTGGTTTATTGGCGATAGGGGGGGGACATACGTCCTTCAGGGAAATATATCCTTGTCTCCAAGTAGTGTAGTGGTGGTATCGCACTCTCGCTACTCAACTCGGACTCATTTTCTACCAGTAAAAAAATCTTATACACAACTGTTACCCTGAACTTCAGGATTGATTTATCCTTGCGTGTCATGTTCAGGGACAATGAGTTGTTGTGAACATTGAAAGAACTGACCTTTAGTGGGACATCTAGATTGGGTATACTTAGGTGTGGGATGGGCGATTCGGTTAAATATCTACATACATTGTACTCTATGCACCGGCTCATGATCTGTGTAAGTACTTGGTTTTTTTTTCTTCGTTCTATACCCAGAGTCGACTTACGGCTATGGCGGGGTCCCTATGTCTCCGGAGCAATGGGCGGTATCTGTACATCTATGTACCGCCAGCGTAAAAAACTGTGCAAACCCCCCTTAAAAAATCAACCCCCTCACTTCCTACCTTGGTCAAAACCATATACATTCACACCCCCGAATCTTCATCCGCAACTGAGCATGACCGCCCTGTACATGACCGCCCTGTACATGAAACCGATCTCTCGGCTAAGAATGATAACTACAGATCTGCTGGGTTTGCCTTCTCTCTTGCGTTCTCCCAGGAGATACTTTGTCCCACTATGCCCCTCATTCCTGTTTGCTCCACATCCTATTGTCTCTACCATGGGTCGATGGCTGGGGCTTCTGCGGACAGCAAAGGCTCCGGCGCCAACCCAATCATCGACTGCCTCTGTCTGCTTGTTGTGTTTTGAAGGTTGGGGCTTAGCTGCCGGTTTCGCCGCTGGGCCTTTTGTGGTCTGTTTCTGGCGGCTGGAGGTGTCACCGGAGCCATACCATATACCTCTTCGCAGTCGGAAAGGTCCTCATACGCAGACTAACTATTGCCGTATCAGTGTTTGCAGCAGGTGATGCTGGTCTACTGTCCTTGGCTCCCTCTTCCTTTCCTCTCTCCATCGCTCTTCAGAGCCCCGACACCTCCACCCCTGTTTGCACCCCCACTGTGCATGTAGTAGCTTAAATGGCTCTGCCTCCATCCGCTCCAACACACCCCTCAACTATTTCGCCTCTGCTTCCTATTCCCGTCCGTAATTCTCAGCTAAGGAGTAATTCTTCAACAATTCCACCCCTCCTCCGACAACTTCCTTACTTTGTCGAAGCCGTTTGCAGACTGGTATCAATATCTTCCGACCCACAAATCTTTTCAAGCATTCTCCAGGTCCCGAACCACATCTCCACAAGCTTCACAACTGTTTCTTTTTCTTCTATGTGATTCAGAGAGATTGAACCAAAACTGTCCTGCAATCCAAGCCACATAAGAATCAAACTCTGCTCTCTCCAACTCCATCTTGCCCAGCTGTATACATCCTCCCTCCATTGTCACTTGCATGTAAGTGGGCTTGAGTTCTGCCATTCTCTCAATCATTACATCTACGCTAGTATTTCTCTCAGACATCTGTATATAGACGCCAGTGCACCCAGATTAACGTGGACATCGCTTCAATTCAGCCGGGCTTCCGGCTGGCGCATCATGGCCTCTCGGTACGGCTACACATGTGTATTTATATTTTTTTAAAAAATTAATAGGGTGCACCCTGGCAAATAATGCCTTTTCACCCACATTACCAAGCAAGTTGGGATCATACTGGTCCAGTAACCACTGCAATATCTCTGTGCTCGGTTGCTTTGCCGCTAAAGCCCTTGAGAGCGCAGTTTCCCCGCGATTGTTCTGTGAGTTGACAATTTTTTTTTTGGGGGGGGTGAATCAGTACGAATACTCGGATTCAAGCCACATAAGCTATGATGAGAGAAACCGCCTTCCGGGATGTCCGGTAGATTTCCTCTGGGCCAGTCCCTGCCCCTCTGTGATCTTCTAAATATGTACACAAATTGCGCGGGAAAACCATGCTAAGAAATTGGCCATCGCCTTGCTTTAAGGAATACTCACTCTCACGTGCCGGAATCACGGGAGCTGCAAGCAACCAGAAATGGACAATTGGAAAATGCGGCATGAAACCGGAGGACCTAATATGGCTAATTTGAAGATAAAAAGAGCTGGAAATCGCTGACAAAAATAAAGGCAGAGCACTAGATCCATAGCACACAAGTCTATAGCGAACTCCAAGATAGCTCCGCCAAATATACTCTCTTGTTTATTTTCGCTCTAGTCAAGATTCTTCATAGCCATAACCTCGTAATCTTTACACTCGCACCACTCTGGATACATATATATCTCTTCTCGCAACCTCCCTTTACCATCTCCCACCCAGGGGCATATCAACAAATGTGCTGCGTTCTGGGCTGTCTATCTATTTCACGCAGCTAGAGTCCTCCACCCCCCCTATTTTATCACCGCCTCTGTGGCCCTCGGTCGGTAACTATATACGGGCTTGCCGGCTCAACCTCAAGTGCGGTGGACTGCTATCGATGGGAAAGGATTGTCGGATGTGAGTTTATATCAATAGCACTGTGAGTCAACAATTGCTGTACTACCACTGTATGCCCCCCAAGGGCCGCCACAAATAAGGGGGTACCGATATCTCCGTATACCTTGTTGACATTAATGTCACCGTGAGCCAACAATTGCTGTACTACCATTGAATGTCCCCGATGAGCCGCCCCAAATAAAGAGGTACCGGCACCTCCGTATACCTTGTTGACATCAATGTCAATGGGAGCCAACAATTGCTGTAGTCTCTCTCCATGCCCCTGAAGGACTGGCACAAATAGGATGGTACTGGTATCTCCGTCTGTCTTCCCCTCCAGGTTGACATCTATGGCACTGTGAACCAACAATTGCTGTACTATCTCTGTATGTCCCTGAGCGGCAGCTGACTGTAAGGGATTGCCCCCCTTTTCCGTTCACCCCATTGGGATCAGTCGTATCATACGCCAATAAGCGTGTCACCATAGCACTATTTCCATCACGAGCCGCAATATAAAGTTGATTATCTCCGCCGAGGTTTCGACTGTTGGAGTCAAAATATTCCGATTGCTACCAGGACTCATCCATAAACTCTAGTAAGAAGTCGCAAGCGGTAACCAAGAACAGGGGGTTAGGAGGTTTAGAGTGATGAGCTTTATACAACTCCTTCTCAATCTCTGGTATTGGTACCCAGCCCTGCTGCCTCCCACGGACCCAATTTGTATATGAAGGGCTGGGGGTGGTTGGACTCCCAAGGAAAAAACATAGGGCTTCTTTGAATGTCTTGTGAGATTGGCCAATGCAACCTTTGACACATGCTCTAACCAATAGGAATTCGCATATTCTATAAAGCCAGAAACCCGACCCCAAGTCCCCTGTAGCCCATGCTGGTATGGCTCTCTTACCAATGCCGCGAGGCACGACTTTCCGGCTATTGCATGAGCTTCCGCCCCGGTCAATTTCCCAGAAATAAGGTATTCTTTGACAGAGAGATGGGCAAATTGACCAACGTTAGACCTTTCAGATCTATCCCGTGTCAGCAGGTTCGGCAGAGCTCAAGTAGAGACTCGGCCGAAATATCCCGTGACCCGGTTGTATATCCTGTTGCCTCAAGCAATATCTCCATTGTCAAAGGCCTCACCGTGCACATGACACACATTAGTGCATATTTGGCTGCCTCACGACCGCAATCTTCTTCACCCTCAATTATGGCATAGATTTGGTCATAAGCTGCTGTGAGATCTTTTGGCGCCTTCCCCAATTTTTGTCTGACATCCCGTTCAATCTTCATGGAAACCAGGAACTGGAGCTGTAGCTTAACCCATTGGAACCTGTAACATGTGTCAGCGAGCTTAGGGAATATAGGAGACCAAACTTACATTCCATTGGCTTGCTCAGCATAAACGATATTATTGAGATCAGGTGATCAGGAATGCCTAGAGAACCGCTTATCTATTTCGAACTCACGAATAATGTACCGCCCTATATCCTCCAGGTTATCCGTGGCCTTGATGAATAGATTCGGCACTTTCTTAAACTCCATCACAATATCTTGGTCATCACGACTAGCACAAAGATCTTGACCAGACTATCACACTCCAGAACAGCATCATTCAAGAGTTCGAGCAGTAGATGGCGATGCTTGGACTCATAATCAAGGTCTAGCTCATCCAGGGCGTCAATAATGATGGTTGTTTGTGGGTACATGTTGAGAAGAGACAACAATAAAACCCTACACTCTTCCCCCTGACCTCCCTGCAGGAAAACCATTCTCTTGTTCGGTCATATAGCGGTTGAATATTTCCTTCGGAAGCCCACCGGGTTGACAAAGATTTAGTTTTCTGATAATCGCTTGCAAGACTGTAAGTGGTATTCTCCGCGAGGCTTCGCCGTCTCTTTTGCAATAAAAAAGCAAAGCACTTCATTGGGATTTGTGGAAAGCAGTGATTTGATTACTTGACATCTAGAGGTTAGTAATCCAAATATTGACACCTTTATGCATTTTGTGGTACTGCTCCTATCTTGTGGTGACGTAAAAAGTGAGTTTTGTTTTTCCAGCACCGCTATAAAAATTTCCTCCAGGTCAGCCTTAGTCAGTGAAAACTATTTCTCCAGCGTGAACTTACGTATCCCATGCAGCCAAAGTATACTAGAAGTACTTGCACTCCTCCATTCCCTATACTCCATTCGATCAAAAAACCATTACCTGTGTCTTCCAGTAACCCTTGCAGTGCAAAGTTGTGGGGGGTCTGGTACTCGTTATTTGTAATCCAATTCAATACGGCTTCCCGTGTTTGGGCTGCCAGCAACACCTCGTCAATTATTATCATTCATGCGCCGCGTTTTCAATTTTTGATGCCAGTATTCGCATATAGCTTAACGCCATAGCGAGACTCGCATTCAATAGCGAGGATGGCATACCTTGGACGGATAGATAACAGGCTTGTAGATCTGACACAAGTCTCTGTTTGGGTTTCTCCAGGTCATCAAGGAATTGCATTAGTTGCCTATGATTGCGTCCTGCGCCTGCAAGCAAGAATAAGTTTCAGCCCTGTCATCGTTTAATTCATAGCTTCGGTACGTGTCTAGGCTTACCGTTCCTCTGAACCAATTCGAGTTCTTTCGCTAGCAGTTGCTCACGCTATTTAATCTTCTCCAGTAATTCACGTAAGCCTTCGGGATCAAGAATTGCCTTGAATACGCGGCCTATGTAGCGAAGTTAGAGCTATAAACAATATATAACATGTGATGGAAAAATGAAGATTCTCGGTATACCAAGGGTCTTTCTATGCAAGTGCTTCGCCAATTCCACCAGGAATTCTAGAATATCCCGATAGAGTTCCCCTATAGCAAGTTTCAGGTTGGAGTGGAGCCAGATTGGGCGGGAAGTCATTCTGTGGTTCCGACAGGTAAGCTCTTCGTACGTAACACAGCGTATCATGAGCCTCCCAAGAAACTGTTGGTAACAATCTCCACCATGCGATGTTTATGTAAGATTGCACCATCCGTATCAGAATTAATGCAAGCTAACTGCTGAAAGAATTTACAGACCTGTAAAATAAATCGAACGATAGCCCAAGGAATTGCTGCGTGGCCTGGATCATATTGCATGAGAGTGTCACCAACTGCAACAAACTTTGATATCCAGCTAATCAATTTATCCGCCAGATCACGGACAATAATCCTCTTGGATCTCTTTCCTGTAGGAATTACTCTCACGTGGGAACATCACGGGAAACGCAGGAGTCCGAGAATGGCCTATAGGGATATGTGGGTATGAACAGGAATGCCTAAAATGGCCTATTGGGTTAACTCGAGGAGGATAAAAGAGCTGGAATCCGCTGGCGAAATAAGGGAAATAAGGACAGTAGAACCATAGCATTAAGACTATAGTGATCTCTACATAGCCCTGACAAATACATCTATCTCTCTCTCAAGATTCCTCCGCTCGTAACCTCGTAATCTTACATTTCCATCATCTATGACTTCGACCAATTTCTGCTTTTCGCAAATGTCTCTAATCTCTGCAACAATCGTTAATAATTGCTTGGCCGCCCCAGACCCCTATTGTCAGTATCATCAAGCTCCAGTGTAGACTGAAAATGAGTGCGGACATCTTCTGGAAGCTTCTTCCACGCCTCTTCCCAGAGTGAAATGGTCTGGGGCTGTTGCTCCATCGCAATTTGAGGCACTCCATCGGTGTTGGTTGATGTCCAGGTCGTTGGTACTTGTACAGAGCAAGCGGCAGCTTTGCCTCCTCCAAGGCATTGGTGCTAGTAGCCTGGTCCCTGCAGCATCGCTGAAGCATTCTGTTTCTTCGAGCTGTGATGAGGGCTGATCAAGTGGGGTCGTAAGAGTGTTTTCGGAAGTAGACCCCAACAGCAAAACCGCATCAATTGGCGCCGCAATGATTTTGCCGGAGGTACGCTCTGTGGCTTTTGCAAATTAGTCCTAGCAATCTCGGTATATATACTATATTTCCCATGCCCACTTACTATTGTCCTGTTCGAGCCCTGAAATAGAAATCTAGAGAACTATAACACCAAACTGCCTCCCCAAGCTTGAGCTCTCACCTGGTTCTTGGGTACCAGGCTTCCCCAGGGGTAAAAATGTTCCACTGGATCCGGGGTTTCCAGCGTAACAATGGTGGGATCAGGTCCTAGCCCGGCCGAACTAAAAGAACCGCTGGTCTCTATTGCCGATGCAGAGGGTGGTGCAGTGATATTGATAATATTACCCCGGGTGGCACCTGTAGTGATATCTTCCGTGCTCGATAGAGAGACTGCTAGATCGGGAAACGCCACAGTACTACCACAAGTGGATGGTGCTTGGGAGCTTGAAGGAGTGCTCCTCGTGCGACCTATACTCTTCATCGTATCCAGACCAGCCTTGCTCTTGTCACGAATATCTTTGAAAAACTTGGATGCTGGCATTTCTGAAGACCTCCTTAGGCCGCTTTTATTACTCCGAGTTAGAATATATCTGAGAGTGCTCAAAGAAGATACTTTATAAACCCCCGCAACAAGTCAACTCGTATTGCCGTATTGCCGTATTGAGCGTGATCCGTCTACTATGCGCCAGCAATCCAAGTCCGCAGCTGTTGACCCCACTCCCATATCGAGATCGTCAATCGTCAGCCGTAACCTCGGATAAAAAGCAATATATACGCACGGTACATACATACTACATACTCTATGTATTAGCTATTTATTAGAGATTTTCTAGCTCGAAAGAAAAACACATTTCCTTATCAATATCGAGCTAGAGCTTTTTCGCTCGTTGTGACATACTCCGTAGTCAGCAATATGTTATCATCACGTGATTCTATCAACAATCGAAGATCAACTCCATGGCCACAACAAAGACCAAACGGAGAAAATCATGAGACCACGCATAAATTTATTTCCTTATAGCCTTGAGGCGGGATCTACCGTAGCAAGCATTCTTGAAATGACTAGTGGTACGAGAGCTGATGTTGCCTCGGGTGTGCAAGTGTATTTACTAGATTATACCTGTATCCGGTCTCAGAGCCCTCCATAGCAATACAGGCTATTAGTCCCATTTGGGAGCCTAAGTTCGAACCATTTATACATGAATACGGAGTACTTATGTCGAATAAGCTTCGTATGCCTCAATGGAATTCCTCAAGCATAGTCTACCCAGAATAATTTAGTATTTTCCAACGGCAAGAAAACAGTGCTCATTACAAACATGAATGTTTTAGAAGCCATCAGTAAGTTCAGAATGTCTTCTATGCATGTGTTTTATTGTGTTGAGGAGGTCGCCTCTTTCAAGGGTCTGGGCCTCGATCTAATTTGTTCCCAGGCTCCCAGTTTGGGGAACTTGATAAAATCTGGAGGGGCAAGGTTATCCAACTTGAAGAATGCATGTGCTAGTACAGTCTAGTCCTGAGACCACAACATAGTTGTGTCGAACCAATGAATTGAGGGTAACAACGGGCAAGAGCCTCGGGAGCAGCTAGTACCCAATCTCCACTTTGCTCATGCGCTCACTTAGGATATTTGTTGTTTCTACTCCCATTCTATATGGTTACACCGATCTAAAGCCGGTGTTGTAGTACCAACATTAGAGGTAACTATGCATAATTTCTAGTGGTGTGTAAGCACCTCCCGGGCACGAGTCCCGGTTTTCCTAAAACAAACCAATCATATATTATCCCAACCCCTGCTAAACAGTCATTATATCTACCAGGACTCAATATACATCAAAATTTGCCCACTTCGCCCAAAAAAAGATCAGGCGTTTGTTTGCTTCTTGACGATGGCTAGGTTCATAGATATGGTCCACTCATCGGAACCCACCCCATATTCCACAGTTACTAGACTAGCTCTCGTGGTCATGCTTTATAAATTCAAAGTATCCTCCTGGAATGGTATTGATTTCACGCTCAAGCTCCTAAATTAGCCACTGAACTACCAAATAAGTATTTGCCACTTTTCCCCTTATCCAATCACTGCCATCAAGACTACGAGTACTTAAGCGCCATGGCACAGTTTTCGAAGTCAAGGCGGTGGTGATGATTTCTATTCTTTAACGCTACGATAGCTGAACACCATTGCTGGGCGTCTACCTTACCCGCAGGCGGAAATGTGAAAATCTATTAGGCTATAATTTAGTTGTGTAGTAACCCATGTCCTCTAATATCCCGTAGCCTAGTATATGTCGGTCGCTATACCTGACTTTGCAGCCTGTTAGCAGGGTTACGTTACTTCCTCGTTACATATCTATATGTATATACATATTTAAATTTCGACGGAGATAAATTTCTGCGGAATCTTTATTCGCCACTATACTCGTCCCCCGACTATTAATTAATGTGTGCTGCTTCAGAGTAAGACCAATCCACCATTGAAACCCACTGTGGAGCAACGTTTGAGACTATCAGCAACCCAATATATCACTAGTAAATTCAACATGCATATGCATGTATCACAACCACTGAAGCCCTATTATGCTCTCGTGCCCAGTTAGACATGAACATATGGCATGAAAGCGTTTCAGTGTGTGGCTCTTGTGGTCTTTGGGACTGCGGAGCACACCGAGTGTGCGTAACCCGTAACAGCTTTTGCACGAATTCGAATGCATGCAGTACAGAAACTTGTGAGATATAATATATCTGGATTGACTAGGTCATGAGCTTAGCGAAGGAGCCCCGCCATTCCCGCCATGCCCATCATGACCATAGGCTTCCTACGAGTTTAGACCTCAAAAAATAAATTACCAAAAAGTTTACATTACTGCCTAATCCCGAGGCGTGCGATTTTCAACGTGGCTATATGTACGTCTAGGTTTCATATACTTATTATCTCAAAGTGCAGTCGAATCATAGCTCATCAGAGACGTATTCAGTATATACTCATGACCAGAAGTAAAGTGCACCGATCCGTACATGCTCTAGTCACTACTTAGCATGTCATAAGTGCATACATACATATATAGATAACAAACACCTGGCCTACGTAGCTAACCAGACTAGGTTTACCTAGTTATAGCTGCTGATTATGATCCCCGAGATTTTCGATGGTAAGGTGTGCCCGGCTGGGTTTCATATCTTTTCTTACATATACGTAGACTGTACCTGGATCGCCGCCGTGTGCCAGCTCACCATGCTCACCGCTTCATGTATCATCAGAGACGTATCTACTCGGAGTGCAACCAGAGGCCGCACCGCTGATTGCTAAACGTTTCATCAATGTTTCTCTTCTCTAGCCTCACGAAGTTCAATTTATAGTAGCCTTGCTGGCGTCTAGGTAACTAGACCAGTTGGTGTACATGTGTAGTTTCGTGGTTGGCACGGGCACTTACGTGACGGTATCTCAGTTACAGTCTCCCAGAGTCCTAAGTTCGAGGCGGCCTCCCACCTACCGCGGGATCAACGCTTCGAGGCTAAGGATCACCCACACGACCGCAGTATTTCAACCAGATCTGCAGGAATACGAACCTATGCGCATTTGGGTGCCCTTTCATCCATCCCTGGAGACTGGGTATACGTACGAGGACACCCTGGAAGGAAAGTGCAACCATAGCCAGGCCATGATCAGGCCTCCACGTATGAAGACCGATCTAGGCCTCTGAAATAATCTCATGGTTACACGTATCTAAGCCCGCATAGACTAAAGAAACGTTTTCCCTAAAGTCTCACATTAATATTAATATCCTCTGAGAGCCCAAGGATTGGGTGCCTTTAACCCACGGAGTACATACAGTAATGAAGTAACCCGAGTGGGCCGCAGATAGGAGATGAGCATAGTGCGATATTACACCAAGCCAATGAGATCTGCCTCACCCGTTCTTGCCTTGTTTTACGTTGCTTCCCAAGAACGAGCATCAAAGGACATGTATGTATGTCATCACTCAGTCCAACCTTTGTTGCATCCGTCTGTGGGTTGTTCACAAAACCACTTGTAAGCAGCCACTTGTGGTTCCTGATCAGCTGCCGATGGCTTGTATGTGTACAGCTCAGGCTCTATACGCATAATCGGATCCGGGAATACCACCCCGTTCATTCTGAAAGAGTAAAATAGCAAGCTGGGGGTAATTTGTACTGAACTCTTCCGTAGGAGTGACAGCTGTAATTGGGTGAGTCATAAGGTTACTATCCAGAAATTTGCATTAGGGGCTTCGATTCAGCTTTGAAGCGCGGAGAACGTCAGGATATTGAACACATACAGTATATTGCGGTAGCTCTTGAATCAATAGCAGTTCAGAAAGCAAATATGCGATCGCGTTTAGCTGCATTATGTGGGTGGCAAGCTTCCCCTATCCGAAGTATCTACTTACACTTACGTGGCCAATGAGCTACATTACGTTGCTCGGCAATTTGGGATGCTTTGATTACACGCGGTGATGTACTTAGTTTATTTCTTCCAATTGGGCTCTTCGCTGAGGCTCAAGCGCAGATCCTGTCCATCCTTGTAATTGCAGAGGCGTGTATGTAATGCCACTGGTCCAAGTTTATTACTAAGTCCCCGGATCGACCAGTAAATTCGTATTGTGTCTCAATCTTTTAAGGTCAGTTGGCGACTCGCACTAGAATTGGGTAGCTGATTTAAAGATCTTGAGCGGAACCATACCTACCTTCACAAGCAACGCTACTAAGTAGGTTGGTGCCCTGGCACTAATTCGAGCTTCTGATGGTCTCATATGTCTTTAAAATTACTTATAGGTATGGGCTCTTTCCCTGATCAAAACATTTTTAATGATTTATGATATTAGATGCATATGTATTTCAAAAGATTATTTACTTCGAGTGGCGCATACATCCCGGAACAAGACTCAGCCATCGGATACCGAAAACAAATTTAAAGGCATCAGTTGGGGAGACTTTACCCGTAACTTAGTGCGGCTCCTCAGCGACAGTTATATTGTCGAGAAAATAAGCATATTACCTAGGCACTCAAGGGATATAAGTGCCTTGTTATGGCTTCAAGTTTTTTTCAATTTGATCATGCGGGGCAAGGGTTACCCTGGTTCAAAGTCACGAGACCTGTCAAACTGAACGGGTTGACGTTGACTTTGACATTGACAGGTTGTGATTAACCGGGCTGCAGCTATCGTACGATCAGCATATCGTATGATGACCATCAACGCCCGCCACGGCTAGGCATACTGGGTGCCCACAATGCCGGGTCTCGCAAGACAAGGTCTTTCATTGCTGGATCTTCAAGCAGCTCGTACGATTGAAGCCTGCCCTTACACCATAGCCATGGTACTGGGATGGTATTTTTTTGGTTTCAATACCAGTCTATACAGTACCATGGAGCTGGAATTCAAAAGGACCTAATGAAAAAAGCAAGGAATATCAGTACCAGTGAGCATGCATACGTCCACGATCAAAACGTGGCAATTAAAGCTTATGGTTCAAATGTCCTACCTGCCACACAGTCGCATTCTGCAAAGGGTATATCAGATTACGTGATGTAATAGCTCATCCAAGTAGTATGGCATCCGACGCAGATTTTGATGCTGTACAAATCAACTCCGCATCTTCACAGACGAGAATTACTAATACAGATATTCAGCGTTAGAAGAAATTGTCCCATTTTTTTCGTCCCCATGCACAAACTTTCCAGATCTAAAACCCAAAACAAAACCCGATTCGACGGCCATGCGACCGACAACCCCGCAGGAACAAAATGTCTCCCACATCTTACAACCCCCTATGGGTTTTCGCCGCGCCATTGCGTCTGAGACCTGAAACCTTGAAAATTGAAAACACTATTACTATGCTTGGTCAACTCTTATGTGGCCAGTTCCGCCTCTCACAGAGTTTTTAAAAGAACACGCACAGCTTACACTTCAAGCTATTTCTGTTGTGCCTCTCTCACTCCCCCTGCGGGGTTTACCCGACGTCTGCCCAACATAGATTATATCGGTTTAGTTATGCATTAATACCTATAGTATTGAATACGTCCGGAGATTGTCTGATTATATCCATGAGTTATTGAAGGAAAATTACAGCTTGATTACATACAGCAAGATTTCGATCTAAGCTCCGGTGCTCATGTTACACTTCGGGCGCACCTGCAGAGGCAGTCTCGAAAGCCGCATAGCTGGAAATTTCTGTGCGTAGAAAGGAAGATTTGGATCTTATGTTTTGCGCTAAAGAGATGAATCAATAATAGCCGGTATATCTAGATTACAATTAAGTATAATCAGCTTTTCCAATTGGTGGGTCATGCCATGACCATGGCTACTGGATATCATGGTATACAAGTCCAAGTTTGTAGTCAAGTAGGAGGTATATTTGTAGCATCCAGCGTAACGTAGGTGGTGGGATTAATCTTGGCTTCCAAGATAAGCATCGATCGAAAGGCAGCCATTGGATATGTTCCCTATTCATCATTGGCACGTACGAACGAGTATTACCCTGATTCTATATGCCTGGATTCTCCTTGCATCAATTCTCTGGGTCTATCGACCGCAGCCCATATATATCAATCTAGAATCCTCTGGATTTCAGCTTGCCAAGTCTGGCCACTACAGGCACTCCTCCTTTCATCCCTCATGAATCTTTTCTAGGAATGAGGCCATGTACGACAAGCGAGTTGGCGTATCAGACCTGAAGATAGTCTCGGTGATTCAAGGCAATGAGGAACTCCCCGAAATATAGAGAGGTGTGTGATATCCAGAGATACAAACCACATACCCTGCTCAACTGTTCAACAACCGTCCAGGATATTTGGTAGCCGAAATAGGTAGTCGCTGAAGAATACCGCACGGTCATATTTCCGTTTCTGGACTCGTTCCTATTTCCTTTTCTTTTTGAAACATTCCTAGAACATCTTTATGCTGTTTCTTCACTCCGCTCTCCATTCAAATTTTGTGATCGTTGCCTCTACTTCCCCCGCTTTAGCCACTAAAGCAGGTGTCTTGTATTTTTCCCGAATTTTTCCCTACTGCATATCATCTAGCCTACAGAAAAAGTAACAGAGATCTCTTCCGCTTCTTAGCATACACTACTAGAGCAATATACAGAAATTTGTCATAGTATTAATTTGACTCATTCTAAGTTCGGCCTTCCACAAATGAGCTAGGGTCGGTGACGGATCGACTTCCCCTCTCGAGCCGAAACAAGTCGATCAGTGTTTATACAACCTACAGCTTCATTTCAGGTTACTTAAGAAGGTTTCAGCCCAATATTAGCTGAAGGGGCTTCCAATCTTAGGGTTAAGCCTCTTGAATGTCTCCAATATCACAATATCATATTATCGATTGCTTAGGAATGCATCACTCGATCGTGTACATTAACTACGCATGCCCCATGCCCATTTCATAGTGTATTATCATCGATTAACTCCCGCGTGCCACCAACCACCCCCTGTAATACTTTATGATGCATGCGAGTTCGGTTATGGCTACCTCTTCTATTAAGGGTTCTTCTGCTATGGAGGTCGGTTTAGACCTAGACTTTCAATCAGTCAACCTGATATGATTCGATTGTCTTCAGTAGGGTATGCCTCCCAACGGCCTTAAACTATAGGCGGGCACTGACTCAAAAAAACCAGATTTCAGAGATACATACGTACTTGAAGGCTAACTCCAGGTTCATAGTAAATTTCCCATTAAGCTGAATACAGTATCGCCCATGCATGGCTTATGCATAGCTGGTTACACATGGCGGTCTCTCCACCGATCATGCAACTAGCGACACATCAGATCTCTGCTAGGTTCAGGCAAAGGCTTGGATAACAAACACAGTGGCTTTTCTGCCCCCAAAAATCAACGAGAACCAGATAGTGGTTTGGTGCACCTGTATATATGCAATGATCATGATCTTGTGCATGTGCATGTGCCCTCAATCCTCACTTGGTAGCACTGCACCCCGACCATGGCCAGATAACACCAGCACACATTGAAATGTAAGTGTGTCTACTCACTACCGGTATGTGGTGATACACGCTCCTTGCAGAACCATGGATATTTTGATCAATGTTCCCGGGCACGGTGCAGCTGTACATGGGGCTGGGAATGCGCTGATAGCGAAATAGGTTGGTATATCGATGATGCTCGGCGCTCATCCTGCTTGAAAACAGGATGCTGCCGAGGCAACCCTAAATAAGAGTTGCGTAAGCATACCTAAGGCTCTATGTAGTCCGTTAGGCCTGCAATGGCATGGATACGTCTATATACTGTGTTCATCAATTAAGCCCTGGTTTCATGGAAATGTTTATTTTTTTGTTGTAGCTCTCCAACCTAAGGTCTAGGCTCCGGCCTCGTTCATGGTTCAGATGTGGGAGAGTCGAGCCCGAAGTATTACCTAGTTCGGTTAGTGGGTACCTACCATGCATGCACGTTGAGGCAAGCTGCAGCGCTGATAAGATTTCATCACCTGCACATGCAGCCAGAAAAGAAATATTAAAGAAAAGAAATAAGCATGGACAGCGCTTGCACAGAAATTTTTTTGCCACGCTGAGGCTAAGTCGAGCCGAACCCCAGTTGCGCTGCAGTGTGCCCTGCAGGCCGGGCATTTTATTCCGAGGCAGATCCGTTTATGACGATACATGCATATGGACTGGTATCTTAGCTCTCCTCGGGAGATATACTACATCGACGAGCTGATTTAGGATGACCAAGATAATTAATATGATCGAGGTCATGTATGAGAAGAGTGTACATATAAGTGCAACCCATGTTGAGCGGTACCGGGAGGGCCCCAATTTATCTACAGCTCTCAATAAATTTCGCCCCAAGCTAATACCAAGTTGGACCTAGGATCTACACCTAGAAATCTTGAAAGATACTCAGTCCAATAGATTTAAACAGGACTGAATATAATATCTTCCCACCATTCCCCCTTTGGGGGATTAAGGCGAGATACCGACTGGTAATTAGTCGCCGTTCTGGCACCCTGTTGTAACTCGAAGTGGCTTTGGCATTTCTGTAAACCCATTTTATCACTACTCTATCTAAGATATATTAGTTGCGGATTGATCACCGGCCGCCACCTAGGTATCCAGTAAGAAGATGTGATGTAATAGTGCAAATTCGATAAATCACTATAATAAACATCTAAAGCTACAAACAGCAGAATTACAACAAGTGTGGGTCCGGTAGGCCGAGCTCCGGTAGCACCAATAACCGCAATAGATCTATAAACAGTTAAAGCCTAGTCAGGATTCCTATCCCAACTACCGAGAGTCACAACTGGGCAGGTCCAGGGTAGAGTGTACCCTTAGCACTTAATCTTCATGGGTTTCATATCGGGCTAGAAATATGCTGATCATGTACGCAATTACCCAAATAAGCCATATATCCAGTTAGGCTTTTGCAGCCTTGACCCGACAATTGGGGGCCAGGGACTGGACCGACGATGGCCATAACGTAGTCGACGGGGTAGCGAGGCAGCGTGGGAAGCGAGGCGATTGCAATTCATACAATTCACCTCCGTGCCCGAGCTTAGGCCTTTCGAATTTTGCTGGTTTTCCTTGGCGCCTGGGTTCCCAGGATGCTTCGCTATGTACGTCTCCGCCGACAGTTATTTCCACGGATTGAAGGTACCTGGGAACCTAGTCCTCGCTAGCGTGAGGGACGGGGTTCCCTTGCACAACGGATTTCTTGCGTGCGAATGTACCCACTTACATGTAAACTAAAGTATTTGGAAATCTGTACCCCTTGAATAGCGTACCCACCGTACTCTAACCCCCTCCCAGGCTGAGATTTCAGCACCCTAGATAGTGACTTGTGCGCATCAGGACATTTGAGACATCCAAGAAATATTTCCTTGAATGCCACGCCAACCAGTACTAGACGCAATTGACAGCAGGTGACCGTGCTGAACTGTCTGATCAGCTGAGTCAGTGGAAAACTAAAGCCCAGTCTTGACGGACAGCTGTCATTCCATGCCATACTCTAACATAATATTTTGCACGCGGCGCGAAACCCCCACCGAAGTCTTGCAGGGTGGATTGGAGGCTCGCTATTTGTTGGAGCAGTAGATAGCTACTAGTCTAGGGTACCTACCTCTCGGTCTCCTAGCCTGAAGGGGTGGAAACAAACCTAGGGGCCGGCACTAATCCTGCCGGGAACGCCATTATATTTCATGGGCAAGCCACATCGCGCGGGCCGGGTTTGGTGCCAAATTTGCTCGTGCCGTACCGAAAGCTGTTAGTTTGAGTACCGCACATTCCAGTTGTATTTGACCCGGCACTAGCAGAGTTCTAACGTGAAGAGGTGTGATCTTCACCACATTGGGTACTGACAGAAGCACACAATTTATCCCTATTCCCTACCCGATAGCGCCGGGTCAAATAGTGAGACAGTCTTGGTCTGGAAATTTGCCTTACATTCGATTCCTCCGAAGGTTATGCACCTAAGTATTTATATAAGGTATGCAAATCTTAAGCTCTAGGGTGCTCTCACCAAGGCTGCTTTGGAGGTCAATTAGTCAATCAGCATCGTATTAGCTAATACTAATTGTTCGTTTGGTCCATGAGATCTCTACAAGATAATCTACATGCATGACCTGCGTTATATATGACCACCTGCTCGGCCTTCTCGCAGATGGTGTCGGACAATTTTCGATTACAAACGAACGTCAGTTCGAACCAAGCTACGGGCATGTTACATTGGACAGTGAGCTCCGCTCTGTGGCCGGCGTGTAGCATGGTTTTGGTTGGTCGGAGGCTGTTGGTGTTACATTTTATAGTATAAATGCGGGGTGATGTATGTAAGCTTGCAAACAAACAGGAGCACAATCGGATGTACAATGCGTGGCCGTTGGAAAATCAAACCTTAATCTTAAGCATCAGATCTTATATTCACGGCTATTAAGGGAGTTTATGGAGTTTATGTTGTATGACGCTCCCTCGCCTCGGTATGAGCCAATTATGCTTAAGCTTGATATGCATTTGCAGGTGCCATGGCTGGGCTATGTATATTTCCCCGCATTTAGGTGTTGGGTGCGGTATGTGGACTGTTCCCCGACTTGACAGCCATTCTCTCTAACTTTCTCTGGGAAAAAAAGAACCTTTTCATCTTAGAGAGGCTCAGTCCGCAAATCATCATCTCGATGTTCAGCGGGGTTCATCTCCTGTGGTCTTTTTTGCTTCGCCTTTGCCGGTCGGTACAGCCCAACGGAGACAGTGTAACCCCAGGCAAATATAAATATAATGATGATATACATGTAGACCTCATCTGTACTGCCTCGCCGCGCCCCGATGGCAGGCCCCGTGCGGATCTGACGCCGCACGTAGGCGAGTGCACGAGTAGGGTGCCAGTGTTGAGGTTGTCCACATCGGTGCCGACATGTACATTACATGTGCTCAGCGGAGCTGGGATGACTAGGATCACGTCGGCATGCATCATCCATTAAATTAAAGCCTCTTTGTTTATCCCCTGCCCCGCTGAACATTTTCAAACGCACCTGTGGATAATATGAAGATCCTGTGGCAAAATGGTTGGTTTCAACGGGGTGGCGGAGAACGTTTTCAACCCGTTTGTGTAGCTTGACTCTCTCAAGGCTAGCTGCCGTCGATGATTGTGGATTTATTACGCTACGATAACTTGGCTCATCGATTGACTGGCTGAAATCAAGTTGGGGCTTGGCATGCACCACTGCAGCATTCGCAGTAAAGTAAAGATGCATCCAGAGATAGGAGGTGGACGTTACCAATTGCGTACATGCTTAATTAAGTTGGATGAGGTGAGGGGAAAGGGCAATGCCATGCCGCCCTGCCTTTTCTTTGACCAAGGCACACTGTTCAATTGATCCATAAGTCCCCCACATGTTCGAATTCCGAGCTCGAATCTATGGCCAGGTTGCCATTTGCGGATCGATACCTTCACCCCGTCGGCGGCGACCCCCTCGCCATTGCTGCAGCAGGACTCTCACAACAATCTCATGGAGCTTCAACGCTTACTCGTAGACAAGTTCGCAATTGCATTCCTTCGTTCATTATCATCACTAATTAATATTTACCAGTCCTCCCATCCTGCACCAATGGTGCTCGCTACCCCTTGCCCAACCAATCCCCTCAATCCAATGCCATGTTAAATAATACATCCGTCAAGTAAAAATATTGAATATCAACAAAGGAAATCTACCAAGCCGCCTTGCAGTTCCCAATCTATAGATTAGAAAATGCCAACCATGAAGCTGAGAGAGGTAAATGCTCTCGAAATAAAACAACCCCCAATTAACGCCGGTGGTATCCCACTCGCCAACACATGCCAACTATCCCACTTCCCGTGCAGTTCCCAGACGCCTTCAATCGATACCCCATCACTGCCCCCATGAATTTAAATTAAGGAAAAATATTAACCATAACCCAAATAAACTCCATAAAAGAAACAGAGATGATTATTTTTTTGTGTGCCGGAGGCCTTTGACCCATGGGCACTAAATCGCATGCATCAGGGCAGCAACGAATCCGTTGGTTACCGTTGTACCACTCCCAGACCCCAAAGAAAAGAGAAAGGATGATTCAACAGGCAAAATCGGAATCAGCAGGGGATTTTTATGTGTAACGAAGAAAAAGGAAAGGAATCTCTCAGGGATAAAAGAAGCGAGAGTAGAAACACAGAGGCAGTAGCAACAAGGCCCGTTCCAGCTGAACTCTGCCGAGCAAATTTGGCCCGTGTCGGGTACCTAGTAGCTATCCCCAAACGCCCGGATCGCCGAGAGTAAAACCCCCCACCACTAGCCAATGATCGAACCTGCGGATGCAGGCAATAGACAAGGATAATCCCGACTTGGTGGCTGGAATGCAGGACTAGAATTGGAACAGCCTGTATGAGTTGTTGTTGGCCAGGGTTGGTGGGCTCAAGCAACATCGCAGAAGGCTTTAGGAGATCCCTCGAGCTGGGAAAGAATGGTAATCGTGGGTTTGTTTCAATCGCTGATGTTTGTTGTAGCCGTATTGCTATTTTCCATCAATGTGATTTTAGTTGTATATTACATAGTTGCGCAGTGCAAATGCATTGCCGAATGCCGGACCTTCTTCCCGCTTGGTGTATACCATTCTTCCTCCTCAAATCGGGTTGGGTCAATCGGCGGTAGTGACCTCCGATTTCTAGCGTGGGGTGATCCGGAAGCGTATGATGAAGTGGGTGTTGTTGATTGAGGAGCGTATGGGTACTGCTGTTGGTTCGAGTACGGGGGTGGATAGATGTGGGTGTTCAGTTGAGGTAAAGCCGGAGCTTGTTGTGGTCGGTAGTATTCTTGAGGGTATTGAGAGAGTGATGAGTGGGAGGATGAGGGAGAAGAGCCCACTGAACCAGCTCCCGTTGTGTAGTAAAAATTGGCTGGAGGTGACAACGGAGACATCCCTGGCATACCCTCTGCGGGTAACGCTGAGCTCAAACTCGGAGATGGCGAGGCAAACATCAATGGTGAGAACGCTTCCTTGGGTGTTGCAGAGTCTGGAGTTGTGATGTTGGACATATCGTCGAGAGTATGTGAAGAGGCAGAGCCATTGTATGAGAAGATTGAGTTGCAGTAAGATGATTGCGAAGCGGGAGAGTGGCAGGAGGCTGGAGAAGACATTTTATTCTTCGTAACTTCCTTCAATTGACAGATGGCTGAATAGATATTTGTGGATATGATATCAGAAGGCGATGGGTGTTTAGGAGGTATATAAAATGTCACTCCTTTTACCAAGATGTTTTTTTGTTCCTCCAGGCAGAGATTGCCCCGAGCCGATGAACCAGCTGTCTGATATATCGGAGGAAATAAGTTTTCGGTGTCCCGTGTGGGGCTTTATTTTGTTTGCGATGGGTCTGGTGGCTAACTTTTTCGGTGATCGATTAAATCGGGGCGTCGATACCTTTGAAGGGTGGGGAGGAGGAGTATATGAATGTTTTTCAATATGTCTATCTCCGTTCGACGTTGAAAGTCGCGTCTGCCGTCCCGCCCGAAACTCTGCTGTGCTTTGAACCCCCGTCACCCACCCTCCGCTAGAAAGACCATGGTCAGTGCAGATTATTGACTATCCAGTCAAAAGTCAGCCTGGAATACCCCCGCCAAGACAATTGTGTGGAAGAAGGGTTAATTGATTTACATGGGCCTTTGAAGTGTACTGCGCAAGCTGCTGGTTGCAGAGGTCCTCCCCGTGGGTATTTCTGTTGGGGGGTGGATGCACGAAGAGGGGGTAGAGTATGCTGCCATACCATACACAACCCACGTCTGCATCCTAGCTGCATGCACATCGCAATTACAGGAGGGTGTTGTTATTAAAAGAGCCTTGAGCTGTGGACGTATTCCTATGTACGGTACCTCGAGTACCTAGACGAAGAATCCAAACTCCCACAGCATAAACCGACTACGCCATGGTGGCTTGCCGGCGGCTAGGGGAGATGCAGAATCACTCACGCCCCGCCATGCAAAATGTGTCGTGGCTGGCGTCAATTTAGGAGAGCTGTGTCGCCAGCATGTCGGAGCAAAATGAGCTGGCACAAGGCTATGGGAGGCTCAAAGTAGGATATTGAGGGGACCTATACCCACATTCATCGAGAATTGAATAAGAAATTCACTGCTTGCCAAAATACCATGTTGAGCGAATTCGTCTAGGCCCTCCAACGATAGATTGCATGTCGCTATGAGCTACCAACTTGAGACGGCAAGTTCTTGAACGCAAGCATTTGTCTCAAGTGTCCTGTTATTGCCAATTGGACCCAGTCACAAAGAAGCAAGCATCACCGTAAACCAAAGAGCGTAAAGTTGTCAGCTCTTCCACTAAATGGCTCTAGCCAGCTCGACTGACGTTGTCATTCTAGTTGTCTACCCTTCATGCTTCATCATCAGCACTCTGCTCCATGGCCAGACCCGAGGAGAAAAAAAAATGATAGAGGTCCTAGCATCTCTGCTAATTTTGATATGGAAAGAAGTTTGCAAACTGATGATCATATCCAAGCGGGTGAGGGGTATTGACATCACCATCCTGCCTCTAATATTCCACGTGCACTAAACGATGAGAGGCGACCACCGGTCTCGGTACCCTTCAGGAACCAGACTAGGGTACGGATGTCGTACTTAGTTAGTCCCAGCACTGTCGTAGACCCAGACTACCAGACTACTGTAGTCTGTTCATGGCGCCGGAAAGTACTAACCTGATGTCGGTCACGTGTTTCAGTGGGGTACGGAATCGACTTCTGTCTGGTAACCAGATCTGCATGTGACCGAAATACTTCCTAGCGACATGAATATCAAGAAGCATTCCCCCAAATCAGTACACATACCGCTTTTTCGTTGCCCAGCGCTCTGCATTACCCTATAACTAACATAGATGGTATCAAGGGGACAGTAATTCAGGGCTTGCCATGTCCCAATGCATATATTTATATAGGCCCTGATCGTGGGATATGACATTTGGTAAATGACCATGTATATAGAGTTGGAATTGAGCTCCACGCCAGTAGCTTATGCCCATCGTCAGTTTTACACCAAATCCACTACTTGTGGAAGATTCATTAAAATTCATCAACCCAATGAACTTCGTGCTGGTCTTGGGATCATGGAAGCAATATCTGGCTTTAGTCACTCAACCTAAAACTCTTGCTACCACCGTGACTCCGCTCGGCAAATGCGCAGTTCTGCTAGATGTTGGGTGAAGGAAGGGTACAAGCCGTTGCTATCCTACTTTGTCTGGAAACTACGGGACCCGTATTCCAAAGAGAGCTCAAATCTAGCTCCTTCTATCCTATTTCTGGGTATGCCAAACGGATACGGTATGTATTTAAAGGATTCTACACGTAGAGCTTGCTCCTTCCTTTCATTGATGTTTCGTAGGTTTCCCAATAGTGGTAGTTTTGATAGACTAATGGCCTCGACTATACATACATTCATATGCATCTTAACGGATTGCACTAGGGCTTTGCTATTGTACTTATGTCGGTTGGTAGAGGTAATGTAGCCGCCTGTAATAGAGGGTGGTGAATGGTGGGGCTGCCGAACAGGGTATGCTACGGACAGCTGTCATTATAGCGTTTCCGTTTCGTAAGGTGTAAGTAGAGGGCAACCAGACTAGGGCAGAAGCTTGTGACTGGTTCTAGGCTATAGCCAAGATATCAAGGTGCACGTATACGATAGTGATCCGGCCTTGTGGCTTTACGCCTCCAGCCAGAAACAATTTTGATGTCCGCGCGCCTCACACAGCAAATAACACGTCCACAGGGTATAGCGAGCTTTAAGCTTCGGGTACCGCGTGCTACGTCAACAACTAAAGCCATGTACTCAGCGTTTAGGCACGCCCGCATGCCCACAGTAATCTGGTGCCACGCACGGAGCAGTGTTTTAGCCTACTAAGCTAAGGGAGGTACTTAAGTACATATGTATAAGTAGCTAAAGAAGCCAACCGAGCAGTACTGAAGTGCTAGTAAGTCCTCTCATGATCAACAGCTTGACGTTGACCTTAGAACTTTGCAATGAAGGTATAAAACTCTCAGTTAGTACTTACATAAATATATACTTTGAATCAGAATCATTATCTGTACACTGTACGTAGGTAAGTAGTCTGTATCATGCCTCTACAAGCTGTTCACCTTCTGTGCTATGACTTTCTGACTCTTCAATGATTATCACATCTCAAAACCTAATTGCAGCCTGTCCGGTGATCCCCAATATAACCTACAAGTGTAAGCTTAGTCTCACATACCTTCTGGCACAGCTTTCACCCCTCAGAGGGTTTTGCGACAAACTCTTGCCCCGCGGAGACTATTGAACTAAAACCCTCCTACGGTCAAAATCCATCGGTCAAACGGTGATCCTATGAACCTTGGCCGTGCGGTATGCGAGCTCGAGCTCACCAACTCTTGCTCTAAGTGCAGAGGCTCCAGTCCACTTGTATAGGAAACATGTACATTGCACTCAAGTGCGTGAGAGTGGAGCCAGTCTTTGATCAGTATCAACTTTGGTTAGGAACCCGCAAAGTACATACCGACCCCAGGCAAGTTCATATTCATGTACATATGTGTATGTCTTAGACACTTGCAGTCTAGAGCTGATACTATATATTATACCTACAAACTAATTGAACCCGTGTGAGTTTCAGCTCCAGCCATGAAATGCGTTCCTACTTCAGAGTCCGTTTCTCCCTCTGTATGTTGTTTGTAAACGTATGTAGTTTGGAAATCACATAGTACGGCATATTGGCCATACCTATCCCTCCGCGTGATCTTCGTGCGATCGCAAGAAGCGAATCCATAATAATAATAAAAATACATGATCTCAAGCGGCTATATTTGTTGGATGTACATACTTTCTCGCGCGTCGTCTTGGCACCATCGGGATGACCGTACAATCAGACTAGGGATGACCCTTGTTCCTGGTTAGACTCGAGCGGTTTTGCTTGCTGTAGTCCGGAACTACATGCTCTAGTTCTGTCTCAGCTCCGATTGTGGATCAGCGAATGATACCAATCGAGCTTTAGTCTGGTGCCTGTGCTGCGGAGCAATTTTGCCAAGGGGCAAGGGCAATGAACGGGCTGTGGCAGAAGCAGAAAAAAAATAACGGTTTTTTAAAGTCTTTCCTTCTTTAGCACCCGTTGCCGCGATGGTCGTGCAACCATACCAGGTGGCTGATATGCAACTTGCAGAGGCTGTACATAACGGTCAATATGGTCTGCTTAGGAAGAGTAGGTCAGTAGGTAGCGGACTAACTAGAGGACTCTACATCCAGATAAGTAGTTACCTACACAAGTACCTCCGGGTCTTGATCGGCGAGACAATATGGTGGAGATGTGAATGAACCGGTATTGTGATACCCCTCAACTTCCACTGGTAGAGTACACCGCACCTCGTAGATGCACATCATATCACCTGGCCAGAACCCGGTCGAGCGCGAGCATCTACGATTGGCTCGCTTCAGTCCGTCATATGCAATCACTGGGTTCTATTGAGATTCATACCCCTTTATTACCCCAAAGGTTTCATTTCTCAAAGCTTTCTACTCAAGATATATTTGCTCAATTTACTTTCCTGTAACGCATACCCTTCAATTGTGACTTAGTTTTGCACATCGGGTGTCGAGAATCGGTTGTTATTGGTTGCGCCTCAATACAACCAATAAAACCAGTGCGTTTCTCGCTAACTTCAGCTCGCGAGTCATGGTGGCAAAAAATAGATGATTAAGGGACCAGCAGAAGCTCCTGCTGGGAGCGCACTCTGCTGCGGAGGTGTTGGTGTTGGGGGTTCGCACGAATCCGAAAGTCCTCAGCTGAGTTTGAGCACTTGATTTTCGGAGATCTCCAATTATGTGTCTCACCATCCCCGATTAGCCATTTCATCCCAGAAAAGATATCCTTTTTGAGTTAAGGCTAGGACAACCCATGGATGATCGGAAATCTTCCGGCAACGCTTCCACAATTGAGGCTTCGATCCGGCGCCAGGCAACGGAGAGGCTCATGAGTCCCAAAGACCGCCAAAAACCAAGGAAATGCGTGTTGCATCACTCAAAGCTACTACTGAAGTATCCATATGGGTTTTTGGTATATGTTCAGGCAGGAATATCGGTTTGAAAGCTGGATTGAGGAAGAGGATTTGCGCACGGAGTACCCGGTTTCGTCATCACACGGAGCAATTCTCCAAGCAGGGAAGTGCTCGTTCTGAACGCTCGAATAGTCTGGGCAGAGAATAGTCAGGTTGCACGAGAACAATGGAAGAGCCATTAGATTAGGAATCGGCACCTGCGCAGATTGCCATACCTATCTAAATCCATAGTGATGGGAAAAAAAATTGTGCAGGCTGGATCATGCACGAAGCTGATCTGGGAGTACCGTTGTTGCGTTTTACGGTAGTCATGAGACTAGTCTACCTATTAGCTTGTACAACCTTGTTTGGGTCCACTCATGAGCCATTGAGGCGCATTAAGCACCACACCCGATCCTCAAGTGGGAGCCCAATTCACAATCTCCAGATAAGTCTCGGTCCTTACGTATGAAACATTATTACTTCATGCATGGCTAATCATGTTGCCTGCGAGTCTCTGCCACTTCAGATGTTTCGGCAAAGGTGCCATTGCTGCGAAGACCAGGGCTATGTGTTACAAGCCCTGACGGAGCTTCAGCCGGTCCCAGAGCGTTCAGGAGGATTCGAGCCTCAGGTAAGTCACAGAACACCCACATGCACAGACACCAGATTGACGACAGTCTAGTATAATACTGCATTCCCGAAGGTTACTCTACGTACTTCATGTCTCAGGCTCGCCTAGGGTCAAAGACAGTTGAGGTCAGTATGTGACACAGTATGGGGCAAAAGCATGGATTGAATAATACGTTATGTTTTACGACCCTATCAGGTGGAAAGGGCCCGCCATGGCTTCAAGTGCGGGGACATGGTTGGCACACACTGCGCCAATCTTTCAATAGTTCTGAATTTCTGTACGTTTCTCTTTCTTTTTTCTGTTGCCACACCCACCTCCTCACAATACTCCCATTGACCAGTGATAAACCGACAACAGGTGTGTTTGCTCCACCGTGACCTTCCCGAGTGCCTATTTCTCGTTCAGGGGTTCTGATCTGGCCTGAACAGAGGTCGCATGTCCCATACCTATGTGACTTTATTGCTAACAATAGGGTATACATAAGTCCTTTATTTGGCCAGGTTTGGTTTCTCAAGCCTAAGTATCTCATGGCTTGGCCCCACAGGGAATATTCCTGCATATGGAGTTTCATGTGTGGATGTGACAGGTGGGTCAGTGCATACCTTTGCTTGTCTCTTCTCTCTTCACTGCTAACTTCTGAGGTTCAGGGGAGCAAAATCTGCGGGTCAGTTTCTCGACATGTCAATACCCGCTCACACTGGGCCTTGCCACCTTGCCATTCCATTCCATCTTCCCGTCATGCAGTCATCTTCCTGCTTGTTGGTCAAGGCATACCTTGCTTGACACCTGGTCCCACACTGCCCTAGAGCCTAGTTGCTAAGTACTTGATTTCACCCCTGTTCATACGGCATCAGGACTGCCAGTGATTCGTCGCCGAAGTATGTAGTTGTCCCCACACACCTTCGCCTTATCTTGCTTCTAAGCCTTGCTTACAGAATGATTTTTCTCCTCGTTAATAAACTCACAAGTAGGTAATTTGGGACGAGTGATAAGTTGCATTTCCTTCACGCTTGGGTATGCCACCTACTTGGTAGCTCTCAAAACATGATTTGATCCTAGGGTTCGATGGATTCCTTGTCTCACTCTCTACTGGGCGCCCCACACCGGGATGTGAAGTTGATTTGATTTCAGCTTTGATACTGCTAAACTGGTGTAGGTAATGATTTCTGGCTTTGCTTGGGTTCACTACTTTATGTATTATGTGACGGCCGCACTTTAGGAATGTGAAGCCGCCCCCCACAGTTTGAGTCGATCTAGGCACGAAAATGCGATTCATATCTGGGCCTCCTCCAATTTAGCGATAGTTAATGTATATGTCTTCCCTGAGACATGTGAAGCCAAAAGCAGGCATGGGCTTTCATGCTACCCACTGGTCTGGTTGTTACCCACTCTCGTCTGCTTGACGGAGGCTAACTTTGAATCTTCTATCGCGTGCTACAGGCGTCTTTTGATAAGCTCCCATCACAAATAGGACTGGGTAGGACAATACACGCATCCACAGGACGGCCTCTGATAAAGCAGCGATGCATGAGATGATCTCTCCTCAGATCAGTACTTGATAAACTTGCCGGGAGCCGGCAGCTCTTCTGTTGTCGATAGCTCTGGAGGGTCAATATCGAGTGATGACTCAGGTCGTCTACGCGGGCGCTTTTGGGCACGAGTAGTATTGGTTATGCTCCTCGCCCATTAGGATCAGCACGGCACCCTCGCATCACTGCCCTCGGGTAGTTGTTTCTCCTCGATAGGATTACGACAGCTGATACTTCACTTCAGATGTATATGCTGCCTTCGATTGAGGTTTACTGGTGTGGGACTTGAGGGGAGGAGGAAGAGAGGACTACTCTTCCCATGAAGTGACACTTTCGGTTGATAACGGTATGCCAAATGGCTGTTTCCTGCTGTAGTAATGGGATTTTGGGGGGCCGCGCTAACCAGGTTGAATACGTATTAGAACAGGTCTCATGTGAGCACTTTACCTAATAATTTATAATTTTGAGAGTGCAGATTGATAAGTCCATTAAGTATGCCGTGGGTATGGAAGAGGAGGGCCTGGGTATCAATGAGCCCCTCTCCACTGTGCTGCCAATATACCTTCTGGCTAGGTATTCATTGTGAACCGGATTTTTTTACCTGTCAGAGCACGGCTCATGTGACCATGCAGCCTCATCCCAGAATCCACACGCCGTTTCATTAATAGTTCAAATGCATATTCCCGGGGTCTGCCTTTAATCGTATCGACCATTGGAATTAAGCCCTTAATTAGTCTGGTTGGCAAGACCCCCTAATTATGAATATCAGTACCTGCTTTGGCTGACCTCTGACTTGCATGCTATGTATACTTTATTTCTTGCTGTGTATACATTTAATATTATAATATTAGCTATTGCCAACAAGCAAACAATGAGGGACCTAAGTTCGGTTCATTAGCTTGGCACGAGAACAATTATTACTCAAGAGATATTTACGCCATAATAATTTTTTTTCCCATAGTTGTAAATTGATCTCATCCCCTTATAAATGGTATCTACAGTGCGTGGGGAAAGTATCCGCGACCCCCGTGCATAATCTGAGCGTGACATACAGCTGGGCTAAGAAAATGACCAGCCAATCGCTGCATAAAAAGGAGCGTCGCGGATACTTTCCCCCAGGCATTGTATACATTTAGGAAGAATTATGCACTGCCAGGCTAAATTCTTTTAAAGTACCTTAATATGCAAGTATTAGCCAGGAAGTATTTATTTAAGTGCTAATGCGCGCATGAGTCGAGTGTGGCGGCAGGTGGCTGACACCTCGCGTAACATTTGTTGTTTCGCCTTGCCTAATCATTAACGGGTCAACAGGGTCCTTTCCGGATTCCACCAACTCTATCTCAACTTCACTTCATACCTAACCTCAACTCAGCATCTCAAGTCGGTACCAAGCTTCTCCCTTGTTACGTGCATTCAACCCAATACCAGACGAGAAAAGCAACGGTCACACCGTTTGGCTCCAGCTAGTGCTATTCTAACATCCAGACGGAGTATGCCGTCGGCACCAGGCAGTCAGCCAACTGCCGGGTCATCAAACCGAATTGGCAACATGAGCGACATCGACAAGGACAAAAACAGCTCGACTACCAATGCCGTGGTCTCTGGAGTGAATTTTCCGATTGGTATGCAGTTGGTGGGCAACGCCGTCGCCTTTCAGTTCTCATGCTGGAGGAGAGAGATTTTGAGAGCGGTGAGTGTGCCATTCGTCACATGACTTTTATACCCACCCCACACGATCGCGAAGGAAGACGTCAAACCTCGGGTAGAGTTTTAGTGCGGTGGTGGCGCAATGTGACGGTGGCGGGGGCTTATGCAGGTGTTATTTTTTACATGCACATTTCCGCGGGGGCGGGTTTGAGAGGTAAGTTTTGACCGGGCATGCATCCGATCTCTCGGCTGAAGCAAGATTGGCTCTCGCATTGCGGACTGCTCTGGGGTAAAAATGTCTTGGTGCATCAAGGCCGGCCCAAGAACCAGAACGTGGGCTGCCAGGGTAAAGGCCGAGGGCGTGTGCGGGTCTCCAGCAGCATCAGCCTTGCCCTGCACTTACGTTGCAGACTGGATGTTTGCAAGGCTTGATCTGCGGGTGCTCCCACCCCACGCCATAGCCACTGGTCTGCCTCCTGCCCTCGTGCCTGTGCCTGTGCCTGTGCATACTGTTTTTGTGCGCCGAGAGCAGATCCCATTCTGCTTTTTGATTCCACAAACGTGGCTAGAGTTGCGACAAATACAGTTGGTGTGGTGTTTGGAGCCCCACTGTTTTTCGCATGGGCTTATTCGCACCTAGCAACTACTTGTTACTAGCAGCTTAATGCTCGCATGACGCATGCCTAGCTACTAGGAAAGCTCTGATAACGGGGCAATGGCCAATCCTTCGTGGGCCAAGGCGCGCTTCATGCATGCACCTTGCACACCGGTACGCTTACTTGGGACTGGCACTCACTGTCGGTGGTGATGTTGGATTTTCATAGGGCTGAGCTAATGTCAAACATGCCTGCTGACTGCTGCTGATGGCTTGCATGATCTCAAATTCGCCGGCTGCTTTTCTGAGCAGGGATGGAAAGCATATATGACCCTGCCCCGCACGGCAACTCTACCATCCTGACGCTTACAATTTCATTCTTGTGTGGCAGTTCAGTTTTTTAATATGAGGATGAATCAAGCTAACAACGAGCCCCTCTCTTTGGAGCATTCGCTCGACATATAGGGATTCGTGTTTTTGGGGCATGAGAACCTCATGTGGAAGCGTAGATCCCCTCCGGCCTCAAATAAGATCTATCGACGTCTCTTCGATAATGCATGTACCAGAGAACTTGAGTGCTTCCTTGCCCAAGTCAACTCTCACTGCACAATCAATTCCCTTCGACGGATTTTACGCCCATCTGACCATGAGCTTCTTGGAGGTGTTGTTCTTCCTAGCTATATTCAGCTCGGGAACGAGACAGTTCACGAATTGACAGTGGGAAATGCTAGAGACACTGTTTTATATTACCTTGCTGATACAAACAGGGGAGGTGGGCAAGGCATGGCGCCAGAACCAACTATGGGACGTGATTTGGAGGCACTACTCTGCTTGTTGTTGGATTTGAAAGCTTTAGATCAGATTAACTTGACGCTCGAGGCGATGAATTTCATTGATACAGTATCTAGAACGATGAATGAGAACCCGTCCTACCCGTGGGGGGCAAGTAGCAGATTGAGTTCAAAGCGAAAAAGGCCAGTATCGCCACTTCCAGAGAAAAATATCGGTTACGAGGATATTGCCACGATGATGGAGGTGACCCCAAACGTTCAGGCTTGGATCGATAGGTTGGAAAAGGGGACAACAGCCGAACATTCTCAGACGTCTGCTGCCCCATTTTTCTCTGTGCCCGGGACTGCAATTCAGTGGGCTTCAAGTAATAAACCCATCCCTTCAGGTTCTGGTCAGTGTACGGGGAAGCAAGCTCAAGCCCCACCACCAGGGCAACACCCAAGCCTACCAGCACTCTTTCAGCCACTAGCAAAATCCATGTTCGAATCGTATCGCCCGCAGGCGCCTGTGCCGGAACTACGTCTACAGGATTCTTCGCAGTGCCCGGCCCATACGTCACTTAACCAGCCACCCTTAGCTTCTCGCAAGAACCGTGGGCTTAGATATATTCGCGAAATGGCACCTTCCCCAAGGCCCGAGCCGCATGTCACCGACCTGCTCCTCCACACCGTTGAACTTTCGATAAAACAGAGCAAAATTGATACCCAAAAGAAGCAGCTGGATGAGTGCAAAAACGTACTTGCGCAATTGATACATCTCTGTGAGGAACTATCCAACAATCCATTGGTAATTCCTAGGGATGTGGTACAGGATTTTCTTCGCGATATCGTCTCTGGTTTAGTGCGGGATGGAGTGTTTTCCGAGAAGGTTGGTGATCAGGATTCCAAGAATTTGCAAAAACCAGCTGCCCCCAGTATCCCAGGGCCAATACGCCGTGGACCTATGACGCGGTCTCAGGCTGTCACTACAAGTAGAGCCACTACAGCAAGTGCCATGAATATTCCCTCGGAAGGTGGATCTAGACCTGGTCCTGATAGGGGCTCTGTGCACGAACCTGCCCCGATTCTTGATGGACATCTTGCTGCGCCAGAGGCTGGTCCTTCTTCAGCTCATACGCACCCTCGTAGCAAACCACAGGTGAGTCATTTCAGAATTAGTCTTGCGCAAGAAGGTTGCTAAAAATTACGGCGTGCACGTAAGAAAACGCGCGTGGAGCCCTATCCGCGCCGCAAACCTCCCAAAGCTCACCCAGCTGCTCGTGACGTTCTTATTTCAAGTTTAAGAGGCAGAATCAAAGCGGCCCAGAAAAAGATTGATAAGGGTGAAGGGGACATTGTCGGACAGCAGAAATTGAAGATGATTATGGAACAGCAGATTGAGCAACTTGAAGAAATCGAGCTTAGGGAGCTTGGGCCAGGAACAATGGAGAATGCTGCGCATCAGCGGCTTAAGAAGGAGCTAGAGAAAAAGATAAGGAAGAAAACCCAACAGGTTAAACAAGGGAGAGCATTGGATGTGAACGCACCGATGCTGAATGGATTCAAAGAACTGCTTCGCCAGTTGACGGCAGTGCAAGCCGTAGGTGCAGGTAAAAGAGATAGGCAGGAAATGGAAGCTGGAGAGGCGAATCCGCCTTCTGGGTCGGCGTGGAAGGGGAAGGGGAAGGAGGTTGAGAATTTGCCATCAAAAGTACAAAATTGGTTTGGAAATCAAAATTTGACTGAGCCTGGGGTCAGAGGAGAAATCAATACTACGGAGAAGTTTGTAAATGCAGTTGCGGAAAGTGGTGAGGAGCACAAGAGGAAGCAGATTCGGACAGAGGGGGGGGTTTTTGGTGGAGGGTTTGGCGGTTCTGGTACTTCTAGGGACCAAGCTCATATCCCCGTTATCGTGTTGGACGGTGAGAGTGCGGGTGGAATGGACGGCAATGATGAAGTCATGGGAAATTTTTGGGATGGCAACGGCGCTGATACCGGTAGTCATGGTGCTGAACCCGACCAAGAGATGACGGACGCTGTACCAGCTGCCCCTGTTTACCGGTTCGGGGCCCTTGGGGGTCCTGCTGATGCCAACATGGGAGATCGCATTCCAGCTGCCAAATTCGGCACTGCAGGTCTTTTAGGATTTGGTACCATTCGCGGCATCGATGATCCTATGAAGAATACGTTCTCTGGGCCACTTGTTTCACGGTCGGGTCCAGGACCAGTATTTGGCACCTCTGGGTTTGGAGCTAACTCTGCGACGTTTGCATCTGCTGGGGCTGGGAAGGGGAAGGGGGCATCTCTGCTCGGAGGTGAGACTGCCTTCGGTACCGGAGGTGGAACAGGGACTGGGGATTCACCAATTTTGATTGAGGATTCGGATTGAGTCTAGTGTTTGGGGAGAAGAGGATTGGTGATGGGTTACGGTCAGGAAATGGGGATAGGAGGGAGTGATGGGGGGTTGATCCGGGGAGAACAGATAGGCTTTGAGATTGTGAAAGTCCATTGAGATGGATTTTTTTTTTGAAATGCGGGGGTTTGCTTGCTGCCTTTTTGTTTTGCTTTCTCGACAGCAGGTTTTGAGCGGGTTTTTAGTTTTACCTCATTATTTTAGCTGCATTCGTTGTATGTTATGATAACAGACACAGACGGAATTAACATGGTTATTATCTCCGGATAATCCGGCCGTTTGTTTTGTTTTTCAATGTAGCTGTTTGGAACGGGAACATGCAGCATCTCTCCGTCCATACAGAAACTGAAGCGCGTAAGACGAAAGCCAATGAACTCATCCCTCGTGTGGTAGGACCCCTATACTAATGCTTACGCAACCGTTTTTGTATCACATGGAGCAGGCAGCCTAGGTGGAAGGTTCACATGCAAATATATCCCGGAGGATAGAATCACCGAATTGTAATTATAACAATGCAAAAAATCAAGTTGAACATCAGAAGCTCCAAACTGTGTGGATAAATGCATAACAACATATGAGTACGTTGGTCAGCTTTTCTTGGAACAAAATATAGCCAAGATGATATTCCTCTCATGCCCCAAAATGTTACGATTTCGCTGAGCTGCCTACTCACAGGAGGTGGATAGAAGAATACGGTAGTTGCATAGTTTTAAATTTCATTCCACCTGGGGGGATTGGGCCTTGTAACGTTACATGGTAACATACGCAAGGTATGCAAGTGGAGGGAGAGCAACTGTCCGCAGCTTGGAGCCTGGTAAGAGAAATGCGCGTAGTAGGCCCATCGGAGGCTAGGTTTATCTTGTTATGATTGGCTAGTCTAGTTGTGGCTAGAGGGTAGAATAACTTCAAATCCGAGAGATTATGCATGGCCCGGGGTTTTCTTTCTTATCTCTGCTGCGTTACAAAAAAGCAAAAGGCTACAATGACCTCATAATGATGTATAGCTTTTCTTTAATGTAACCAATAGTAATAAGCGTTTTCTTGCCAAAAAAAAAAAAGCCATAGGTTCACTTCCTAATCTACCGGTAGCTTTGAATACCCCTAGTAGTTTTGAGGCCAC
>Ga0307511_10000616_pt1 | contig 38111 bp, 43 predicted proteins | sample 13_EM_MG_FD_200266 | JGI IMG/M metagenome (GOLD analysis project Ga0307511, IMG submission 200266) | Populus trichocarpa ectomycorrhiza microbial communities from riparian zone in the Pacific Northwest, United States - 13_EM | ecosystem: Host-associated > Plants > Roots > Unclassified | place... | reverse complement strand
AGTAGCTCGCTATTCCGCTCGCTCTCTAGGTAAACAAATAAAGTGTTCGCTCTTTTATTTCGCGCACTGAGCTCGCTATTCCGCTCGCTCTCTAGCTCGATCATTTCACTCGTATTCCGGCTCAACAATCTTCCCCTCATCTGAGCAAGCGGAAGGGATGCGGGGACACCGTGTCTTTTCCATATGGGCGCTGGTGATTTTCACACGCGTCTTCCCCCAACACGGATATCCGAGAACGCAATGACCGGATCTCTCAGCTCGGATATCATCGACTGTGTGTTCACGTCATTGCCCGACCTCGCGACGCTACTCTCGACCGTCCTGGTTTGCAAGTCTTTCCACGATGTCTTTCAGGCCCGCCCAAGTTCCATCCTCACTTCAGTGGCCAAAACCCAAATCGGCCCCGAACTACTGCCTTGCGCCGTCCGCCTCGCAACCTTCGATAGGGGTCGCTACTTGAAATCCAGAGCCGATTACGTCCAAGACTTCCCCTCGGAGGAAAAGTTCTCCCATGATGAAGCCCGGGTGGTAACCCAACACGTTGCGGCGCTGGTCAAGAATGATAGTGTCGTGACGGAACTGGAACTCTTTCTCAGTACCACGTGCGCTTTGCTTTCTATTTACCACCAGTGAGGGTGCGCTGACGCATGTTTTGGAAATAGATATAAGGATAGAGCGAGCGGGTCCCGGTCACTGCTAAATTCGCGCGAATCCCTCCATTTTCGGCGGGCATTCTATCGATGGTGGTTGATGATCAACCTATTCCCGGCCCGTTATCTGCGACAGGCACGGAAAACAGGGGAAAACGTGGACGGCGAAGGGAGTGGCACAGATGAGGAGGATAACAGCGATACAGACGACCACAGGGCTGACGAGGAAGCCCCAGATTTGTACATTAGGAAGTCTCAGCACCTGCGAGAAGCGTTTCTACGTGAATTTTCAGATGATGAGGTGGCGGAGATGTGGCAAGTCCACAACTTCATGGCGTTCGTGTCTTGCTATGTACGGTGTGCCATACCAGATCCTACAATACACCAGCGTGAGTCGTTCACATTTATCTACCTCACGCCACACCTCACGAATGTTCAATCTCCGCTAGACATCCTATTATGGATTCCCTCCATCATTGCGGAAGTCCTCCGAGCCCTCCGGTTCTTCAAGGTGCCGAAAGTTCGTTTGCCGGAGCAAATCATCTGGGATTACCCCTATGCTGATCTTAACTGGCCTGGGTTTCGCGTATACCTACGGGAGAAAGACTACGACACGTCCAAGGTGCGCACCGTCGGCCACGCCTGGGATAAAAACATGAGCATGATCCTGGACAGCGGGGTTGAAAACACTGAAGAATGTAAGTGTTTCAGATTCTATCTCTGATAGAGGACACTGAAGTAGTTTAGGCGACGTGTGCCATGTCCCTCATCTGGGCCTTGAGATGTGGTCTTCGTCAAGTTCGTGTTTCCGTAGAATATTGCACGCGGATGGCTGACTCCTGCTCCAGATTGGCACCTCCTTCCATGCGCTATCACACCGCACGAGGTACTCGATAACCTGCCGGGGTACCTCGGTTCGAATCTCCAGGAAACTCAGCCACTTTCGGCCACCTCCCCGGAGCATATAGCATTCGTTAACCGCCACGTATCACCGGGGACACCGGACTGGTCTGAGGGCAAACTAATGTGCAAGCCGTGTGTTTTGAGGTCCATGGGGCGACGCATCTTGAACACCCTCCGGGAACTCAAAGCACAACGTAAATCTTTTCATCTATCATCTCCTTGTTTGTCCGGTAACAATCCGACCTTCGGTCTAGATGGAGCACAACTCGAGGATTGCTGCTATGGGTTCAACTGCGGATCGCAGAGGAAACGCGAACACTCAGTCAAGCTTAACGTGCGTGCCGTGATCCCAGTATCGGCGTTGCCTATCTGACAAACCGGTTCTGTTCTCAGCACCTATGTGATCCCGCTCGCGTGGACTGATTATTTATTGGCACCCCAACGTATCCTACAGAATATGCGTTCTCATACCCACGTCTTGTATCTTTCTTCGCACCAGCTTACTACTCGCAAGTTTACTGGACGATGGCCGATGACGTTGTTCCTGGTGCCACAGGACTAAAGCACGACACGCAAGAACGATTATCATACCCCGATCACCGCCACTCGGGGGCTGGGAATTTTCCGCTTTCGCCGTGCGGGGAGCAAATTTCCATTTTCGGCTCGCATTTTCAGGTCTCCGACCAATGGGACATCTGGGATATGACGAGCGGGGGACCTCGGTCAATCATGAGTAGCGCCCCACCTTCACCCCTCCTTTTTGTATATCGAAATTTACCCCGCGCGCTCCGACGGTGTTTGTCTTTCGCACAGGAAAGCGATACAAACCTGACCCGCCGACCGACGGGATTGCATCATGTGTCGTCCAACAACTTTGGCTGCCAACCGGGAAAACGAACACGCCAACTGGATGGCTTCAAGGCTTAACCAAAATGCGAAGGTCGCGTATGCACAAAGCTGATAACGGGCAGGTCCCATGCGACACCGCTTTAGGTGTTTTGTGTATACAGTAGAAATTGTAATAATGCATATCGTCCGTTCCCTCAAAATCGTAATGCATTATTAGGATTATGCAGTTCGGTACCTGTGACGTAATGTAACACTATGTGACGCACAGCTAAAGGCGTGACAAGGCTGGTCTACGAGCTCGGAGCGAAGTAAGTGGTTATTGAGCGTAGCTTGTTGCGGAGAACCACCACTGTTCTGAGCTCTGACCTTGCGGCAGGGTTTCGACGACCCAGGTCCATACGAATCACCCGTCAATGCCCCATTCTCCAACTTTATGGCTGTCACTCGTGAACCTCGACTTGGATCCGATGGTTGTTTACGAGGCGCGCCTTGACCTTCTTTGACGGCGTGGGCAGATGTCGTAGGGTGGTTCTTTACATTGGTCCTTCGGGACCCTGTTTGTTCGCATAGGGACGTATGATAGGGTTTACCATTTTCCTCGCTAAGAGGGGGATCCATAGCGAGGGCAGTAATAGGTTAGTGAAAACGGTGTCCACGCACTCTCGCTAAATGTTACCGGTTCACCGGTGATTTGACCACCCAGTTGGTCAATCCAACGAATTGGGCTTGAGTTTGCCGACGGTGAAAATGCATAATGGCAGGGGGCGGCCGCCGAAATGTCTATGCATTATGCATTATGCAGTTTCGGTTGCAAACACACTGGCCGAGCACCGTTCCCACCCGGACCCTATGCATTATCAGATTTATGCATTATTACAATATGCATTATAACAATTTCAACTGTAATAACTCTTATGATCGAATGACCCTCGAACTTGCACCGCGGGCAACAAAATGTACACCGTTGAATTATGATCCTGTGCCGAAGGGCGAACCGCTGTCATCAGGATCGAGGCAATCAAATGGGCGTTGAGGGGTATGAATCTGGCCGGTTGGCAAGTGAATATTGAATATTTGAGATCGAACTTTACACCTCCCGTGCGTCCCGCTTGGATATACTGGGTGATATCTGTAAGACTGGATGAATCTCCAGACATTGTAGGGGGGTGTCGGTGGGATCCGGCGAAGTGGTTGCGGTTTATCTGCGCCCAGGGGAAGAATCCTCAGATATTCGGTTATGTGCGTAGTTACAAGCCCGAGGACAGTCACCTACTGGTTCGCGCTTCAGGATGAATTCAATGGGCATGTAGTCCACCGCCTAGAGTGTCGGGGTTCCAGATGTGTTGAATAGCGGGTCGTTCCTAAATGTTTTCCAGTCCGAATGGATCGTCGTGCCGCCTTGCACCAACAGATAGCTTAGACTATCGCCCCCTCTCCGATCTTTGGAGTTTAATTCTTCACCTCGCCATTCTTTCGGGAGAACCGATAGGTGGGTCGCCATAACGCTCCACGATAAGGCTGGTGGCAGCCACGTAACCGGTGTATTACGATTAAGAGTTACTTCCAGTCTAACCCCCAGATTCCCAGCGGGGATTTTGTCGGCCAGAGTTTTTCCGGAATCCAGAAACACCAACGAACGTTGCGCCAAAACGTCGGGCCGAATCTGGCCTGCACGCTAAACTTAGGCCGGTGGCGCAGCGAACTGTCCGACGGAGCAGCGATGGCGCCTATTCTTGATCTCGTCATTACATTCAGTGGTCGGGATACTATCCCCCCCATGGATAGGCGACCATTCATGGGGTGGGAACCTCCCACCAAGCATCCCACGACTATATCTGTGGATGACGGCGGGAGATGGTTATCGGTTAACCCTCTTCCTCCACCACTATCTTATACATCCCCTATCGCGTCCACAATCCCGAGCTCCCGCCCCCGCCTCGTGGTTATCCCCGCCGTCTCTGTAACTCCCCCCTGTCTCCGCCGTCTCTGATATACCGTCGCCATGCTTCGTGGTCTTTGTTGCGTGCCCCAAACTGGCACGGTTTCCGGCGCTTCTTCGCTGAATGCTTCCCGCGAGGAGCTGCCCATGAGCTCTCCGGACCAGACGGGCGTACCTCCTTCATTCGACTCCGTGTATGCTCGTGACGGGTACCCGGCCTCTCCGTCTCCGCTATCTCAGTCTCTTGTGACACCCGAGTCGTCGCTCCCTTCATCCGCGTCAAGTTCCACATCATCCCTACCCGGATACTCCGACTCGTTACCTGTTCCAGGTTACCGCCCGAATCCAACACGTTCGGAACAACGGCTCGAATTCGTGCCCTCAAGGTCCTTGTACGGCAGGTCTATCGGAGCGTGGACGAAGAGGATTAAAGACATGACAATCACCCTACATAATCAGGATCCCATTGAAATCCAACGTGCGCCCAGGTACGGGAGGAGGGGAATTATTCTCGGGACGATCGAGTTCGACGCGGAGAATTTGACGAACTTTGAGAAGGTCAAACTTGTGGTGCGCCGCCTCGTTATCTGCACTAGGGCCATCTGTTTTGATTGTCGGTTGGATCGCTTAGATCGAGGGGCAAACATCCATCGGCAACAGCGCCTATGAAGTGCGCTCGGAAATTTTCGTCCGGAAGAGCTTCACGCTTTGGCGAAAGCTTGAGGATTCTAAGGCATGCCCCCAGGTGATCAACTTCCAATTCCCGTTCTCTGCCGTTGGATCGAGGAAGACTGCTGGGGTTGAACGCTCTCGACGATTGCCGCCTTCCTACGTTTGTGAGCTGGGACAAGCAGGGAAGATCGTCTGCTCGTACTCGATGCACATCAACGTCACTCAGAGGTCCAAACACGCGTTCTGGACCAATCGCAATCGGTACGTCTGTTCTTCCACCTCCTTCTGCCCAGTTTCTCCGCACCCTTCAATCCCGAAGTTTTCCGGTGCCTGACTGCTTTGCGTGGGATTCTGCCGTTACGTGATGGTTTCATCTGACCTGACTGACGAATTTGCTTTTGGCCCTTGTCCCACCATTCCTGTTCGGGGTAGCAGACACGTCATTCCGATAAACTACATTCCGTGGAGCCGACCAGCTCACTCGTTCCCGAGGGACCTAGCAGTCCCTCGGTCGACAATCAAGGCTTTCCCTGAGGCATGGCGACAAATCATGACGGTCCAGGGCTCGATGAGTTGTAATGTACGTCGTGTCTTATCTGTCATCATTCATTTCCCGGTCACGGTGTGACAAACACCAACCCTCTTGGGTCCAACCTACCCCAGCTTACTGATATGGCCTAACTGACGCATTCGTTTCGGGCGTTTAGTTATTCATCCCTTCTGTTCCGACATTCTGCGTCACGGACGAGATTCCATTCTTCCTTCAACTTGTGGCACCCGTGGGGTACCTCGATCTGAGAGAGGGTGAGGGGCCGAAACTCCAGGTCTCCCTGCAGCGACAAGTCGGCGTTTCGATCCAAGAAGTATTCATTTGGAAGGACACGACGAGCAGTGAAGGTGTTATCGAGGCTCTACCTTCTGGAACTTTCCCTCCGCAGGACTTGGATGTTACCACCTCTGAAGCCGTTGTATCGGGTTCCTCGGGCGAGTCGATGCTCACCCGCGGATACAGGAACTGGAAAAGTATGAGAGGTGAGAGGGTCGTGACTCGGGAGATGAAAACGTGGGAGTGGAGAGGTACGGTGCGTAATAACGGAATCAGAATCGGGGGATGTTCGACCGAGGTAATGGTCATCAGCGTGAGTCCTTTTTCGCTTTTTCTCACGTGAGCGTTTGAGGTGCTGACAAGGGTTCGTGATAGGACTTCTTTGTGTTCTGCGTTACGGTCAAGAAACCGAATGGGCAGCCCCTGGAGTACCATCATGCTCAACCCATCGAGATGGTGTCTGAGACGGCCTGAATCTCCGTAGACCCTACTTGACTCACTAGGGCAATTGCACTGCAAGAGAGGTTCCACTATTCCCCATCTATTTATCCCTATTCCCGGATGTTTATGCCCGCATTTGCAACAACTCACACTCATGCCTGTATCTCCATAGCCGTCCCTCCTCCGCATGCACCAGTGTACACACCCACCCAAACGTTCGTTGTAGCAGTAATACGGCCACGTTTTTTCGGAAGCGCTTGTACATCTCTGTTTCACATACCATTCCCTTTCCGCCTTGTTCGTAGATGAAACCGACGTTTGGTTTTCGGAATAGCTTTATAGTAGGACTCTGTGCCTTGGTAACATCGATAATTTTATACATAGGACACGCATAACTCCGTGAATTGGTCTTGGTTGAGAGATTTACCCAGTCTCCCCTTCCACGCCTGATGGACACGGGTGTGGTGGATCACCTGGGGCTTCGAGTTTCCCAGGCTCAAGGGATGGACCCGAGCCGATCACCGATGCGGTTGAACCTTCCACGAGCTTCTTTCCTATACTTACATCTTGCCCTTGGAGCTGACCCTGGTCTACCGTGGCGCTGTGAGTCACTACTGCGGTACCGTTCCACTCATCGTGCGTCTGCTGAAAGATCTGAATACTGAGAGTCTCACAGCACTTGGAGGCTATCTGTCAGCTCCGTCAGAGTCGGTCACGAGCGGATCGCCCACCCAGGCTAGTGGACCACGGTAAAGAACATCCGTGAAGATTCAGGCTTGGTTCTGGGAGTATATAAGGCTTGGAGTTCAAGATCTTCCCTTCCTCTGTCCCCCGCGATTCTCAAGCCCGACTTCGACCTTGCAGTTATCATGACATCTTCCGATCTAAGCGCGTACCTCGCCGACCGCGACAACCTGATTAAACAGGATCGAGCTCTTCGCGTTGATGCGGTCAGGTTGGATAACCTCTCTACGACCGAGGCGAAGGCCGAGGAGATCGTTCGGGCTCTGAGGGCGGAGGAAGCGGTTTCGGTGTGGGGAGCGGAGCACGAGAATATTGAGCACCCGTTCCCGGGGATGGAGTTTTTGACTTCGAGGTCGGTGATTTTGAGGACGAAGGTGTTCAATATCCTGCATAAGGTGCGCCCAGGTTACTTTTACACACCCAAGCGAGTTTTCTGAGGGGTTTGCGTCAAAGATGCCAAAGGGTGCACTGCTCCATGCCCACTTGGACGCCACCGTCGATGTGAACTTCCTATTGAACAGGATCCTCGAACAAGAGGCGCTCTACGTCCGGGCCTCCGCCCCGTTAACCACGTTGTCCCCCACCGCGAACGCTCTTCCAGAGTTCTCACCCTTCCCGAAATCCGAAGTCAAACTATCCACCAGTCAGAGTTTGACTCATGCGTTGTATGATGGGGGGTGGATTCCTGTAAAAGTTGCCAGGGAAACTTTCTCCCCAGAGCTTGGTGGACCAGAGGGATTCGATAAATGGTATGTCGCGTCGACGACTATTAATCCCGTCGAAGCATATGGAACGCATAAGACTGTCGCCAAGGTAGGCTATCTCACAGGCTTATCGTTCATGGAGACCGATGACATGGTTCCATAGATTTGGGACAAATTTCGGCAAACATTTGATGTTACAAGGGTGAGCTGGCTCTCCCATTCGAGTTTTGGTTATCACAGGTTGCTGAAGGTGATTGCGAGGGTAGGACATCATTCGATTCTCTCCGGTCTTTAGGGCGTATGTTCGGGAGTTCCTGTTATCCTCTATCGCGGATGGTATCTCGTATGTCGAGGCGAGACTTAACTTTTTGTTCAAGTAAGCTTTTGTCTCGTCTTCTTACCTTTCCGTAATCGAGCTTGGGATAGGTCGTTCTTCGGACCGGATGGACGAAACTCACTCACTCACCGGGACATAGTGAAGATCTATGGTAGCGTCGTACAAGAGGTAAAGGATGAGATGAAGCGGCAAGGTAGAGAGGACGAGTTCATCGGCTCCAGGGTATCTTGTTATTCACGCTCGGTTTGCCACCTCCCGTCCGCTGATCACCGTTTTCTCCCAAAGATCATTTATACCACCATCAAGGTCATCACACCAGAGGAACTCAATTGGTTCACGGAGGATTGTTTGGCTCTCAAGAAGGAATTCCCTGATCTGATCGCTGGTTCGTACCACACCGACACCGACTGAACGAGCTCGAAATCGGTTTTTATTTTGGTATCACAGGATTCGACCTGGTTGGCCCAGAAGATACGACGAAACCGATCATAGACTACCTCGTCCCACTCCTCCGATTTGTGGACCGTCAAAAGGAGTTGGGTCTCGATATCCCGTTTATCTTCCATGCTGGCGAAACTCTTGGTGATGGCACGGCCGCAGATGATAACCTATACGATGCTATCTTGTTGGGAACCAAGCGAATTGGTCACGGGTGAGCCTCTCTACTTTTCGTACTTCGTTTCGCCCGGTGTCTGATTTATTTTGTGGTGGGATGAAGGTTCTCGTTGATCAAGCACCCGAAACTCATGGAAATATGCCGGGAACGAAAGATTCCCTTGGAAGTTTGCCCGATCTCGTTCGTCCCTCTATTAAACTACCCATGCGATGAGCCCGACTGAACAACACATGTCTATAGGAACGAGATTTTGGTGCGGCCTTTCGTCACATTATCTCACCGGCGCGACTTTGATCATTTTAACTGCACCGTTTCCTAGCGTTATACCACCTCGATACCCATGCACCCGATCGCGTCGGTGTTGAACCACGGGATCCCAGTTTGTCTGTGCTCTGACGACCCCTCGGCGTTTGGGAACCTTGGCCTGTCATTTGATTTCTATCAGGTATTAGTGTCGAGCGAGCAGACGGGGCTGATCACATTGGGCGAGATCGCGCTTGACAGTCTTAGAGTAGGTGACCCCGATGATACCAGACCCGGTTTATCTCTGACGCTCCTTAGTATTCGACGCTTGAAGCGGAGGAAAAGGAACGCGCGATCGCGTTGTGGAAGAAGAGGTGGACGAAGTTTTTGGAGGAAATTGTCAAAACTGGGGGAAATTTGTAGGCTGCCGTTGTTTAGGGTTGAGAATCCTGGGTGTGTATATGAAACAAACGGTGCACCCGTATTACCCGGGGCCCGCTCGGTCCCCACCCTGAGAACGTTGGTATCCCCTTCGGACAGTCAGGTGAACGTGAACATAGCGCCTCACGAAAGCGGCCCGAAGCGAACCGGGCGTCGGTTCCTACGGGCCGGGGCATCGCGCTTGCCCAGGGAAGCAAGAAGCTGCAGGTTCTGGACGATGCCAGTCAACATTGCCCGGGAGCCTTAGGTTCAACGTCTGTCTGGGAGGCCTAGAGAGAGCATCCCTCGACTACTTCGTGAGAGAATGTGATGATAAGTGTATATCCAACGCTCAGCCTGAGGCTGCATCACATCTCGGAATCGAGCCGAAACCCGTTCCGGAAGGGAACTGTGAGGGGTACCTAGGGTGCTGCTTCGACAGGGTGCCGAGGAAGGCAGCGAGGTACCTCTGGAAAGAGATTGTCACAATTATGATGCAGGGTTGTGTGCACACACTTGTGGTCCGCATCTACGGCGTTATGGAATGGGTAGAACTGCCGGGAGGGGATAGCAAGAAAAGGGCTTCCAGGAGAAGTCAGGCGAAGCGGTCAGGAGATGCGATAGACGAGCGTCCGTGGGGTGTTTGATGTGGGTAAAAAACGTAAACGTAAACGTTATGATAGGTTTCATTCAACAGGACGTTCCCCAGAGTATATTGGTGTGTGCGGTCCAAATTCGCTGTTTACCCTTTTGAGATTGAGATCCGATACGCTGGAACTGGACCCCTCGCGTGCAACTCAACCTCTAACCCCGTAGCTTGCGAAAACGAACAATCTGGCATCCATATGTCACTCGATATTTGACAGTGACCCTGCAGACCAGGAGTTGAACAGGGGGGGGGGCAGATCGCCTTGTCTGGGTACAGCCCGTTATGAGAGGGTGACGAACCTCAATCCGCTAAAAGGCAGATGAGTTGGGGCTATCCTCCAGAGATCGGCCTATCGAAATTAAACTCGTTGTAATTCTGGAGATCCACGGTTTGTGGGCCGAAATCAGGGTCGCCATTCGGGAGCAAACAGTCGTTGGAGTGAGCATGATGATCAGTGGAGGCCGGAATCTAGCCTCGAGCTCGGTGGATATGAGGGCGTTTCTGAATGAAGCAGGGATGGACGTTCCATGTTTTAGCGTTGGTATGCATCCCCGGGCCGTTGTTTCGGGGCACGGTTCCAAGACCCTCGCGCCATATATGGCAAAATTTCCCTACCAGCCCTGATTTCATCTCAGGTATTTGGAAATGGACTGTATCAGTGTAACGTTTCTCGTCTCGAGGTCTCAGTCGGACGCTAACCCTCGCCGTGATCGGCCCTCGAACTCGATATCACCGGTCAGTCCGCGACCGTCGTCAAATCGTAGGCACGGTCGACGCGCGCTTTGATAAGCGATGAAGGCGATATCGGTGGGAGAGAAGCGAAGTGAGAAAAAGAGTCAATGGTCAGCTCCCATCCCAAGGACCACGGCCTATCCCCTGACTAGGACCGGAAACAGTCTTCCTCGTGATACGTGGTACGTGGGCGGCAGCGGGTATCGAGAAGTGGCAGTGCGCATGCGTAGCAGTGGGTCGGCTGCGGCGAGGGGGGAGGAGTTTATAACGAACCTCTTCAAACCAGATCTCAGAGAGGAAAGTTCAATCGTATAGAGCAGGACACTGGTATACTAAGCCTCCGTTCGACTTGAGGGTGGCGCGCGTGAGCACCTACCGACGGTACTCGCCCGGCGAACATCATTCGGAAAATCCCCCCACTGTGGAACCGTGGTCCCCCCAGGTAAAACCTCTCCGTAAGCGATGGGCGCACATCAACCGGCACCATCCAGAATTCAGCAAACGAACGTAGACCGCAGTAGGATTGTTTCCGTCGGATGTCACCGTATGAGGCGGATATCCTCGACGCATACAACACGAATCACGGGTCGCACGTCAGACACGCCCGGTGGAAACGAGGACGCAGCATGGTCTCGACCCCGGAACCGTTCCCACACAACCCGGCAATCAAATATCCAGTCCATTCCTTCCGAGTCGGTGTGGGTCAAGAACCGAAAAGTACTGCAGTTGCAACTGCTCTGTGGAACATATCAATATTTCGTCCCTTTGTCGACAACCCGCCTGTATGGTCGTCTCCTGTACAGAAAAACCACACCACTACTTTAGCTTGTTCAGTTCTGCCTCGAGGATACTAACAACCTCAGCGATTGTCTTGCGCCGAGCCGGGTCACCCTTCCAACATCCCTTGATCAGCTTCCATGAGCGATTAGAAAGCTCTGGGTGGTCGGGTCGGCCTGGACGACGCCCCTTCACCATCGAATACACCCCTGCAACACTATTCCTATCGGAGAATAGAACTCGCCCAGCGAAGACCTGAGGACGATTCAATTACGTTGGGATTCCGTCCGGAAGCATTCTTGTGCACTCTACTCACCTCCCACGCAATGATCCCGAACGCATAGATGTCGTTAGCCATCGTACATTCAGTGTCAGAAAGTCCGAAGCATTGAGGGTCAATCAATTCAGGGACAGTGTCGAAGGACCGATCGACGTCCACCCCTGGCATGGTGGATGGAATAGAAACTGCTCCAAGACCGGCAAGACGGACGCGTCCACCAGCGTCGATGAAGATGTTTTTCTGGATGAACGTGAGCGCGTAGCCAAAGTGCAGGGAGGGTAGGGTTCGTACAATTTCAAGGTTCCCGTGGATGACGTTGAGGTTGTGTATATCCATCATCGCGCGCGCTACTGCTAGCAGCTGGTGTCGAGATACTAAGATGATTGCAAGAGGCGGGGACAGGAACGAAAGACGTACCAACCCGAGCTTCCCGGCATCGCGGTTGTTTCGGAGATACTCTCCGAGGTTGAGGTGTTCCATGAAATCGAAGACGAGGGCGAGTGGATGCTCCGGGGTGGAATAGACCCCGATGAACGGTACGACATGTTTGTTAGAAAGACGAGTATATGCCAACGCTTCATGGGAGAACCTCTACCGGTTGGTGAGCATCACGTGAAAAACGGCTGGGGGTGACCCACCTTATAGGTTGGCGTGCAGCTTGCAGACGAGTAACATCTATAAGACTTTACTGCGACCTTTCGGTCGTCCATCTCGCCAACCCAGAGGTCTGCGAAGCCCCCAGCGTCGACTGGCCGCGTTCCGATCACCCTTAGATCTTCCGGTCCAAACCAAGGACAGCTGGGCGGTAGTGAGAGCCGAAGTCGACCAGCCAAATTGATGAGTGTGTTGGGGCCCGTTGTGGGAGGGTGGTTGATGACCAGTGGGAACGGCTTAGGCTTGTCATGTGAATGGATATCTTGCAAGGGTGCACAGTCACCTTCCAATTGTACGTCTCTGGGAGGGGCGCGGAGCGCAGGTAGTGGCGACGGCAAGTGGTCGGGTCCGTGGTGAGGGCCGTTGGATGGTTGAAATGAAGGCGGGTGGGTTGGCATGGTAAGACTGAAGGGGGGACAAGCCAAGATTGGGAACCCGGGAGTCCGCATGAATTTATATGCATTGGACGTGCTGAGAATATGAAACAACACTTCTCGCGCCCTGATTACGGTGGGCAGAAGAGCCCAACTAGATTGAACTCTACTGAGTACATGATGCATGATCAGCACGCCTGCCAAGGGGGAACGTCCGCGGTGACCGTGACTACTCCATTAGGTTTGCCGTGCGCCTTGGACTTGAAGGAAAGGAGGGGACGGGATGTTCCGGTGTAGGAATGCTGAGGAGCCTACCACCCCGACGATGATCGAGTTTCGGACTGTCATTAAAGGTACCGCGCCCTCCGTAACCGCAGAATTTTTGCCAGCGAGAGGAACCGATCGCCAGGGACCCTGGAGTTCCCCAAATTGCAGAAAAGATCCCTTAGACCAGGAGCAAGTTTATCATTCGCGAGTTAGGCGTGTTTGAGAATCTTCACCCTCGTTCGATGGGTTGATATAAGGACGTCCGACCCACTCACCTGATCACCGCTACTCTATTACCTCGCTGCCTTTTCATCTCCCCCTTACCTCACTGCCGTTTCTGCCTATTCATTTCCGTTCCGTGCATCACTGCTTTTTCATGTCGTCGCATTGCCTCGTTACCTTTTAGCTAATGCCTACAAGCAATCAGGACGTCCTCATTTCCCCCGCCACTTACTGGTGCACTGAAACACCAGAGAGGTTGTCCCTCTCCCAGATTACAGTGTGGGGATCCTGTGGCGCTCCGAGTTCGTCAACCGGAGTTGTGAAAATACTCCGCGCTTCATTGCAAGGCACTATAGCATAGGGGGATAGAACCCCCAACCCTACCGAGAACCGCAGACCCATGGTAGAGTTACTTACCGAGTTTACCCTAGCCTTGTTCCGGGAAGTGTGCGCCCAGTTCGACCTAGCCGAGGCGCCTAAGTTGGGCCCTCCAAACCGTGGGTGACTCACCGTGGATGACGACCCAGTGATAGATCCATCAGGTGAGTTCCTATATGGCAACCCCACGTCCGTTAATTGCGGGGGTATTCCGTTGACTTTTCGTGTTATGATCTATGGTATTTGCAAGTTTGGAGCGCTCATTCCTCTTCTTTTTTACCCCCACACTCGACAGGTCACGGGGATCTGGAGCTCTGCCAGATGACGTGAGACACCCTCGAAAAGTCCGGTGTTCCGTTCTGTTCCCCCGTGCGTCGTTGTCTGAGGTGGCGAATTGGAACCTAACCAGCGCCGCCCACCCACCTTATGTTGTCAATTATCCCACATCCTATTTTAGATGGAATTGACCCAAACGGCCCAATCTGAGGACTTTCTGCGTAGTGTGTGACAGTAAAACTTGATAATCAGGTAGAGAAATCGACATTGGAACCCAATGGACTCGAAGCAGATGTGCTCGCAGCAGGCCTCCCCGAATCCCAGCACCTCGGAGGTTTTGTTGTTTGGGCAAAAATGCCGTAGCGACATGATTCGGATACGTGGTTCTGAAGTAATATCCACAACCTGAAGGGACGGATGGGGTCATGTCAGTCTCCATCAGCGTCTTTGGATGGTTTTGTGCGTATGTAGCGCAGTCTCAGACGGCCACCGGCGATTCGGACGCTCATTGTTCGCCGGTCACCCCTTTGTAGGCCGACTCCCACCCCCTCCCAGCCACCCCGTCCCATTCAGCGCAGTTCCGACGGGTGAAACCGGGCTTTGGGTTGGTGCCGGTTCGGCGGTCCGGCGTGAAAGTTCTCTTGCTAACTCATTCCTAGTGAAGCGGGTGCAATAACCACCCCACACACGTTCAAATTGTTACCCGTATATCCAGTCCATTTACTCCAGCTCACCGTGGGACAAACCCCCAAAAGAGATGTGCAAGGCAGGAACTTCAAGGAACTGGTTTGAAGTTCGTAGCACTACGGCCCGAAAGGCCACCCGCGCAGGAACGATAGAAGGAAACCCCAATCAGACAGTTTAATCGTGTAGGGCATGTCATAACACCACAGATATGGAGAGACTCGAAAGGCTAGGTGAGCTCCGCTCTGTACTGGATGGCGGAAATCTGGCTAGCTGACTGCCCGGAGTCGCGGACCTGAGCGATGGACGGGAGTTCCAGCCCTTGCCACGCACGAGGCGACCCGACCCTCAACGTTTTTAGTTTGCCTCTCCAGGTTCGGACCAATGGGAAATGTCGACGCCGCGGATATGACGACCAGGGCTGGTTCACCGTGGGTTATGTTCCACACTCATCCCTCCCCCCCCGATATACAGATACTTAAATACGCAGATAGACATACATACATACAGATAGATAGATAGATAAATAGATATACAGATAGATGGATCCAACCGCTGTATACTATATCTATCTCCTCTCCTGGCCGATGATGCGATGCATAGATGTGGGCGATAATTACAATAGAAGGCTATAAAGTTTCAAGCATCGGATGACGATGGGACACACGTTTGGACTGATACCTGGCGGTGGTTAGTTTACGTCACCCCACACGTTACTTCACCTTGTTCAGCTCTGCCCGGAGGATGGCAACGACCTGGGTGATCGTCTTACGACGGGCAGGGTTGCCCTTCCAACATCCCTGGATCGTCCTCCACACACGATCAGAGAGCTCAGGATGGTCGGGCCTACCCGGCCGGCGCCCCCTCAACATTGAATACACCCCTGCGACCTTGCTCCGGCCAGGGAATGGGACTCGTCCGGCAAAAACCTGGCCCCGCACCACCTGAGAACTAATCCAGAGGCATTTACACTCCCTCCACTCACCTCCCAAGCTAGGACACCAAATGCGTACACGTCACTGGCTGCCGTCACCCCACTATCCGTCAATTGGAAGCGTTGAGGGTCGGCCAGTTCCGGGGCAGCGCCATGAAAGAAGCTATTGAAGCTTACTGGTGGGGGGTTGGATGGAATAGAAGCCGCTCCAAGGCCAGCAATGCGAATGTGTCCATCAGCGCCGACAAGAACGTTAGTCTGGACAAAGATGAGTTGCATTGTCGATATGGGGAGGAAGCTTCGTACAATCTTAAGGTTCCCGTAAACGACATTGAGGTTGTGCATATCTTCCATAGCGCGCGCTACTCCTAGCAGCTGATGTCGAGAAACTAAGATAACAATGAGGGAGTGAGATGGCAACGAAAAACGCACCGAGTCGAGCCTTCCGACTTCACAGTTGTTTCGGAGATACTCCCTGAGGTTGAGGTGTTCCATGAACTCAAAGACGAGAGCAAATGGATGGTCTTGAGTGGAATAAACCCCGATGAACGGTACCATGCATTCACCAGAGAGATGAGTACACGTCAAAGCTTCATGACAAAACCTCTATCGGTCGGTTGTTAGTGGGCACAGGGCGCACGGCGGTAGGGGGTAGCTCACGTTGTAAGTCGGCATATGGTCTGCAGACTCATAGCACCTATACGACTTGACCGCAACCTTCCGGTCATCCATCTCGCCAACCCAGACGTCAGCGAAACCTCCAGCATCGATGGGACGCGCTCCGGCGACGCTCAGGTCCTCCTGTCCCAGCCACCGGTAACCGGGTGCCAAGAGTGGCTTAAGCCGATGAGCCAGGTCGACGAGCGTGCCAAGACCTGCGGCGTGGGAGTGGTCGATATCCAGTGGGGGCTGGTGGTTGTACTGTACACGGTGCAATAGTACGCCATCCCCTTCCGGCTGAACATCCACAAGAGGGGCACGGAGTGCAGTGAATGGTGGCGACAAGCAGCCGAGTCCACTGTACGAAACAGTGTCTGGTTGGGAGGAAGGTGGGTGGGTTTGCATGGGAAGGGCTAGAAAGGTGGAAGAGAGGGCGAACCGAGAGCAAATAACCAACAAACCGGATGCATTTATACGCATGGAACACGCTGAGGCCATGATATTGCACTCTTTGCTCCCCAGCGACGATGGATGGAAGTGCTCAACCGGAACCGACGCTGTTACGTTGTGTAAGTTCAACACTCCTAACAATGGTGCCGGTGAACGTCGGCGGTGATCATGACGATTCGAACCCGAAGGTAAAATGCTGAGGGCTCACCCCGACCGGCAAACCCCAGACACATCAGAAAAACGGTCGAAACACTGCGGTGCTGAGGCGTGCCTATCTATTACTCGGGAGAGATAAGCATTTGAACGAGAGATAATCAAATGTCCCACTGGAGAGAGATTAAACCATAATCAGATTTCACCCAACGCCAGATTCTGGCGGTCAGGCCAGGAGAACATTAACTTCGAGTGGTTAATTCCAACGTCGGGCCCTGGGGGTACAGCGCAAATGTGACGTTCACCCAGGCTCCGACATCGCAAAATCATGTTACGGATCTCTCAATCACGTGATGTTCCAATCGCAACATCTGCCCTTAGTCGCGTTCACAAACGAGCATAAGTTCCGTGGGTCTGAAACAATCGCTTACAGCGGACTGTGATAACCAACACAAAACCTTAAGGTCTATAGAAACCATCCGCAGAACGGGGCGCGAAACGGACTGATCACCAGAGTAGCCTAAAGTGTGGGAGGACGCCGACCTGACCCTGACCACGCCCCTACAGTTTTATCGTACGCCCTCATTCCTGTTGTGAATACCATCTGATTCCTTTCAGAAGGTGAGTGTCTCCCAGGGAGTAGATCTTGTCTTGGTTTCCATCGGATTTTACACTCTTGGTAATGCTCTACCCTCCTAGAATCCCACATATTACATCCACCCCTCGAGATCACCGACCAACATGGCTTCGTGATTACTTCATGCGGGAAACAAAATATAACTTGGTGATTAAGCCATTACCGACTCGACCCGGTGACCTCACCCTGCCTCTCAAGGTCAACATCCCACCCCACCCCACCCCCACTCTTCATATTACCCCCTACCTCTACTTTCCTTTTCCGCTGTTTCCATTCCTTCCCCTCTTTTCCCCCTCTCTTTTCATTTCACACTCCCATAGTGATTTATGATTGTCTCATCCACCGTGCGGGAAGGTGTACACACCCTGGGACGCGTTTCTGTGGCGTTTTTTTTTTTTTTTTTTTTTTACCCCGCGCTGAGCAGAATCGGTGGCTATCGGCAAGTATGGTACGTGAGGCTCGCCGCAGTTGCCTGCTGAGGGGTCTGCCGGGGGTTTGACGGCACGTGGCCACAAACGAAAGGTAATTTATTTCCTTTATACGTCACCGATTTGCTTATCTTCCGCCCGCGGTGTCATTCCGATGGAACCGTGTTCCAGGGGATACTAGGTACATATTTGTATTTGCCTTTTGATGGCGGCTTGGGACCACAAGATTCCCTGCACACAAGTTACTCCCACGATCATATCGCATATGTGGCATGCCGTTTAGTCGCCAGCCACAACGTTAGTAAAAACATTGGTTGCGCCTCACACGGTCCACTCCTAAACAATCTATTCTGATAGCTCGGCTCCCTTTCATCTGCAGAAGATCCAGCAGACAGAATTCCTCGGAAACGTTTCCTCTGCGAGATATTGTTTTTGGTGCGCGCTGGTCCTGCCACTTCTATGAAAGGGTACTTAAGTCGAGATCATGAAAGGACGCTCGCGATAAGCACACACGCCCGGTCCCTGCGCAGCCCAACCTCCACTGCTCGGAGTGTCGTAAACAGTTATTCGGCCCTTCCTTTTTTTTTTCAGGAATCCTGTCACAAACGCTGATCAATTTCCCGAAGTCTCCGGTTCCCCACAATCGACCAGCGGTTTTCCGCGGATCATGGAGGCAATAAAAATCACCCCAGAGTCTCCGCTAATTCTCGGGCGAGAACGGAAACGCATTATCGGATATGGGCACGAGTGATCTTGTCTCTTGCTTACCCGAACCTAGCCAGTCGTCATGGATCCACGGCCACTGCCCGTGCCCTGACCACACCAGGGGAAGGTATCAGGGGAAACGATTGTTCCAACCCAAAGAACAAACCTGGGTCACCTTGCTGCAATCTTCGCCCGTGTCACTCCTCAAAACCAACAGGCTTCGTATATGTACTTTCACGGCTCCTGTGAATCTACCCTTACCCATCCTCCCCCCCACAGGCACCTCACTCATGCCTCCGGTGCAGATCAAGTTGTAACCACCCTTAGGACCTCACTACGAGTAGACCAGAAGTTGACCGACTCCACGTTATAAGCGTATCAGGTCAACGCACCCTCCATGATCAAGGCCCGCGAAAACGTTCCCCCCCCCACGCCACTTGATGGATCCCCCGGACAGCCCAGAGACTCCGCGAACCCCGCGACGAAGGCACGTTGGCTACAACGCACAAAGTGCGCGGAATATCGACGTTTCTAGGGGAGGGGTGTACTCGTGTGACGTCCAAGCCACAAGTGAGTCCCCACTAACAGCCCTCGAGGACAATGGTTCTGTGCGTTCGACAAAACTGAGGCTCTCCGCGCCGGGGAGCAAAGCGGATACCATGAGGAACGAGCGGTTTTGTCCTCTCGGACACGAAGCAACCCCTTGCAACGCGACGGGACCATGCGGCCCGATCGTGCCCAGGGCGCGAGGCGGGCGAAATCGTCACCTTCACTCGATGTAGTCACTGGGTCTCCACCTCATGCGCGAGAAAACATCGCCAGCGCACGAATTGCGTCCGAGAACGCGGAGGTCCCCTCGTCTATCGCAAGATCACGGAGTTTACTGAAAAGCAGAGGGCTCTGAAGCCAGTGGTAAACTCGCACAGTGTGTGGCGCGCACGGTGGTATGTGACAATGGCCTGGATTGTATTGTTCCTGTAATTCAGTGGCGGCTTCACTGATAGCTGGAAACAACACATAACACAACCTGTCCGTAACGGATAACAAGGTTTCCGTACGCCTTCTCCGCGAATTCCCGCGAAAGGAAACAAGAAAACCGCCGCGGGACGAGAGCAGGAGGGAGGGGGGCATCCGAGCGGGTAAGCGAGCGAGCCGAGGGTACACGCCGTGTCCCTGCTCGACGCTTGTGATTGGCATTGCACACGGCTCGCGGTTGCACATCACATACCTCTCATGGATGGGCGTGTGTGGACAATAAACATAACAGTAGGGCAAAACACGTAATGTACAAAGTTTAAAACGTGACAGTGGGGTGGCATATGGTTGGAATCTTGGAATGGTCCAGGCCAGGTCACAATCCTAGGCCTGGTGGTACATACTACTATCGATCACGTGCTACTTCTCTTTGTTCAGCTCTGCCTCGAGGACACCGACGACCTCTGCGATCGTCTTGCGTTGAGCTGGGTCATCCTTCCAGCACCCCTTAATCAACTTCCACAAGCGATCGGAAAGCTCGGGGTGGTCAGGTCTGCCCGGTCGATGTCCCTTCAGCATCGAATACACCCCTGCAACATTGCTCTTATCGGAGAACGGAACTTGTCCAGCGAAAACCTGAGTACGATTTCATTTCGTTTCAATATTTCGTCCAGAGGAATCCACACGCACTCTACTCACCTCCCAGGCAATGACCCCGAACGCATAGATGTCGCCCGCCTTCGTACTTTCGGCGCCAACAAACCCGAAGCGTTGGGGGTCAATCAGCTCGGGGGCAGCGCCGTAGAAGAACCGATCGACGTCCGCCTCTGGGGCGGTGGATGAGTCAGAAACCGTTCCAAGGCCAGCGATGCGGACGTGTCCGCCACCGTCGATGAGGACGTTTGTCTAGACGAACGTAAGCGGTTGATCAGAGTACGGGGAGGGGATGGTTCGTACAATCTTAAGGTTCCCGTGAACGGCGTTGACGTTGTGCATATCTTTGATAGCGCGTGCTATCCCCAGCAGCTATTATCGAGACACTCAGGCGATGATGGGGGGGGGGTAGGTGATAATGAAAAACGCACCAACTCCCTCCTCCCGACATCGCAGTTGTTTCTGAGATACTCTCTGAGGTTGAGGTGCTCCATGAACTCAAATACGAGAGCAAATGGATGTTCCCGAGTGGAATATACCCCGATGAACGGTACCACGCGCTGGCCGGAGTGGCGAGTGCATGTCAATGCTTCATGGCAAAACCTCTATCGGTCGGTTGTCGGTGAGTATGAGGCACATCACAGCTAGGGATAACTCACATTATAGGTCTGGATGTAGTCTGCAGACGTATAGCACCTATAGGACTTGACAGCGACCGTTCGATCACCCACCCCACCGACCCAGACATCGGCGAAGCCTCCAGCGTCGATGGGGCGCGTTCCGACGACCTTCAGGCTGTCTTGCCCAAACCACTGGTAGCCGGGCGGTAGGGACGACCGAAGTCGGCCAGCCAGGTCGACAAGAGTCTCGTGGTCTGTGACGAGGGAGCGGTTGACCCGCAGCGGGGGCCGGTCGTGGTGATGGATACTGTTGGAGGGTATGCCATCCCCTTCCAGTTGTACATCCATTGGAGAGGAACGGAGTGCGGAGGGTGGTAAAGGCAACTGGTGGAATCTGCCGTGAGGATCGTCCGCCGGTTGGGATGTTGAGTGAGTTGACATGGGTATGGTTAGGAGGCTGAAGGGAGGGCGAACTACGACCTGAGGACTCAGTGAGTCGAATGGATTTATACACGTGGAATACACTGAGAACGCGAGCTTACATTTTTGTGCGAGGTGCAAGGAACAAAGGGTGCCAGTGGAAGACACTAGCATCTAGATGTGGTTCGTCTGTTCCTTGAGACTTCAGATGTTAATTCACCCAGCAGCGCTTGTCCTCGGTATACCTTGGGGAAAAGAATCGTGCTGTCAGACAACAACGATGATCATCCTAGTATGGGGTGGTCGGGATTAGTGGTCATTTGTGATCACCACCACAGACGGCCTTCCAAGCAAGACCGCCGGTTTCAGCACCTTGGGGCTTGGCCTCCGTCCTCGGCCACTCGTAAAATAGCCGCTTCGTGCCCCGCATTATCGAATGGGAAATTTCCGTGAAACCCTCAACGGCCAATGTCTCGAACACGAAGATCCAGCTTGTCCCGTGTCACCTCTTCTCGAAGCCATCTCTTACGTGGCGGGTTTGATGATCTTGGAAGGAGCTAGCTATCTAGAGCCTGATGCCCACAACCCAGGGTGTGGCTGCGGTCATCTGGTCATGGTCCGATTGTATTGTCATGTCATCGTCGGAAGAGAGGTGCGTGGAACTATATCCTTGCAGAGACATCTATGACGGCACGCACGCCACGATCGGCATTCTATCACGACTTCAGAACCAAGACGTGCCTGCGATGTTCAATTGTATCGACATCAGGCCATAGTTACACAAGACGCATGCGTCTACTCGCGCCCCGCGCAGGCAAAGGTGGTGAAAGATCCAGGTATTATTGAGGAATTTCCTATTCTAACGGTTGCAAGAGATTATCCTGCAGCTGGCAAAGCTCGTCAGGATCCCAAAATACCCAACTAATTCTCGTACAGGAACCAAACGTGAGTGTCTACTAATCTTTCTAAGGGTTACCAAACAAGCCCAAAGAGATCTAACTTTACCGATAGACCCCGAATCTCTTGCTTGCTTTTTTCCCACAACGTTGGAGATATTAACGTCACGGTCGGTATTCTATTAACTTCAAAACCCCAGACGTGCCTGTAACGTTTGATCGTATTGGCATGGGGCCTTGGTTTGATAGACGCGCTTATCTGCAACGCTCAATTGTATCGACATCAGTCCATACAGCAATCGGACAAACCAACGCGCTCACTTGGGGATATCAGCGCGGTGCTAGAGACAGCAGGTTTCATTTCGATAGACCACTACCTAGGTGATTCAGTCGGACAGCCCGATTCGCGGGTCATAGCTGTTTGCGTTTTGACACTCCATTTCCATGGAATAAGGCCACAACTCATGGTTCGCTGTTCAATACCAACTGAAGTACTGATCGATCACTGGGTACTTTGGTGTTTTCCCCAGAAGGACCTCGAATCGGAGATGTTTGCCCTTTACTCATTGTTCGTAAAAGAAGTGGAGGGCGTTTCTTGGAATATTCCCCTTCCAACGTTAGACTGGGTATACATAGCTTGCACGAATGGGGTGATATAGCTATCGCAAAGCAATAGACTCACCCCCACCGTGGTAGAAACGACTGACGAGGAGGAAGGGAGAGAAGAGAAGCCCCCCGAGAACCGGTTATTTAATGAGGCGGATCGTTACACACACTGAATAGTGGATAAGATTGTATGTTTAGCTTCGACGAGGGTAACCTTCGAACGGGTGTTAGTGGAGGCCTCCGGCCAATATCCCGCGATGTTAGACCGGGTTGGCCGTGTACATGGGCTAATCGTATTGACGTCCGTACTCGCCCTCGCTGCCTTTCGTCTAGAATATGTAAGTGCGGTTGGACCCGCAGTGCGTGATTGTGTACCGTTAATTCGCCTGGGTGAAATCATCGCGTATTCCAAATTCGAAATCTGAAGCGACTCCACGGCCATAGAAGCGCGTCTATGCACAAACACGAAGCATTTTCCCCGCACTGCTGGTCCTCGGGGTCCTCGGTGGCACATTTTTTATTTCCTAGTCCATTGCGCAACCCTGCAAGAAAAGACCGGACAGAATAATAACAACTAGTCCTGCTGATCTCCGCCACTAAGACAGCCCAACTCAGTACAACTCTAATCGTATCGCACCACCCAGAATCCGGATGACCAACGGAACGGGTGGTGCTCATCCCGATTGGTCAAATACTGTATGCACAAAGCCGATGGGGGCACATTGGTAGTGATTCGGTAAGCTTTTCAGGAAAAATGCTTAGGTTTCTCCCACACATTCTGACCTTACTGGGACTCGCTGTCAATCCATGAAATAACGTTCTTAAAGTTCGTTTCGAACTGAAACGAACCTGAGGCCTGAACTTTGACAACGTCGAACGTTGAGGAGCGCTTCGAAGCGCTTCGATGATTGTACTACAATTCCCAAGTACTTCCAAGTTTATTGGAACTGAGCCCAAAGACCCAGTTACCCCATCGAGCGGCTGGGAAGGAGCCTGGGACTGAACCAGTATTTTCTTATGTCTACCGCTTATCTTACCGCCTGTTCTTCCCTCGGCTCGCTGCCTTTTCATTTCCTCTCCAGCGCCAATCTGCGGGGCGGTCCGCGACCTTCTGGCAGGGAGGCGCTTCGGAGGACAAATGTGCCAAGGGCCACCAGTCACCGGTCATGCATCATGTTTCGTTTGCAGATACCAGTGATATCGATCGGATCTACAACCACCCCCTGGCATTTACTATCCAGAACCCTCCCCGAAACCCAAATCCCATACACTTTCCGCTTTACCCCCTCTTTCTCCTCACCTTCTACTTCGTTTCCATTCCTGTTCCTCCCTAACCCCCTCCTATCGCAAAATCGTTGCCCTTCTGTCGCTGGCTGATGTCCGATCGGGGTAGCTCCGGGGTCCAGCCTGAGGAGGAATCAGAAGAACCGTCACACCCGACCGCAGGAAATGAACGTTAGACTTTAATGCCTCGCGAAGGTAGCAACTTCCATACCCCCCTTCCAGCCCTAGACGGCATGGTACCCTTCATCGAACTCAGGGAAGTCAACGACACTCCGCCCTCTGTGATGGCGAGGTAAACGCCCGAACACACGCGAAAAACAAACAAATGAAAAGAGTACCGTCCAAAGTCTAATGGAACCATAGTCCATCCTGTTGAAGACGAAGTGACTCCATACAGGGCTGGGACCAGGGGACCTTCCAGAACACCTGCGGCCAAGGAGAAGTAGGGGATCCCGGTCGACAGGGAAAAACTGCCGCGAATGGCTCCTTGTAAGGTGGAAAACGGAGGACTGTGGGATAAACCCGCGCGCGCGGCGCTCGGTGTGTACGAGAGTGTGGCAATGGTCTGTATTATAGTGTTCCCGTGATTAAGTAGTAGCTCTGCCCATAGTTAGAAACAACATGAAAAACAACCTATACATAACGTGATACAAGGCTCCCGCGTGCGTTCTCTGAGAATGTGTGAGAGGAAAACAATGAATCCGCTGCAAGATGATGGGAGGGGGGTGTCCGGATAGGTGAGTGGGCAAGGCGAATGGCCAGCTGGCAATGTTCGGATGGGTGATGATTGACGCGTGACGGATGAGAAAAAAAGCTAGTTGTAAATCTGAAGCGGCATAAGCCTGTCGGCATTGAACAGGAAATTGTTCGCAATGTCCTCTCCTTCCAAGAATCGTGTTGGATATATGACTGGTTGAGATATTAGTAGGGTGGTCACACGTAAGGAGGTTAGAAGTAGGGAATCTCTCACCCAGGTGACCACGCAACTCCCCCAACAGCTTCTCCATCTCTTCCCGTTCCCAAGCCTCGAACGGCTCCTGATCGGGTCTCATCGATTTCTTTCTCTCCTTCTCCTTATCTTTGTCACCAGTCATATTGGTCGTAGACGCTCTGCGGTCGAGGTTACCCTTCCCACAGCTACCCTCAGCCCCCAACCCTCCACTGTTCGGGGCCTGTTCAAGGTTCTCCGTCGACTTGTGGGGATCCAACGGCGCTTGCTCGTCACCCGCTTCAGATGGCACGCGTCCAACAGCATCGCCATTTCCATCCTTCGCCTATAGCCGGTCAGTGAGTGCGGCAAAGGTTATCCGAACCGAAACTAACCGGTTTGTTCAAACGCTCGTGGTGGAGGATGAAATCCTTATACTGCTTCCAGGTGGTGACGAGATCGTCAGGAACAGCATGGAATACCTTGCGATAGATTTCGGTCTAGGAAGGACCTCAGCATCATCAGCGACGACCCAAACAGTCCTACTCACGTTGTGAACAGCGCACGCCATCCAAACCTTCTTCCAAAACTCGTCCGAAATCGGGTCCTCGAAACCACGTGGGTCGACCTTCGGAGTGGGCGTTGGCAGGGTCCATGTCTTTGGATTGAACTTGGTCGAGAGGTGCTTCCTGATCTCCGCACGCGCGTGGACGGCCTTCTCTTCCGTCACGGTGGCGTCGTTCTTGCCAGACACAGCGTGAGGGGGCTGATCGTCGGTCTTTGAGTCTCTGGAGGCGTCCGCAGGTGCACCGTAGAGTTCTCCGTTCTCCAATCGGGCTTCGATGGTTGCAGAGGATGCTGAACGGTCCCTAAACGATTTGGCGGATGTCTGGGTCTTGGCTTCGCTCTGATCCCGCTTACTCTCCGAAACCTGCGCATTACCGTTCGCCTTGACGTCCTGGTTCTTGTACTCTGCAGAACTTCTGTGTTCCTGAGACTCTCGGACATCTCCGCCCTGCGGCTTCGGTGTCTTCTCGCCCTTGCTCTCCTCAGAAGTTACGCTGCCCTCGGGGATAGAGTCCAACGATTCCATCACGACCTTTTCCTCCATTGTAGGAACGATAGAGCTGGGGAACCCGTGAACCTTCTCGTGGTCTCGCGACTCCATTGTCCGTTCCTCTCCCAGCGATTTGTCACCGGTATTGGACTCGAGAGGTTCCTTGTCGTTGCTCTCCCCCGTGACCTTACGGACTGCCTTCCCAGCTTCGGTATGTATGACGTCTCCCAGAGCGGAAACGGCTTCATGTAGAACATTCGTCAGCGGAAGAATGTAACAACTTGCACTCGCGAAGGCGCACCTTGCTCAACAACGCGGCCGAGCCTTTGGGTGCTCTTGATCTCCTTGGCATGCATGGGGTCATCCCTACCCTTCTCCTCTTGGTCAGGATCCCAGGGCTGTTGGTCGTACTCCGGCTTCTGCGCCTTCGCGGCCATTAGGTCCTCCTCATACATGGAATCGACGTCAACCCCAAGGTGTTCCCGCATTAACCTGACCCGTAAACTATGCGCGAAGCGGCCAACTTTGAACGGTTCCCCAGCCATGGTACTAAGTAGGAATCGGGTAAGGATCAGTCGTCCAGACACAAACCCCGACATACCCATCAATCATATCCGTGTCTCGAATCACAGCAGCCAATTCTGAATCGCGATCTCCCCGCTGAGACCGCTCATTGATGTTAGCACTACCAATGATAGCCAACCTGTCGTCCACGATGCAGATCTTTGCGTGGATATACACTTGTTCAGTGGTCAAGACGCTCCCACGCAACTTTGCCCAATTACGAAGCGAGAAGACCGAGATGTAATCAGACGGCTGGAGAGAGTGTTAATCCCCGAATACAAAGTCAGAATAATCCCCACTCTCACATCGATGCCCTCCTTCCTCAACCTACCGAATATCGAGTTCGGTCCCCTGCAGATCGTCCTATTCTGACACTCGACAATAATACGGATCTAAGACCCATCAGTAACTGACAAAAGGCAACCAATCGGTACGTCCTTACCGCACTCGCGTCACTATGATCGATGGAGAAAGGAAAGCCGGGAAGCACAGGAATGAGGATGCAGCATTTCCATGGAGTCCCTTCTTGGTGTGCCCTGATCGCCCGATGGACGATCGCATCACCAATCTTGTTCTCCACTTTCACATCATTCACGATCGTCCTGGTACCCCCGCGTGGTCAATGAGCAAACCGCAAGGACAAGTCGCATGGACGAATGAAAAGGAAGGGAATGTGGAAACGAGCAGGACTTACGACGAGATGAAGAACTGGTTCTCGATGTACACGAAATGTTCCGAGAGTTGAATCGCTGCAAAAGGGGTTAAGACTTGAGTCCTAGAGAATGTCCAATAGGACAGGACTGACCTTTCAAATAGGCGTTCTGAACCGAATGTTCGATCCTATCGGGTGTACCCAGCGACCAAGGTCCAGCGGATCTGACAATCTGCATCTCGCAGGTCCCTGTGAGTCCCATAGAACTTAACTCGCCGGGTTTGAACTCCGGTGGAGGTAAAAGACACGGCATCGCGCGGGAGTGGTTCTATAGTGCGGCGGAATTTCAATTACCATTACAAGCCGCAAGAGAAGAGGGGCGTTTTACCTTGATACGAAGAAGGTGATTCCACCGTTCGACGAAGTGACGGGCAAGGTCCCGAGCGGGTTGTCCGACGACTTGCATACTAACATCGTGCCAAGGCATTCGGGGAACCCTGCTCCTATCGTACATATCCTCCTCGGGTTTGTTCAGAGTGTGGAAGTCTCCAACCCGGCCGTTGCTATAGTCCTTGCCTGCAAGATACAACGTTTAATTCCACCACAAATGACATGAAAACCCGTGGACTGACCAGGCCAGACCTGTTCGCTGACTTCGAAATCTAGCATATCGGGATCATCGACAAGAACGTGCTGTGGTGTATCCCACCGGCCGAAACACATGTCGAGGCCGCCCATGAACGCAATAGCTTGGTCGATAACACATAGTTTCTCGTGCTGACGAGAAGTATAGTCAGACCACGTGGAAGAGATGGAATGAGAGGATACTCGTACGTGGGCCCAATAGAACGTTCCAGTCTGGAAGTGACTAGGGGAGCGCTGAACCATGATATTCTCCCCGTGCAGACCCATCAAGCGCTGTTTCGTATAACTGTACTGAGGGTCAGTAAATTTTGGAGGCGGAGAAGAGAATAGTACGTGCCCGCTGTCTGTTGGGGTCGTTCTGCTCGAAACCTCATGACTGCAGGACAAGTTAGTCCGCTATTAAGGACAAGTCGAATGAAGTATCCGTACTAAAGGATGATGTATATCTTCACGCCCTCTTGAGCTTTCCTCTGAAGCAACCTATCGAGTCGGTATCTCTCCTTTCCGGGTCGACGTAACTGAAGTTCTAGGATGGGCCCGCGTATATCAGAAACGAATCCAGGAGCAAGAAACAACGGGTTGATATACCTGGAGACAGCCACCAATCGTGGATATAAATCGACTCTTTCGCGAGCAATATAGCACGAGAAAGGTTCCAGAAGTAATCACGCTAGTCGTAAATCACACGTGTGAGCTCTGAGATTGGGCAGATAGTAGGAAATGCTTTACTCCGTCAACCAACCACTGTGCGGCGACGTTCAGCCGAATCGGGGCGAAACTATCGAACCTGCTCCTCCTGGTGAAATGGCACGTCGCGGCAGCTCTCTCGAGGGCAGCAATCCACTGTAACATCTGCCTTTCGTTCTTCGCATTGATCTTAAGCTTCATCTGGCCGTTCTCGATGTAGAATGTGTGTTTGGAGACCTCGTCGCGGCTCCTCTTGTTTGGCGGGCTAGGGTGGCCTTGGCTCTCGTCCGGGTCGAGAAGAGGGTTTGTGTTCGTCGATGGATCAAGCATCGGAGTTGGGGGTCGTTCGGAATGTGACGAGGCGGTCGATACGGTGGAGGCGGTGTCATCCGTAGAGACCCGCGGGGGGCCTCCTGAGCCAGAACCGGAGGGTCGGCGTGGTGCGTCTATCTCCGGTACCTTCTTCCGTTTGAAAGCTTTTGATATCTTGCTCCTGATCGACCCCAGGGTCGAAATGCAGTCAGCTTCTCCAGGTGGCGTAAGGTGGACGACATCCGCATTGTTTTCCGCGTGTTGTTGGGAAGGCGGGCGTTCTACCTCCTTCCCTTTACCGGTACCGGCCTTCTTCTCGTCGTCGTCACCACCATCCCTAAGGAGGTGGAGCCCCTGACGGTAGTACCTCGTGGGACGTTCAATCTTGAAGTCCGAGTCGAGGAGAAAGACATCGAATACCGTCAACTGTCCCAGGATGGATGAGTTCAGGTCGCGCGTGTGAGGGCGGTGAGATTTACCTCTCCGAGTTCCTCAGAGATGACCAAGTAACTCTCCCTAACTGCGCACCATTTCTGTGAGTGCCTTGTTTTCCTGCTTGCAGACTTGTGCCCGAGGCCAACACCCTTGCTAATCTCCAGCTGAAGGAACCCAGCCTTATACTGAACGCCTCCGGATTGAGCGAGGGTGGTGGAAAGAGCGCTGATTTCCAGAAAAGCAGCCAGCCGGTTCACGGTCGAGTGGAACATCTGGGCAACGAGAGTCAGGTTTTGAATTGACGAAGAGAGGAAGTCATATTACCACTGCGCGAATAAGTCCAACGAGGTAGTTTTCGAGAACTTCTCGTTGCATCCGTGTAAATTCAGCATGCCCTACTTTATTACCCTTCTCCCTCCCCTCCTTCTTCAGGAATTTGAGGTACGGGAGGCCTAAAAGAGTGGGTAAGCCCAACTGTCCCAGCAGATGAAGCTATGCTCTTACTCGTTTTCGGGAACTCGGGGAGAGCCTCGATATTCCGGTTATATGCGTTCGAAAACGTATAATGGGTGTGCAGGGATATGAACTCTTTGAGCTGTCTGTAGATAACCCACCTGGCTGCGCCGTTGGCGTATTCGCACTCGATCCTAAAGACGGCCTTGTTGCCGTCGAGCGGATGCAAGCTGTCGCTGATCCGGATCCGAAGCCGATGTAGAAGAATGGGTACACGACGGTGGCCTTTTTCATCTCGTTCGAACCAGAGTTTGAGCATGAGGGTTGCGAGGCCGCCAGCTATGAGCTCATCGGTGATATTTACGCTATGCGGGGCGAGGGCGCTAGAACCTCCTGCTTGCGAAGTCTGAGAGTGACTTTGAGTGATGACGGTGGGAAGTAAAGAGCGAAGACGACCCCATTTAGGTGCAGTTGTCCGTTTCTCCTTATCCTTATCCTTGGAGCTTTGGCGCTTCGGCATGGGAGGGAGGGAATTAGACCTTCGGGTGTTTGCCCATTGCGTGGGTGGGCCATCGGGTTGAGCACTAAGGGGGAGAGTCAACTTTGGCCTTCTGCCGGTCCTCTCCTTCTCGCTTTCCACCACTACTCCAAGCTCGAATGGCGGGTGTTCTTCTTTTGGAGTTTCTCGGGGAGAATCTGTAATCCACTTGATAGGATTCCATTCCTCGAACCTACTTTCCCTGTTTTTCCTCCTCTCGACACGTTCGAGATACTCCCGCTCTCTCTCGCGTTGATCGGGATCGTCATACTCAAGCGCGTCGCGAAACTGAGACTCTGTGTGTTTGAGTTCTGGAGACCGTAAGGTGTGGTTTTGGCCCGGAAGAGTGGATGGACCAGCGAATGTCGTCTCCGCTGGGGGATAAGCGCCGTCAGTGCGGGAGTTTGTCCGCGAGACTACGCGTGAGTTAGGGAGAGAATTGAAGGAGATCGAGCGTGGAGGGCCCGTTCGTTCGGACGGGGTGGTGTGGGAATATGGATATGGCATGGGGGATTGTTTGTAGGAGGACTGCATCGACCGGCGTCGCGTACTGGATAAACTGGCCTTGGGACGGTGGTGAGGGTTTGGATTAGGGGGACCGAGACCGTTGACGTTGACGGGGGTGACGGGGGTGACGGAACCCCTAACGTTGGTTGGTATTACATCGGAAAGTTCCTTAGTGTGTTCGTCGTCGGATTTCGCGGCTTGTTGGACGGTCAGAACAACTCCCGCGAGGGAGGTCATGGTGAAGGAGATGCGCAGGGAGGAGTTCCCCCCACGGACAATAAATACCGAGGAGCAAGCCACAGCTTTTGACTTTTCCGTAATGTTTTACGCAACCGGAACTTCCTCGCACGACCCCTTCGCGCGCGTTTTGGGGGGTGAACTTTCCGATTTTTGGTGCCAACGTCGAGTGCATCTAACTCAAGAATTTACTGGGAAGCTCTTCCGGGCGCGCGCACAGCCTAACGTCAAAGATAACCATCTTCGTACGGCAGACATCACAGATCGGGAGAGCTATATGCGGTAATGAATGTGGGAACAGCATGCGTTGATAGATACCTCGGTTGCCGTCCCTGGCCATCCCTGACGTCGTCCTCGACCGCCTCGATACCTCAGATGACGAGTTGCGGGAGCCCAAGCAAACGTATCAGCTGAGACGGGGCAAAGGGCACTTCCTCAAGCTTCAATTCAACGGACTCCATCGGCGACTCGCCTGCCGAGTGATCAGGTGAGCGGATTTTGGGAGGGATAGTTGGAGCCAAAATCGTCTGCGGAACGCAGTCGATCGCGAGCTGGCTCACTGATGTAGAATTTTCAGAAGATCGTATCTGATAATAGGGAACAGGTTCCGACTTGACGAACCAGGCCGTTCAGGCACGGGGAGAACAAGCGCGATTCTATTAAGATCGTGTATGCGATTAGGCAGACAGTGGGTATACTGTAACCAACTCCGAACGCAAGTACTGCGAAAAAGATGATGAGAAAGGCTTTTCGTGCATACTATCATACTCACTTTAAGATTCGTCCTCAGAAGAGCCACCATCGAGGAAACTATCCTTGAAGTCCTCTGCCAGACAACCCGGTTTGTCGTGATGGAGACCACTGTCATCAACGGCTTGACAGTGAGTAGCTCCCACGTGGTGGACATGCAACAACCCCACTCCATTGAAACGGGGCAGCAGCTTTGGCAGCCACTTCCTCACCACCGGCACAAGTTTCTTGTTATCGGGCCACTCCGTGACCATCAGAGTAAACGACAACCTCTTCTCCCCCGTCCCGATAGAAGCCTCCGCCAACTTGGTAAGGATGGTATCGAGCCCCTCCCAATTTTGACTCTTCTGGCCCGTCGGGCCGTCTTCGTCGTCTTCCTCCTCGTCCTCGTCCTCATCCTCACAGTTGCCGTTCTCATTGAACCACCGACTAACATACCTCACCTCCAAAGCGATCTTTCCCAGGCGGCCCGATCGTGCTGGGTCAAGGGTTGAGAGGATAACAATAGCGTCGCGGAGGGCATTTGACTCCGAACGCTCCATATCCAAAGTCAGTTCGGATAGGTTAGAACAACCATCGAGACTAGGCATGTGTTCCGGCTCAATCTCAATATCCATGTCTTCTGCATGGTTGGACGGCAATCAGCAATGTAATTTTTCGGCTTGGGGATTCGAACATACCAGCGAAAATGTGAATTCGAAGAGACGAGAGCGTATCTGCATTTGCTTTGATCAAGACACTTGTCGCAGTCATCGCCTCGGGTGATTCCTCGGTCGGGCGGTGTTCGATGTCCAACGTGCTGAACCGATACGGAAGCCCAGCGAGCATGATGGCCATGTCCGCAGGGCCGTCCTCGGGGTCGTCTCCGGAAATGTAGAGCTCTAGCTCCGCCACCTTCGAGCATGTGCCAGGGCCTGGTGTGTCCGTGATGAGGGGGCTTCCGGGAGAGAGATCCTTGGATTTGGAGTCAACGAAATGAAGACGCTTAATGCAGCGGTTTCCCAGCACGATGTCGGAAATGTTGTGGGCCGAGAGTGAACAACCTTTGAACTCGAGGGTTTTGAGCGTGGCGGAATGGGCCGCGATGAACTCCTGGATGCAAACTCGCTGATTGGCAAGCGCCCCTCCGGTGATTCCAAGACGCTCGATGGGGGCCGTGGAGAATACCTTCAAGAGGTCTGGGGTGGAGGGCGTTTCGGCGGGCCAATAACCGGTAAAAGACTGTTGGCTGCACACAACCTCCAGCTTCTTGACATGCGGTAGGATGGACGGAGGTGGGAGAAGGGTGGGTCGACCTTCACGAACTTCGACCTTGACCTTCTCGAACAGACGTGCCCGTGAGCGACCGGCCCACTTCTTGGACACCAGGGCACATGAGCGGAGTGCTTTATATGCGCCTTCGTAACGGGGGGACCATGTGGGATAGTTCTCGTGGGAGTCGGCGAGCTCGCCAATAACGAGGTCAACGACCTGTGGGGGAAACGCTCCGTGTGGAGGCATGAGACGAAAAACGGGAATTGTCGGCCGGGAGACCCAGCGACGTGGCAGGGGGTGAAGTGCGCGGACAAGTGGCGAGCGGAGTGAACATCTGGAGGGTAAGCTTTTATGTACTGAAGAAGCGGAAGGTGATTGTCACTTGTCCGATCAAGATTGCACGGCGAACCCGGGCTGTTTCTGCCAAGGCGGGGCCTAAGTAAACGTAAGAGCAAGCTTCAGGTAGGACATGCATGGAGCTCTTTCTCGAGCCTCGAACCTCGACAGGATCTGCATTGCCAAACGACCAGGTTAGCGGATTTAGGAGTGGGTGTCAATCCGGGGAATTCAATTGATCGCCCATCTGCCGAGCAACCCGGGGCCCCAGGATTGGTTCGCTGATGCAGGATCTTTCGGAAATCGAATCTGGTAATAGGGAACAGGTTCCGACGTGGCGGATCCGGCCTCTCAGGTCCGAGAAGAGTGAGGACGATTCTATTGGAGTCATGTGTACAATAACGCGGAGAGTGGGTATAACAAATTCCAAGCGTAACTACAAAAGAGACAATGAAAAAGGGTTTTGGGTACACCCCAAAGATCCCATCGCACTCACCCTAATAGCTATCCTTGAAGTCCTCCGCCAGACAGCCCGGTTTTTCGTGGCCGAGGCAACCGTCATTCACGGTCCGACAGTGGCCACCCCGCATGTAATGGACATGCAGCAACCCCAATTCGTTGAACCGCGGAAGAAGTTTGGGCAACCACTTCCTCATCGTCGGCATGAGTTCACGATTGTCGCGCCACCCTCGTAAGACTACCAGGGTGAACGTCAACCTTTCGTCCCTCGGGCGCATAGTGGCCTCCGCCAAGTCGGAAAGGACAGCGTCGAGTCCCTCCCAACGCTTCTTCCGGCCGGCCGGGCTGTCGTCGCCGAGCGCTCCTTCATCTTCCTCATCTTCGGCCGGTCCATCCTTGCTGAACCACTCGAGATACGTCACCTCCAACACAATCTTCTCCAGGCGGCTCGATCGTGCCGGGTCGAGGGTTGAGAGGATAGAGACGCAGTCGTTGAAGGAACATGGCGACCGTTCCATATCCAAAATCAGGTCGGATAGGTTAGAGCAACTGTCGAGGCTGGGCAGGTGTTTCGGCTCAATCTCAATATCAATGTCTTCTGCGTGATTGAATGACTTTCAGCACCGTCATTTTTAAGCGGAAGAGGACGAACATACCAGCAAAAATATGAATTCGAAGAGACGAGAGCGTCTCTGCGTTTGCTTTGATCATTCCACTCGTCGCGGTCATCGCTTCGTGTGATTCCTCTGTCGGGAAGTGGTCGATTTCCAACTTGCTGAACCGATACGGAAGCTGAGCGATCATGATAGCCATGTCCATAGGACCGCTCTCCCAGTCTTCTCCAGAAATGTAGAGTTCCAGGTCCGCCACCTTCGAACACGTGCCAGGGCCTGGTGTATCCGTGGTGAGGCATCCGGGAGGGGAGTTGCAGTCAGCGAGGTGAAGGCGCTTAATACAGCGGTTTCCCAGCACGATGTCGGAGATGTTGTGAGTCGAGAGTGAGCAATAATCGAATTCTACGGTTTGGAGCGTGGCGGAATGGGCCTCGATGAACCCCTGGATGCAAACTCGCTGATCGGCGAGTGCCCCCCTGGTGATTCTGAGGCGCTCTATGGGGGCCGTGAGGAAAGCATTCAAGAGGTCTGGGGTAGAGGGTTCATGAGGGGGCCAAAAACTGCCAAATGACTGTTGGCTGCATATAACCTCGAGCTTCTTGATGTGCGGCAGGATGGACGGAGGTGGGAAAAGGGTGGGTCGACCTTCGCGGACTTCAACCTTGACCTTCTCGAACAAGCGCGCCCGCGAGCGATCAGCCCACTTCTTGGACGTCAGGGCACATGAGCGGAGGGTTTTGCATGTGCCTTTATAGCGGAGGGGATACAATTTGATGTTATGCTCGTGAGCGTCGGCGAGTTGGCCAATCACGAGGTCGACGACCTGGAGTGGGAATCTTCCGTGTGGAAGCATGAGATGAGAGACGGGGTCGTTGGTCCTGGCTACAACCCGACGGTGGGGTGCGCGGACAGGTGGCAGGTGGAGCAAACGTCCGGAGGGTAAGCGTTACTATCGATCACGTAGTGATCGTGTTCCGACCAGAGGGGGCACGAACACTCGTAGCTCACACACCACTTGACCTAGACCATTGAAAATATTCACCAATATACTAGCACATGTACACATGCGATATGTACACTTTGGTTAATTTTTTCTCCTGTACTTGAGGATACCGGAGCCAAAAGATCCCAAAGTCAGCCCATCCCAACACATAATCTAGCCGGATTAATTTAACACTTGTCCGGGACACTCAGTTCTTTGGATATAATTAGTATAGCATACATCGCGTTGGAAAATTAATTCTCCGCCGGGTTTTGTGCAAATGGAGGCAGAGTATATGTAGCAAGGGACGGGCAGTTTGAGCGTGACGATGAGCCACAAGAGCATCCTTTTTAGGAAGGAGCATTTGGACTCCGCCAGCAAACCTTGGTGGGGGCATGGCGGAGTTTGAACGCGGCCCAGGTTGATCCGTGTGACCGGACGTTACACGCCAGCCAAGATTCGTCACGTTGGGGGCACGAACGCTCGTTTTGACTTTGACAGTGAATAACTACCCCCCTCCAACTCCAATTATTATCTGGATTTTACCGAAGGTAGTTTGGGGTATTGTCTCTGTTTCCACCAAGCCTCAAGGGATGAATTTGAGTATACGATCCATGATAATTCATCTACCCTCGTGCCCTGTTTCTAAGCACGATCACTACGTGATCGATAGTACTATGTACATTGGACACGGAAGGTGATCGTCGCTTGCGGTCCGATCAAATGATTGATTGCACGGCGAACCCCGGGCTGTTTTCTGCCAAGGCGGGGAACCGAAGCAAACAGCACAAGGTGGTTTCGGTGGACGGAGCAAAACTCCATCCTCGAGTTTCAAATCTTGGAGGGCTCTGCAGCGGCCACTCAACTGCCCAGTACTAGGTCAGCGACTTTGAAGAGGGAATTGCTGTGGATCCGTCCCTTTCTCCGAGCAACTTGGAGAGGGTTGGTTCGCTGACGTAAGAATCTTTTGGGGAATCACACTGAGAAGGGCAGTATTTTCCACTCCACCGACCGCGCTGCAGGTTTCTGAGGCACGAGGAGAACGAGCGTCGATTCTATTGACATTGTGCGTACAATAACCCAGAGCGTGTGCATAACAAATCCAGAATACAGCTGCAATAGAGACAATGAGAAAGGTCGTTCAAGCACATCGCGGGGATACTACGGCGCTCACCCTAACAGTTATCCTCGAAGTCCTCTGCCAGGCAGTCCGGTTCGTCGTCGCAGAGGCAACTGTCGTCAACCACTCCACAGTGAGCACCTCGCGTGTAATGGACGTGCAACAACCCTAATTCATTGAAGCGAGGCAATATTTTTGGTAACCAGCTCCTCACAGTCGACAAGAGTCCCTGGTTACCACGTTGTTTCATGACCACCAGAGTAAACGCCAACCTTTTTTCCCTCATGTTGATAGAGGCCTCTGCCAACTCGGAAAGGATGGTGTCGAGTCTCTCCTAACCTCGCTCCTTACCGTCGGTCGCATCGTCCTCGTCAAGCTCATAATCCTCGCCATACTCGCCACCCTCCTCACCCTCCTCATCTTCGACCGGGACTGGGCCATCCTTGTCGAACAACTGGCTGACCCACCACACCTCCAACGCGATCTTTCCCAAGCGGCTTGATCGTGTCGGCCGGAGCGTTGAGAGGATAGAGATGGTGTGGTGAATAATGTGCGACTCCGAATGTTCCATGTTCAGGGTCAGTTCGGATAGGTTGGAACAGTCCTCAAGACTGAGTCGATAAACCGGGACTCCCGGCTCGACCCAAACGTCCGTGGATTCTACGTCATTGTGTAACAGTCAGCTACATCCCTTCTGGGTCAGAGACTCTAACGTACCGGCCCAAATATTGACCCGCAGAGATGAGAGCGTGTGTCCGTTCGTTCCGACCAGGTAATTTACCGCCTCGGTCGCTTCCTGATTCGCAACGGCGTAATCGAACTCCAGCCTGCTGAATCGACAAGGAAGGTTGGCGGCGAGGGAGAAATTTTGCACAAGGCCACCCTCATCGGGTTGAGCTCCCGAGATGCAGAGTTCCAGTTCTGCCGCCTTCGAATGCGCGCCAGGGCCCGGCATGTCAGCGATGGGGGGTTTTCCTGGAGGTGGGAGCTCCCCGCGCTCGCAATCAAGGATGCGAAGGCGCTTGAGACAGTGACATCCCAGCACGATATCGGAAATGTTGTAACCGACGAGCGAACAACCTTCGAGCTTGACTGTTTGGAGTGTGGAGGAGTGGGCGTCGATGAACTCCCGGATGCAAACCCGCTGATCGGCGAGTTCCCCTCCAACGATCCCAAGACTTTCGATGGGGGCTGCGGAGAATGCCCTCAAGAGGTCTGGGGCGGAGGGTATCTGGACAGGCCAATATCTGGACCATGACATTTCGCTGCATGACACCTCGAGCTTCTTAATGTATGGGATGATGGTGGGTGGTGGGGTGAGGGCGGCTTGACCTTTCGGGACCCAAATTTCGACCTCTTCGAACAAGTGCATCCGTGAGCGACCAGTCCACTTCTTGGATACCAGGGCACATTTGTCGAGTGCTCTCCATGCGTCGATACTTTCGGTGGAGTCTCGGCGACAATTCAGGTAGGCGTCACCAAGTTGGTCAATCACGAGGTTGATGACCTGTGGGGGGAACAC
>Ga0307511_10000615_pt1 | contig 38175 bp, 36 predicted proteins | sample 13_EM_MG_FD_200266 | JGI IMG/M metagenome (GOLD analysis project Ga0307511, IMG submission 200266) | Populus trichocarpa ectomycorrhiza microbial communities from riparian zone in the Pacific Northwest, United States - 13_EM | ecosystem: Host-associated > Plants > Roots > Unclassified | place... | reverse complement strand
TAGGACCTCTATAGCAAAGTTGAAGCCCTAAACCTAAGTAGTACTAAGCAGCGAATGAGTATCACATCAGACTAAAGTTATCGTAGCGTAATAAATCTACAATCAGCTACAACCAGACTACCAGGTGAGACTGGACTACACATATGTAGAAGTAACAAGGTCTAGTCTGGTTGGCACCTACTGATTTCTTTGATTCATTACAAAAACATACCCATCAAATCCATCCCATCCATCTACTCGTGATACATACATATTCTCATGCTGTAATGCAAGACAAAAAACCACAAACCCAATTTCCCAATGACTTTCCAATCCCAAGTGGCTAGAGCGTTCAAAACGTCCTAATTGCCCGATTCCTCCCAATTTCGTCACTTCAAAGTCATACACAACCATGAAAGTCCCTAACCTACTTATTCCGACAATTTTCCATACCCATATTCCCTCTGTCTACCTTGACACAATTCCAACCCGAAACTTGGTGACGTATAACAAACAACGCGGGATATTAAGGGGCTTCTGAACACAACACAGAGGCTGTAAAAACGATGATTATAAAATGATACACAAGGTCAAATCCCAACCCGACCCAATGAGAGAGATGAAAGAAAAGACGTAAGAAAAAATGAAGGAAAAAAAATAGATATAAAAGACTAGACACATCTTATCATCAAATGAACCGTAAGAAAAAAGAACACCAAGCCCCCAGTCCAGTCTAGCTCTGCGGATGAAGGGGTTATGATATTCTTACTTCATCCTCGTCATAGCCAACCCCGCGATCGCCGCAGCTGCCACTGCACCATTTGGCCCTGGTCCAGAGGTTCCAGGTGCGGGGGTATTCACCCTAGTAACCGGTTGACTTCTATTGTGTGCCATGTGGGACTTGACAAGGTGCCCAGCGGTCAATGCAGAGCAGAGAGAGAGCTCTCCAGCTAATACTGCCGAGGCAACGATCCTAGCGAGCATCCTTGCGTTATCACCAGGGTTTGTTGGGTGAGCACCACGGACTCCGAGGAGGTCGAGCATGGCGCCTTGAGGCTCGAGGATAGTACCACCGCCGATTGTGCCGACTTCGATGGAAGGCATAGAAACCGAGATTTGTAAAGCACCGGAAGATGGTCTGTTCACATCACTGTCAGTACTTATATTTATATGCGAGGGAAGGGGGTTCCAAAACTTACACCTTCTTCATAATAGTGATACAGTTGCTGCTTTCAACGTTCTGTGCGGGGTCTTGACCAGTTGCCAAAAACAAGGCAGTAACAATATTTGCAGCATGTGCGTTAAAGCCACCAACACTTCCAGCCATTGCACTACCAATAAGATTCTTATTGATATTCAACTCAACCAAGGCATCAACATCACACTTGAGGACAGACTTAACTACATCCGCAGGGATGATAGCTTCCGCCACGACTCCCTTTCCACGGCCTTCAATCCAATTAATAGCAGCCGGCTTCTTATCTGTGCAGTAGTTACCAGACACAGAGACAATCGACATATCATCAAACCCACACTGCGTATACATGACATGGAGAGAGTGTTCGACACCCTTGCTAATCATATTCATACCCATCGCATCACCGGTTGTCGTTCGGAATCGAATGTAAAGAAGGTTTCCCGCAAGAGCTGTCTTGACGGTTTGCAGACGAGCGAACCTGGAGGTGGAGTCGAATGCTTTCTTGATCGTAGATTGTCCTTGTTCCGAATCTAACCAGATCTTTGCAGCACCGGCTTGCTTGACGGTAGGGAAAGATACACATGGCCCTCGAGTCATACCATCACCAGTGAGGACAGTGGTAGCTCCACCCCCAGCGTTGATAGCCTTGCAGCCACGGGAAGTTGAAGCAACAAGAACACCTTCAGTAGTAGCCATGGGGATATAAAACTGCTTTCCGTCAATAATAAGAGGACCGGCAAGACCAAGAGGAAGTGGTAGATATCCAACGACATTCTCGCAACAAGCACCTAAAACACAGTTATAGTCGTAGCCCTTGTATGGGAGAAGAGAGTTTTCAAGCTTTCCTGCAGTTTCAGACGCAAGAGGGCCCCTGGAAACAACAGCCCTGCGGACCTTCACAGCCCTGGTGGCATCGCCGAGCACCTTCTCCAAAGCGTAACCCGGTATCTTCTGTCGAAGGGAAAGCTCAATGGTCTCGGAATCGGTCAGCTCACTAGCGCGCTTAGCCTCCAGCAGCTTAATGCATTCGGCTACAGTACGAGATGGCTCCTCGATGACACCGTTCGCTTGCTTTCCGCCCATAACGAGACCCTCATCATCACTGGATTCTACTTCTGCTAGGGTGCCGCCGCCTCCACAAGTACAGTTGACAGTCACAATTCTTTCAACCACCCTGGTATTTTCCTGCTCCTTTGTACCAAAAGTAGAGCCCTCAGATCTGTCGAAACTCCATCTCGCAGCATTGAATAAGTAGGCATTGAGGATGACGCTGACGGCCAAAGCAAAAACAACCCATTTGCTTAACATAGGATTCTCTAATGACTTGAGGAAACCTTCAATTTGAGATCCGAGATCATCAAACTGCGCATCATCTTGGGATGCCTCTGGTGACGGAAATGGAGCAACAATTTCCACAGATGGGTAGTCAGATCCTTTTTCCATCAATGTATATTCCAAGGGTTTCAGCACAGTAACCACAGTCTCATCAGGCAAGGTGACTTTTAAGTTCTCCAGAGCAGGCCCAGCGACCTTCCAGACGTTAACCTCATCAAAGCTTGCAGTCAAGCCAAACGTTTTCAGAGGCTGAACTGCACCCGCATGCTTGTTCGTCGCCCCGTGCTTTATTCCAAAGCCAAGGGGAATTCGCACAAAATTAAACAAATTGACTAGGACAAAGCCAATAACCATGCAGATTTTGAACTTGCTGACTCCAACTTCGGTATTCTTGCTGCCAAAAAATCCATTAGTGTAGGTATTTATGTCTGCCTTTCGGATGTCATCGCTTCGAGCAACATTTTCAGCAACTCTACGACTAACACCATCTTCCTCGAGTGCCTTCCTAAGGGCAACGTGTCGCTTGATCCTGTTTATCTCCAGCTTGATGGACAAAATTGCTGTGTAGAATGTGAAAAGTAAAACGCAGTCGAAAAACAGGATCCAAGCAGCGAGGAAGCAAAACTGTCTCAACCCGCCTTGGACACCAGAGAAGACACCGAGAGTGAGAATTCCAATCTCGATCAAATAATCCCGGACGATAAGTGCACCCTTTTCCTTAACGGCGTCGCTAACGGCATTGCCAACGCCAGCCCCAGTGGCCTTGCCATTGATACTAGCATTGAGAACAGCTTTGGTGAGGATAATTGGTTTCTCAAAGCCAATAGTGATGACCAGAAATGGTAACCCTTCTGAGAGGAGACGCATGTTGATTGGAACACCGAGTTTATAGGTTGTAATTGCCGCAAAGAGGAAACCAAACGTTGAAGAAAATAATACTGTGAAGGCGAGCCAGAAGTTTGATCCAAGTCGTCTCATTTGCAAGAAAAGTGAGAGAAAGGTCAGGTGCATTGAGAGATACGCTACAGCCATAATGACGATGTCGAATGGATCCGCATTCTATCACGAGTATCAGTCACGAATATTCTAACGAGGGATTTCATCAGTACGCACGTTCAAAACTTCCCAGAAGTTCTTCCACATCCCTTGAATTGTATTAACAATGCCCGCCTGGAGGATTGCCCGGTAGTTTCGTGCATCCTTTGTTGCCACGATCCACTTTTTGCCATTCTTATTCTCCTCTGTCGATGCAGCTGGTATTTCGATGACTGAGTTCGCGAACTCGCCTATTTTCTCGAAGGGTACCGAGTATATAAGTGTGTTGTCGGTAGAAGAAACCAGCGTTACAGCTGATGAGGTCGGTATCGTCGGTAATAGTGAATTTGAGCTGCTGGAAGCGGGGAAACTGAGAGGCAATAGAGCGAACTTAGGTTGTTTCTGTTAACATGCCGTGGTTAGTTAGTCTTTGGGTAGTCTAATACTGCCAAACTTGCCAAAGGCCCAAAATGCCCTCTGCGAGTTCCAGGTGACACCTACCTCGAAACCACTGATCTGTCCTACTTCCTTCCATCGCCCATCCTCTAAAATGACACTTTTCCTACCATACCCCAGGTTCACCACGCCGTCTCGACTTCCCCCGAAACCCTCAAACAATGAATTCTCCAGGATGCTGACGTATGTCGTACTCGCGAGAAGGCCAATGCAAACAATGGTGTGAATTGGATGCGAACAAGCCCTCTTGGAAATCCCAAGTAACGGAGGTGTGATGAAGTCCCATCTAGAACTCACCGTACTTTCCGCTCCGAACAGGCGGGAGAGCATTTTGGCAGGTGATACTGTTGGTACAATCTGTCAACAAATGTTTGCTTCCCAAAGTTAGTTTGCCGTCAATAAGGAGTGAGAGATTGCTGTGGTTGCGAGTCAAGTAATTATGATCTCGTACCTTAGATAAGAAATGTTTTGTTTTTGATCTAAACAGTGTTATTAATATCTAGCGGTATATAAAAATTAAACCCGGCTTCGTCCCAAATTCCCTACAAACAGAGCTTGAAGATCGTTTGTTGCTGATGAGAGGCAACGCACGATGACGCCTGTATCCGCGTTTTTTTTTTCTTTTTGGACGTTGCAATGGTAATTGTTGATCAAAGGCAAGGAGAAACCAAACAACCAGGTCCTCGGCTTCGGCTATTGGCAGGACCAAACGGCGAATTGTTGGTGTTGAAGTCCAATTGCAATTGCCCGGCGGAGTCCCTCTTGCGTGATATATATTGTCCCGAGAGTTGGGGAAGGGATAAAGGGGTCACAAGGGAGGTTGATAGTAGCCGTGGGAGTACCAGGTTTCCTTACCAGCTAGAAGAGTGGCACAGACCAGTTTGCGCATAGGAGGAGTGTGAGACACCTCGCCGCCAACTGATGCGATTAATTGAGCGGGAGAAAAAATTGGTTCCTCTACCTATCTAATATCCCTCCGCCAGACCAACGAAGGAATATTCGAAGGCATTACTTGTAGGCATTGCGCAGGGAACCCTCCATCTAAAAATCTAGGCGAACCCCGATTGGCTGAGCTGTGCAGCCTGCAACGCGGTGTGATCGACAGGCACTACACAGCATCGAGACTAGTCTGGTTGACATCGAGACTTCCTCCCAGCATAACATTGCGGGCCACATAGTCTGGTTGGCGCCGGGCCACATAAATTGATCGAGCGCATTTGACCTTACCCGTCACATGTATTCACCTGCGTAGCGTAAGTACGCACGTTTTGCACCCGCATATGTAGGTCGGTCCCATGCACTCAACATGCACTCAAGCACTGTACATACATATGTATCTGTAGCGCAACCCAAAGAGCCCTAACCTGGAGATGTTCAATACTGTATTGGTGTGTTGTCCACACGCAGGCTCTCCTTAGCTTCTCGGTTTACTGCGATTGATGAACAATACACCGGCACCAGTCTGCTGCTTTGGAGGGGTGATATATCGATATCGATGGCTCAAGTAGTTTTGGTGGTACGCAAATGCGACCCGTCTGTGCCAAGCTCTTTCATATATTAGAAAAGCTGTCTAGCTTAGAATGAGCGCCAGACTATTGCCGCAATGTCTGCTGATTCTTCATGACACTGAAGGCGGCACCAGCGCTAGAGAATTAAGGCGCTCCCGCCATTGCTACTTAAGACATGGGCTGCACGTCTGTGGCGATGATCATGGTGAGCCTTGGTTATTCTGAATGTGCGGACTGATTCTCATTGCTGATTGGAATTCTCAGTATTGAATGGAAGGCCTGATGTGTTCTCGTGCTCAGTTGAACCGGTAACAAGAGAGAAGGGTGGGGGTTCCAGATAGACCGGGTAAATACTCGGCGGCATTTTAATCAAAGCCTGCTTTATGAGCACATATATGTATGTACATATAGCATATATGATGCAGGCGCTAAAAGCTAACTTGAGAACCAATAAGGACGGATTGACTCTAGTCTTATCCAGTCTTAGGAGAAACAATGTCGGTTGTGCTGGGGAATTACTCTAGAGGTCTGGGTATGGAAATTGTACATCACTTTGGTCGTTGATGGTCACGTGGGTTACTGAGGCCATAGTATTTGGTGCGTTCTTCTTCTTTATAGCCTAGGCCTATGCATCAGCACCATCTTCAAAGGAAAATAGCCAACTATAGGAATAGGGAACCTAGGTAGGGTAATTGGCACCGCGTACTAGTCATTCTCTCACCTAACATGAATAATAATACCACTGGGGTTGGGGGTGCTGAGACTAGGGATTGCGCCGTCTATGTGCATGGAAGTGTGTTTTCACAATATTGTAGTAAGCATATGTAGTCAGATGGCAAGATTGATTTTGCCACGCTCCTGCTCCTACTTTTCCTACGGCCTATGCCCTTCATGAAGACAGCCTCGTGCCTATCATGAGGTCTCCCATTTAGGCACAGGCAAGACACAGGCAAGACACACTGACTAGCCTCACCATTTCTAGCAGTAATATCAGTGCTCATGATCAAATCTGTTCCATATGCATGTTCTGTGCTCACCAGATCGTGACGCCCCCAGTACCCTGGTTATGGGTGAATCCCCGGCGCATATCAAACACTACCTAAGCGGCGCCCAGGAAGAAGTAAGGGTTATATGGCAATAGGCCGCATGAAAGCGGGAAGCAGCGGCTATTGTATCCAATGGCCAGAATTCCATAGAAACCGAGCCTCATTTGGAACTCAAGGGAGCACACTGTTAGACAATATTCCAGGGTAATCAAGTGGGTAATAGTGCCATGAATTCAATCTACATCACATGCCCATCCCATTCCTATAATGACAACATACGGCTGGTCCCGGTATTATGGCATCCACCGGCCGGAACACAGGGTAGTCGGTGGAAGGTCTTTTCAAATCCACCTAGCCAGTAATGGTGATCTTCCTTGATGGCCGTGTTGTTTCACCCCGAGCTGACAGGCGGAATGATGGCAACCTCATCTCCAGGCTGGATTACCACTTCCCCCGCGGTCTCGTCGTTTCCGTCCCCGCTAGTAATTTCAACGTACTCAAAGTTCACTGTGACGAGGCAGCTCCCCAAGACTTTCTCTGTAATCCCAGCATATTTCTCCTCTAGGACGGAGTATAGCTTCGAAATCGGGAGTGGGGCTGGAAGGGATTCGTATGATCGGGAGGTGTAGCTCGAGCAGGCGGCGAAATAAAGGATTGTAAATGTTGACATCTTTGAAGGGCCATCAGTACAATCGATGGCTTATGATGAGGGTAGTCTGGTGGGAAGGATAGCTTACCTTCGAATCCTTGAACTTTGATAAGGTTTGATAATTTACCGATGACCCAAGTTTGTGGATGGGGCGAGCCTACAGGGTTCGCTACTTCTTCCCCTCTTCCTTTCGGGCCGAGCTGACAAGGTACTTCTCGGAACCACGTAATGAAGACAAGGGTTCCACTACAACCAGACTTTTGGGCCGGTTTCCGGATGCCTAATACATATAGGTACGAATATATAGGGATATGAATTCAGTCTCTGCGGAAAACTCTTCAGCGGTAAGTCCCAGGAGTGCAGAGTCTCATTAAAATGATTCACCATTTTACATACCCCTAAACTGCTGCCCTGGGGGATAATTACTTCAGTATGCCAGTGGAGCCGATATAGTGACTTATACCTATAGTCAGATGTTTCTTGCTTCTCTTTTGCTTGCACCTCAATTTCTTTCTTGTTTGGAGATCTAGGCTGGCTGAGTATGCCTAAATTGGATCTTGGAGTTACAAGTGCGTGAACGGGGTTGTGGCCCAAACCTGGTTGCTATTGCGATGCCTGTGGGCGAACTTGGCACTTGTTGTTAACCAGGGACGTACTGGCGTCAATATGGAGAAGCCCAGTGGGGCTTCCTCAAGACTGGGGCCGCCAGGAGCTGGCCCTCGGACTTCATTCAGCCAAGCCTGGCCTTGACAACAAACACGAGAGCTCGTAGCGGAGGAGCACCATACAACTCCCTCTCACCAGCCCCCTCTAAGTAGATATCTTTCGATATTTATCTTTTATTCCAAACGAATCGTTCATCCTCCCCATACAGCAGGTCTTCCAGATGTCTAGCAGACGTTCTTTCCGATCAATGTCTGACCGTTCGAGTCCTCCACCCAGTTCGCGGGAGACATCAACTTCGAGGTCTCCACCATCATCACCACACACGCAAAGGTTAAAGCACTCTAGTGCAAATACTGGGTTTTTTCAAGAGCCGCCAAAGTTGGGCAATCAGTTCGAAGATGATGTTGCGTTCCAGAGAATCCTTTCGTGTATGTGTTGTGAACATCCAATTGTTAAGCTGGCAATTTCTAATATACTCTCTTAGTTTACCTACCATCGCAACTCTCAGAGTCTCGTGGTTTTCATCAGGATTTGTTTCGACTGGCCCAATTTTCTACCTCAGAGAAGGTAGCCAACTGGATTGAGGATGCAGAAAGGAACCTTCCCAGACTCGAGAGCGAGAATCCCTCCAAAGAGGAAATTCTTGACGTTTGGGGTCGGAAAAAGGGGGCCGGCTTGGACAAGAATGGCCGCTTCCTGAAAACAAGCGAGGGTTGGCGCAAGCTGGGAGAGTGGGGAGCAAGAGAAGGGTTCGTCCAGAATACTCCCTTTCGTACTGGGTATGGCATAAAACTAATAACTTATTGAATAATAGTGTCGTAAGCATTGGCTATGAGGGTGACTTCGGCCCATATAGCCGTAATGTGCAATTCGCAAAGTAAGGAAGCACTCTTCGATTAGAAAATATTTGTTGCTTATTTGACTCCTAGATATTATCTTTACTCGCCTTCTTCGGCGCTCTACACCTGCCCGCTTGCTATGACTGACGGTGCTGCGCGTTTGTTGTATGAGCAATCTCAAAAGGCCCCTCGTTCATCTTTGCCAGGCACCCCGTCATCTGGCAAATCTATTCTCCTTCCCTCTTATGGTAATACTCAACTCGGGGTTGAGGAAGTGTTCAAGGAAGCCTATGAGAAATTGATTTCCCGTGGGGGGCCAGATGATTCGGAGCGGTGGACATCTGGTCAATGGATGACCGAAAGACCAGGAGGCTCTGATGTCTCCAACACCGAGACTGTTGCTGTGTACTCACCCTTGACGACTGATGAATTAGGGGAACTCGGTTTGCGGGAAGGAGACAATGGCGTTCTGGGACCATGGGTTATCAATGGCTACAAATTTTTCTCCTCAGCGACCGATGCAAATATGACAATCTTACTTGCCAAGACAAAAGAGGCACCCGGTTTAAGTGCTTTCTATGCTCCATTGAAAAGGCCATCGATGCACTCGCTTGTTGGGTCTGATCACGAAGGTCATGATGGACATGAAAAGGAGCAAGAGTGGAATGGTGTTCGTATTGTCAGATTGAAAAAGAAACTGGGGACAAGGCCGGTGGCTACTGGGGAGATGGAGCTTGAGGGAATGAGAGGCTGGCTGGTAAGTAATATGAAACTGGGGTTTTGAGAGTCGAAACTAAACGGTGCAACAGATCGGCGAGGAAGGTCACGGGATTAAAGTTATAAGTACTATCCTCAATATTACCAGAGTACATAATGCAGTAACAGCCGCTGCCGCCATGAGAAGAGGATTAGCGATCGCGAAGGTGAAGATTCACTCCTGCAACATCATTTTTTCCAGATCTTAACTATGATATTTACTGATATCTTCCCAGGCCTTTGCCCAAGTCCGTAAAGTTTCACAAAACAGAATCCTTGCTCATATACCCCTTCATTTACGGACGCTATCTCATTTAGAGACTATTTTCAGAGTTAACCTTCATCTTTCTTTCTTTGCCACTTCTCTTTTGGGCTTCGTTGAACACCCAGAGTATATCTCTGCCACACCAAGCGTTTCCTCTTCTGCTCAGCAGTATATCACTACTTCCGTTGATAACGAACCGCCAAAATATCTGCTTCCAAGTGGTGGACCATTGGCAGTTTCTGCACTCTTCAGGGTAATTACTCCACTGGCAAAGGCAATTACTGCGAAGACTTCGATAGCTGTCTTGGGAGAGTGCATGGAATCTCTTGGAGGCGTGGGTTACCTTGAAAATGAGGAGTATGGTGGAATGAATGTCCAAAGACTTTACCGGGATGTCAATGTTTTGTCAATTTGGGAAGGCACTACCAACGTCCTAGCTGTGGAGCTGGTCAGAGCTTTATTGAGCAGGACCGATGCCTCGTCTGGCGCGAGAGGTTTTAATGTTGTTGGCGAATGGATAGAGTCTAACCTAGGGATGGGCTATAGCTTGCTATCGGGTGGTAACCGTGAGATACTGGAGCGCTGCAAAGTTAAGACCTGGGCCTCATGGACTCAGCTTGAAAGACGTATTGGAGGCCGCAGCCGAGAAGAGTTGGTTGCAGGTGGCCGAGAATTGGTTGGCTGGCTTGGATACGTTATTTGTGCCGTTTTGCTCATCACCGACGCCAGAAGGGATGGCCATGTGATTGCGGTTGAGACATGTAGGAGATGGGTACTTGAGGGTATAGGAAGGAGCGGAATGGCCGCTGCAGGGGGGTCGGAAGATGGGGAACAAGCAGAGAGGAGAGGTAAAGAAGAGCAGTGGGGTGAGAGGGCGGATATGGATTACCATATGACTTTTGGAAGGAAAATTGAGAAGAGGTTTGGTGAGCCCAAATTGTGATTCTATTCCGTGTGGACTAATCGATAAGGTTGTGTGGGGTGATTCCTTTTTTGTCGTTGGCAACGCTTTTCTCAGTACGATATCCTCTATCTAGCATGCATATTTCGTTTATTTCTTAATTGTATCATCCCTATCAGCTTAGCCCTTTCAGTTTGAGAGTATCTGCAATGTTTTTGTTCATGTATCATCTGACCTACAGATATTATATGTATAACTATTAGTAGATATTGGCCTTATTGATCTGATCCAACGTATTGTCTCACCAGTGGTACCAGATATTTACGGAGCAGCCACTATGCGCATAGCTGCAAGTATCTTGGACTCCCAATGGCATGGTCCATATATATGGAATCCCTTGTACTACTCAGAGCCAACTTGAGGCAGTGAAGACCTAACGAGAGCCTTTCCTTTCTGAGGAATAAAGTCCTTCCACTATGCCTAGTTGTGGAGATGCAGTTATAAATAACTCCTCTCCATTAACACTATGACCATGACAGTGCCAGCTTTGTTCCGTGAATTGGTTTGTAGAGTATTCATTGTGGGTCACAGGACAACCAGACTAGGTCAGAGGTGGATGGTAGTACGGTACCTTTGGCTCTAACTGGGCTAAAAATAGCCTATGTGTCCCCTGAGTATTAGTTACTAACATACTTAGTACGTATGTAGAGGTAGAGGTAGGTACCCCTGCTGCATTAATCAACGGTGTATCATCCTGACATGCTGGTCTTTTGGTACTTAAGGAATTGAAGATCTGTAGAGGCACCAGCCCATTTCTTATAGAGTACCAGTACCAGTACGATATATACTTGTGTACTGGAGGAGAACTCAAGTTAACAGCCTGGTGGTGAAGTGATGCAGGCGAAACAAAGTTTTTATGGTTGAGGATTTGGAGACATTTCTATCTTGATCTGGACCTGACCCTTGAGGTACGCAGATGATCTTGGTTAGTCTGGTTGTGAACTTGGTACGTTCCCCACTGGCTACGTTTTTGTCATACCTCGTTCTGGTCACACAGCCTGTGTCTTTGCTGTTTGAGAAATTTATCGGTGCGCTCGGCACGTCGCTCGCTCAACACCACCCTGTCTCCGTCCTTGTACAAGAAAATCTCAGAATTTATTAGCGTTTTGTGCATTAACGTTATCAGCTGCAAAGCTCAAGATAGCGCAAGTGAGCCAGCTTGCCAGAACCTGGTCCTCCCCGACTCCTGAACAATATACGAAAACCTCTAGGAGAAGCGACACAGCTGCAGACTTTCTGGCTCACAAAGTCTCGCCCTGCCTGCACCCCCCTTGCTTGTCATGAGTATTGCCAGTGGAAGGCTTGATTAGGCTGTTTGTTGGTGGGCTACTCCGGAAGCTGTAGTTGTGGTACAGGGTGCATCTCAAAGTTTAGTGCGTCGGTACGGAGCCTAAGTTTCTTATTCCATACTTTCGAAAGCACTGGTCGGTTGATATTTCTCGACATATTTCCTTACTGCCCCCTCGCCACCCCCTCCATATTGGACGCGATTTTGGATATGTCCCTGTTGCTACCCTCGTCACTAATACTGGAAGTTTTGTTCATCCAGCTCCTTTCGGGTCAATTGCAGTAACATTGGGCGAGATTACTGGGGAACCGTCATGGAGTCTCCACCATCTTCACCGAAATCATGTTTCTCAGTGCAGCCAGCTGCAGGTGCTTCTTCCACACTACCGTTCTCGCAGCCGACCTTCCCTTGCTCTCATGACAGGTGGTGGCCCTCGGTATCCGGGATGACAGTTTCCTCTGGGCGTCCTGTCTCTAGGGTTCTTCTCTTGCTGATTTTGTCCCTTTTGACAACACATGCCTCTGCCGCCCTAATTACATCTTTCACGAACTGTCTTCCGGAGGACGTCCAACAGTCACCTATCCATTTGCAATTTCACCCGCTGGCAGTAGATGCTATTTTCAACTTGGGCGGCTTTCCTTATCAGCTGAACATTACGGTCTATGGCAATGTCACTGGGAGGTCTAGTGATGATCCCCCTGGAACTAAGTCCGATTTGACCGCTCGTAGTAGTACTGGTGGGGAGGAGGGTTGGGAGCTCGTAGGCGGGCAGTATGACGATGACGGGGTACGAACTGCTAGACGGCGTGGCATAGGTTTCGTGGAATCCGTAGAGGTTCCTGCGACCAAGCATCAGATGCTCGTTGGGGGGGTGCATCGGGGGCTAGGTCACAGAATTCACAAAAGAAGGGACATACAGTACGAGACAATGGGGAAAATTATTCGAGTGGACTCTACCTGGAACAAACAAACGACACTCTATTCTAAGGTGGATGTTCTTACATTTCAGCTCTTAGGGGCCCCTGCTGCGTTTTGTAGCCCCGACGCAGTCTGTCCAATGTCAGCTACAAGCCTGAGGTTCGTTGTCATGTGAAACCCTGTGAAGCTTGCTTTCACGATACTGATATTTTGGCCAGCGTCAATGATCCCGATTACCCGAAAAAACTTCCATCATTCAAAGTTTCGATAGAGCTCAGAGATACATATGCTTTAACTAGTATAATAAGCACATTCACCATCATATCTGGGGATGCTGCAGCGACGCAAATTGGATGTGTTAAGGTTGAGGTTACTCCTGCCCTTGGTCCTGCTGTTTCGAGTGCACTCCGATGGACCCCCGTGGGAATACTCATTTTCGTTGGACTTGCTACGATATCAGCGGCTATCTTCAACCCCTGGAATGGAACAAAAGATGTCTTCCGATGGAGCTCGAATTATGGTATGGATGACGACATGTTGCGACTTGTCACACCGGGGTTTGGGGACTGCCTGCAGTATCTGCAATTCGCTGTGCTGACTGGGAGTCTGACTTTGGCGTACCCGGGTTTTTTCCAGCCGTATCTATCAAAAGTGGCCTGGTCCGTACTGCTGTTTGATACTAATCTAAACCCCTCTGTGTCTACACCGACTTTGGCCGACAATCTTTATATTGTTGACTCCCAATTTGGCTTGGAGCGGATGGCAAAATATGTGGGGATAGAAAACACCAAGGATATATGGCCTGTTGCGATGTTATATATTGCCGGTATTTTGCTGACTGTAGTTTTCCTCATACAAATGGGGTTTTTAATCAGATGGGGGTTTATGAAGGTGAAGTCCATAGCTGAGGAGGATTTGCGAGCAAAAAACCGCCCCTTCACTTTTGGTCAGCAGAGTCTCTCCCGTATGGTTATTATCATTTTGCTAACACATGTACGTAGGAAATATACTACGACTTTTCTTCAATTACCTATTGAATCCGTTCATAGCGTTCACAACATTCCAGTTTGTCATACATAATAGGACTCCCGATTCGTATACAGGCCTTTCGGCCACTTTCTTCGCCATCTACATTGCATTGGCAGTTTACTTGATACGTTCAATTATTATTCACAGACCGCGGCCAGCGCTATGCGATGACCTTCCGACTCTATTACTTTATGGGCCTCTCTACAACACATATCGTTTAGAAGCCATTTCTCTCTATTGCCCCGCACAGATAGTTATCAATATCCTCAGAGCCGTTGCATTTGGGGGTGTCCAACAGAGTGGTATAGCGCAATTAACACTTCTGGTCGTCTGTGAAGTCCTCCAGATACTGGTGATAAACGCTTGCCGGCCTTACTCTGCGAAAACGTCAATGAACCTCTACCAAACCTTCTTCTCAGCGATGAGGCTATTGACTGTCATATTCATGATGGCTTTTATTCCGCAGTTAAAGATCGCCGATTCGGCCAAGGGTTGGATTGCCTATGCGATACTGTTATGTCATGGGATCGTTATGGTGTTCGGATTCTTCCTCAATGCGCTGCAGACGGTGGCAGAGATTATCGCGAGACTGATGGGTGCTGGTAATGATGGTGGAACGGCAGCGAGAGGAGGACTAGCCCAGGTTTGTAACAAGATCTTCAATCCCGGTCCACAACGGTCTGTTCACCAAAGTTCAGCTTTGGCAGATGTGCACCTTCCTACCCAAGCCCCAGTCCGTTTTGATTTGACTAAGTGATGTACCCGTCACTACTTCATCGTGTTCTTCAACGTGATTTTAGTTTTTCATCTATCTTTCTGCATTATTCCGGCGTTTGGCTTGAACTTGCGGCATTACGAGGTGTTTGTTGTATCCCCTCAACTTCACAAGCTTTTATGAATATGGTGCTCAGGGAATGTGTACTACGGCTATGGAAGGTTGAGCTGCGTGGCGTTGGGGCTTTTAGTGTTGCTTATTACTTGTGTTCCCGTACAACTTAGATTTGTGCATTTGCTTTCCTTCATTTCCACCTTTTCTATCTACCATGCTGATGCCGATTTTCGTCTTCGTTAACGAGTTTCCATTTCGTCCCTCGCCGTGACCGGGTTACTGCAGATGGCGAAAGTTACTAATGCTTTGAAATGTCTACGACAGGTCTTTGGGAAGCGTCAACTCTCGCGGAGGAGCAACCGCCATGAAACTGCGTATCGCCCTGCCCATCGCCACACAGATAGCAGTGGTACCCCATCACTCATGAATGGGCCGGAGGGTGATAGAAAATCCAATTACACTGGTAACAGCAGGCCAGGTATCGGAGCAGGAGCTCATAGCTACAAGAGGCACGGCGATAACAGCGTGGGTATACCTGCAGATAATGCAGCACTAGTTGGATTACTGGGTCCCGACTCACCAGCTACAATAAGCCATGGGCATAAACATACTAGTAGTTCCAGTACAGCCTTTACACCTACTTCTCCAGTTGCTACCTCTTACCCATCGGGAGGTGGGGCTATAGTGGGTTTGGGGGTCCTCGCAGCAGGTCCGGACGCTGGCCCATTTTTCAGGCCACCTAGGACTCGGACAAATACTATCGGAGCAAGTGACTCGCCAAACGCAACAAGCAGAGGGTCGTGGGCCACTGGAGACTGGGCTGTGCCGAGATATGATTCTGCAGGGAACCCAATCACTCCAACGGACGGTGCACCGCCTAGAGCACCTTTTGGTCATGTTCACTCCAGTAGTCAAGGGTCATTACCAGGAAGCAGAGGTATTACCTCTGAGGACTGGGACGCCCCTACAGCTTTGAATACGAATAATCCAAATTCTGGAGCTGCAACGCCACCATTTTTTGGGCCTTTACATGGCCCTGGCTCAATGAGACATCAAACCACTGAATCTACTCTGGGCTCTGGAAGAGGACATACGGACTATGCTGTGCGTGAGATGGATTTCTACTATGGTGTAAGAGGCCCTGCACTGTCATCAGCTGCCCCAAGTAGGAAATTAGGGACTGGGCCCGCGGATCCTACGAGCCCAATGGCGGTTGCAAAAGGGTGGTTATTGAATAGGTTTGCAAGGAGAAAGGAGAAAGCTAAAGGATTCGAAGTTGTGAGAAGTGCCAGGGCACCAGAGATGCTAAGGGATATGCAAGAGGCCGCAGAAAAAGCAAGGAAAGAACAGGAAGGAAAAGCCTCCGAAGAAGAAATCGGTGTAGCGGTGACAAGAGACCGTGATGACAATAGTGACAGTGATGACGAGGAGGATGGGCCTGGGCAGAAGCGGGTAGGAGATCATCAAGTGAAAACTACCACTGACTCAGAAGATGAGAGTGATAGCGGCGATGATGACGGTAATTATGGAGAAGGCCCATCTGAGGCAGGTGGAAGTGGGCGTGCTACAAATTCAAAGCTGTCCCCCGTGAATACAGGAGCTGATCTTGCTCTAACCAGGGGCTTCTCGAAGAGAAGCCAACCAGGCATTGATGGTGCGCCTAAAGTTCCGAGGAAGAGCTCAAAGCGGAGAAGCACTAACCAGCCTTTACTTGGCCCATTAACGGATTCCCCTGTCCCATTTGGTGCTCAGCGACAATCACCCGAGTTGGCAGGGAGGATATCCTCAACTCCAACGCAAAGTCATGCCCTTTATGACCCGCCATTGTTATCCCAAGCCCAGAAACAAGAACCGAACAAGAATTCTTCTACTCGCCTTCCCTTTCAAACCCCCTCAATGAACTCTCATAGTTCGTCGCGAAACGAGCGCAATTTGGCAGTAGATGGTGCAAATTCCTCCCCTACAAACTCTAGAAATAGCTCCAACGCGAGCAGTATATTGCCAGCCGTGCCGGGTCTTTATAGTACTCATTGTGGAGACAGTGGAAGCGTAACTGGAAGCACCGGGGGCCAAGGGAGGCCAGCGAGTGTGGGAACGGTGAACAGACACAGGATGGAGGACAGCTTGACAGAAGTGACAGACCAACGAGCACTGGTGGCTGGTTTAGGCAGTACTGCTGAGTTGGTGGAGAGGAGCAATAGTTTGGAAAGTCTAGAGGGGGAGACCGTTGCAGGGAGGCTGCCAGAGACACAACCTCGAGAAGCAGGCGGGAGGCGTAGATACAGCTTTGAATAGATGAATGGTGGTTTGAGAGTTAACGGAGGGTGGTTGATTTCATGAGCAGAAAACGTGTTTTTTTATCTATCTGGGTTTTGCGAGTTTCGGAGGATTTTCTGGGGGGGAAAACGGTTGATTATACCTTTTTTGTTTTTTCTCTGGACTAATTGTCGCGATTCTGTATCATGTTTGTCTAGGTTTTGCTTGATACTAATTTAATATACCTTCTATTCGCTTTTTTTCTACTGTGTTTCTTCGAGCTTGGAGTTTTACGGTGGCTCATGATCGCGTTATGTTCTTGATTCATTAACCATGGGCTTGTTTGTTTTATACCCTACTTTACATTCTCCTCGTTTCTCTCTTCCTGGATCCCTTTTTTTTTTTCTATACTTGCGACGGGGTTGTTGAATAAGTGTTTGAAAAAATTGAGGATCTAATGATATATGATGTTGGCGCTCCTGTGGTATTACAAGCCTTGAAGCTTAATCCTCCAACCTCATTTGATTTATACCCTGACAAGTGTCATCCACAGAAACAGAAAACCGTTCCTTGTCGACTTACCAGGAATACACTACTTACAAGCAGTATTTCCTCATCGGTAGCACGCAAGTTTGGGGGTTACATCCTAGTTTGAGGTCCACCTTGAGTCTAAGTTCTAGAGATCAAGCCAGGCATGCAGTGCTCTAGCAGATGCCACTCCCGCCTTGTTAGAACTGCTGTTGGCACCTACAAGGTTAGGCTGGCTTTGAAAAAAGAAGATCTGGGACAGTGGAGCTTACGATCACTGCTTACCTGAAGGGGTGCTAGAGAATTTACAAGTTCCCGGGTCATTGGATGGTATTGAATAGTTCCCAGAGGAATGGATATATGGATGATTAGGTTCTCAGCAATTTTCCTACCTCTCATGTACTGGATATATCATGAGCACAATGCCTCATTGGCGAGGGCGTCGATTCAACCACTGCTATAGTTTATAGATCAAGGTCTATGCGACCCTACTTTGTGGGCGGGCTAGGCTTATGCCGGCTTTGTAGTGGTGACAATCGCTTCTGGGGCAGTGGCTTATTCCACACTATGGTTCGTCCAGGAGCGGGAGGAGGCCCTTGCAGCTGTATATGCTACAGGGCTGGCCGATTAGGTAGATGAAGGGGGCTAAGGGTTGAGGATGTAGTGGAGGAGAATGATCAAATTGACGAGTCTCAGAGAAAAAAAATACAGGGGAATCAATAGAAACAATGATGCTAGGACTGTCAAAATCATCAAGGTTATTAAGATTGCCCTTTTTGTGGTAACTTTTGAGATTGGGGCTTTTATATTTAGTTATCTTGGGTGGTATCTAAAGACTAGTACGCAGGTGGGGGGAAGGGCCTATAAGGGGTATTTTATTTCTTTATTTTAGTCTGCGTCTGTTACATAATTATTACTTGTGATGTAGCTAGCAGAAGTGATGGTTTTTTTCTAGTGGCCGCAGATACCGTTTAATATGAACGATGACTTCAAGGGCCAAATTATAATTGAATTATGGGAGATACATATGTAGGTGTCAAGTGACAGCTGAAGATGGAGAGGCTGCGCCAAATGACAATCATAAAAGAACATAGTGGAAGAATGAGTGAAGTACTTTGCTATTCTCCGAGATGGAACTCCGAGACCGAAGAAATATGTAGTGTGGTTGGAAGTAGAAACGCTACACGAGTTACCCTGAAGCCCCAAGAACCCCTAGTATATAGAAAAGACCCCACGTATGCAGAGTACCCAAAATCTGAACAGTGTAAAACAGAACATACGGCCTAGGCAAAAAAAAAACGCACAAACACGCAATAAAATGGAAACACATGAACGCTAACAGAAAGAATGATCAGCCCAAAATCAAAACCGTCCAAAATTGCAAAGAATAAATAGCAGAGTAACAGTAATAAAGGTAAATCTAGTAAAAGGATATAACTGTCGACTGAATTCCCATCCTACCCCCCCACCCCAAACAGGAGCGAAAAGGAAAACACAAAAACAGTTTGTAACCCTGTATTCTATCAGCACACAAGAGCCCACTAGGATGGCAAGCTTAAAAACGCCCAAGAATCTGCAGTTGTGACGCATTGGCAGTATCAAAGAATATCACTCCCGAACAGCATGTACAGGACAATCACCATTTCCTTTACGGTCGAACCATTCCCTGATACAGCTCTTGTGGTATCGACACAAACACTCCAATCTGGCAATCAACTCCCCCACTTCAAATTCTTCGAAGCAGATGACACACTCCGCCTTTTTCCTGCACTTGCTATTTGCTGGCGATGTAGCAGTTGCTGTGGATACTTCATCTCCTGTAAAGTTGATGGCTAAGGTATTTGATGAGGGGACCTTATTTTGAGCATCCCCCTTCCCATCTTCACTGCTGTAATCCCATGTATCCTCTTCTCTTGCCTTGTATACCACCATCCTGCCACTAGCTTTTGCCGGCGCCACACTACTCTGGCGTAGAAACTCCATCATAATCATTCCTCCGGGAGTGGAGCCCAGAGGATCCCTATCTGCTGGAGACGCTGCTGCCGAGGGATTATTGCTTCTACCGTGTGGACTGCTGGACGCCTCATGGCTTCGGATACAATCCTGAATATGAGCTTCTCGCGCTGATTCGTCACCAGTATCCGGGTGAGGGGGAGGGAGAGGTAGAGTACAAATAGGACAATAATCGGTTTCCTTTAGCTTTGCCTGACATGAACCAGTGGGGGCACGCGGTTGCGTATGAGGCTGAGAGATATGTTGGAGCTGGGCAGGTTGGGGCGCATTACTTTGGGGCGCATTACTTTGGGGCGCATTACTTTGGGGTGCATTACTTGGGGGCATATGGACTGAAGGTTGCCCATATTGTGAAGAAGATCCGCTTAGCCCAAACATGCGCTCGCGAGTAGTAAAATAATTGGCATATTTTGCTTGGAATTGGGGAGGAAGAGAATACGCTGGATTATGGTGTTGAGAGTGAGCTTGGGGAGCAGGGACTGGAGGTGGAAGAGTATAATTTGACCCTGGAGCTGGACCCTGGGGTATATACGTAGAAGTTTGACGAGAAGGCGTTTCTGGATCATAGTTGTACGGCAACGACCTTCCTCCTTGTAACTGTCGAATTATGTTAGTTGTCTGGTACGGGTTTTCAGCACCATGTTTGTCACGACTCACGCTCTGCCTCCGTCGCCTCCCATTCATATCCGGAGCATTAACCCCTGCTGTTGTCCACAGCTCTGAAGCGGATGTCTGGGTTGGCGAACTCGATCCATTCCAAGATCTGTGAATTGAGGTACTACTTCCGGGGGCACTTCTGTAATCGTGTTGTCCAGGGCTGCTACCAGCGAAGCAGTCACAACACACCCTTACGTATTCCATCCCCGGCGGGGGATCTTCATTGGCTCTCCAATCAAAGAATCCTATGGAGTTTTGTTCTCCAGGAGTATTTATGCTTCCAGCCCAAGAATGCCGGTTGCTTGTTCCACTGCCAGGAGGACTCTGAATAGTTCCTCCCAATAAGCCACCCCATTGTGCCGACGATGGTAGCCCTAGAGTATCAAGTCCTTGAGTAGGGGGCACCTCTCCTGGCGGTCTAACCACAGCCGAGCTGGCTAGAGTAAGTCGATCTGGGGAGCATTGTGCGCATACAACCCGCCCACATTTTCTATGCTCCTGTTAGCACTGCTCCGCTATTTCAAGGAGAGACCTGGACTAACCGGCAATGGTGTCGCCGGAAGAATATAGTGAAATGGCTATCGCATATCGGGCAGTTTCTGACAAGGTGATCCGGTTGCCATTCTGGAAGATGAGAGGACTGACCCTGAGCTATTCGGGGCTGTTGTTGACTAGGGTCTGCCAAAGGTTCAAGTCCGGGGACAAAGGGCGGGGTGTAATAAACTCCTGGGTGGCTGTAGAGTTGATGGTAGCTTGGGGGAAAAGCTGTAGGGAGCGGAGGAGGTATGGATGGCAGCGCCGAACTGGAGCCAGGCCCCAATGGGTGATCCCGAAGTAATGACCGATAATGACTTTGTCTGCTAGGGACCGGCGGAACCTGGTATAGTGTTGGAGGAAGCGGGAGTGATGGGTTTTGCGGTCTGGAATTAGAGGGCGAACCGTCCATCGAATGTAATGGCTATGGGAGGTGATGTCCTGGTCACTTCGGGCTTCCTTCGTGCAGTATGTGCAGTATGTGCAGTATGTGCAGTAGTAAGGCTCGTATGGCACTTGAGGAATAGCTCCTCGCTCAAGTGGCAAGATTTGGGGTCCACGAGCCCTGTCTGTATATGTGTGTATAACCTATTTTCTTTAATAGGGAGATGTGATGAATGTGGGTGTAGGCAGATGCCCTACAGCTGACCGTGCGGTGATAGTTCGACTCAACGAATGCAAGATAAGATAGAGCTCGAGTAGACAGTATTTCGAGGTCGGATGAAGGCGGCCTCCTTTACCCTTTCCTTTTTTTTCCGTTCGCTGCTGCGCTCTCACGCCTGGGCCGCTACCAAATTGATGGAGGGGTTTCGTTGATTGGGGGGAGCTTTGCATGGAGCTCCAAGACAAGGAGCTGTACCGTTGCGCTCGGCTGGTTTACTAAGCCTGACCGCTCGCTTCCATGTACTGTACCAGACTAATGTACAGTTATATCTACGGTACTGTATGTACAGTACTGTATGTACAGTATGTACAGTATGTGTGTATGTATGTGTGTATGTATGTAGGGACTGGGAGAGGAAGCTGTGTGCGTGACCAAAATACAAAGTGCATTACGGTATTGGCATAAGCAAAGAGCAAATAGCATAACCATTTTATTACCTCGGTTACCTTGCTTCAATCGCCACAGCAATTCAGCGCCACAGACTCGCACAAACTCGTATTCCTAGAGTACATGTAAACAGTATTCAAGGCACCGGGGTATGCATTGCTACATGACATGGAATAAGAGCCGTGAAGCTTAGGAGTAGTGAAGTAGTAGAAGGGAAATATACTGACTGTACATATGCATATTCATTGAAATACTCCTTGAGCTTGACCCTATACCCAACCACAGAAACTGCTGGCATTGAAGGGCCCGGATGCCGTTGACGACGGGCTGCATATACATCCTGTACATATACATATATTTTGCAAGATTAATATGTACCGAATCAGAGCCAGCTTTATATATGTGTACAAAACTCTGAGTAGATTCTAAACCATTGACAAGGCCTTTTTCTACTTTTTCCTGTACACTTTTCTGGAAGCACAGCTCATTCTTAGTGGACAAACCCGCCAAAATCCTCCTGGAACTAAGCTAGAGGGGATTTATACATTTATCTTAAGAACTGAGGGTATACCAGACGTAGCAATCGTCTCCCCTGTATGTATGAAGAACAACTTACTACCTTGCTTCGTTGGCTATTGGTCGCCTCATTTAGCTCCCGCCATTGCAGAATATTTCAAAACAGGGAAATAGAGGTTGAATTTATCATTCTCCTCATCTGCCAAGTGTCGTTCGAAGCCTAAATCTTCTTTTTGTCGGTCGGCTTACGGATGATGTATTAATATATTTAGAGACTGCCTTCGTGGCTACAGTAGGGGGAATACCAAATACAGCTCTGCGAGTTATAGGGTAATAGTGCGTATGAGAAAGGGACCGGCGAGGGTGTGTGACTAACTGCCACCAGACAATGGAAGGGGAAATAGTACACTGCAGCCTTAGCAGTAATATTTTTGTTACTACAGAACTTGATGAGCGCATCGACGGCTGCAATTGAGGCGATGGGCATATACCTTCACCCCCACCGGCAGGGCGTCGATCATTTATACAGCAGCCGTTACAGATACGGTTATCAAACCAATGGCCTTGGTACATATTTAGTGTCACAGTCGTTTCTTACTGAACAATCCACTATAACAACAACTGATACACTTACAAATTGGGGGTGTTGATTGTTGGAATAATGTGAGCCGTATATAATAATAGCACTGGGGCTTTATTGATGCCGGATTGAGCTTTTTTGTAAGGCGTAGTCTTTTTCTTTTTGCCACTCCCTCAGATTTTGGGGCGATATGTTACTGGAAATCACTTGGTGGGCATTTCTCTCGATATAAATGTTCATTTGCTGTATATTGAGTGACTAGATCTAGGAAATCTGGTAGTATTGTTCGGAACGTGCCTTGATGCTCTAGGTGCGATAGTGGCTGTAGCATTATAGCAGTAGTGTAGTGGTCTAGTGCTGAGTATTGGGGGTATTGCCAGGGGGGAAAGGACAGAATACAGATGTTTAGGTTTGTATTAGTCTCGTGGTTTATATGATCTGCCCGTACACTACTAACTAAAATGAGTAGTATGAGGGCTACATTACTCAAAACAGTCATTGACCCTGACTGACGCACATCAATAACTGGTTGCAGACCTGGAATATCTACCGGTAGTCTGGTTGCTGGACATGCGATGCTCTTCAATCCAGTTACTACTTTGGGTAAGTAAACTCTTTACTTTCACCTCAAGTACTTAGTCTTGTATGTACCGCACTATCCCCACTAAATGTCTTTCCAGTCACTAAACTCTACAGCAACATGCCAATATAATATTATTACAAGTAGCCATGGCGATGGGTCTAGAGAATAATTTTCATGTTGACAAAGCTGTCCTTTAGTATAATTATAATACCTACGCCCGGTCTTGAGGATTTCGTGAACCTCTATACACACATTCCCCGGCTCGCGTTCAAGCTGGAGTGCCACTCTCGGCTTGTATCTACCCCACCCGGTCGATGCCAACTAGGCTAGCACAGTCGCTTCAAGCTTGATGAACCAGTTGATCAATTAACATCGTTATATATATTGGGAAGTGCTTCCCGCACAAAGGCTAAATCGTACCCGGCTAATTGCAGGCTACCATCATCCTCATATGCATGTATGCATATGAGGATGCGGAAACAATTGGGGTGGGCCACGAGACTAACTATTAATAACAAATGAAAACACTTTAACAAGCGTTTTTGTGGGTTGATGGGTAAGACGCCTAAAACGGGATAGAATGTGAGATAAATCCATTGTGTTTGATATTGAATGTCAGTTATCGTACACGTAGCATAGTGTCTAAGCGCGCGTTATCATATTCGGTGTAAGTTATGAGCTCTGGTGATAGAGCTTAAGTTTGGTGATAGGTGGAGGTAGTGGAGTAGCTGCGACTATTTGAAATGGGGTACCTAGATTTAGTGTCAACCAGACTAGGTATACGGTACCATTAAGAGCTAGATCAAAGACCTACTTCTTGTTTAAGACCCAGGCTGGTTACTTACTACCATGATTATCGAATGCTAAAGTTAGCATGATTAAGAAAAGTTAGTCTGGGTGTAGCTTGATGTTTTCAGGGTAATAACAAAAGGTAGGATCCTGATGGCGCTAGAGAGATATGCCCCAGGTACTTAGTGATCGGGCTACCGCTATAGTCATAACCCTAATCTATTGACTGGCCAACAGAGCCCCCTGACATTGTCCCTGCAGTATTCCCCACTAGCTGTTTGTTTTCCCCTTGATTAAGTGTCTCATTGACCATTATATATTACAAGAAGTTGCTTATTAGTTGAGATATAGATCTGGATTTGTTTGCAAACTCACGTCCTTTCCTGCGGGGGAGGCAAGGGCCACGGTAGGTACTGGCTCGCTGCGAGACAGCTACATATATCCGATCCAGAATAGTGGAGTCGACTGCGGCCTTAGGCTCAGGCCATATACGGGACCGTGCATAGTTGATGGAGGATTAGGTTGGGCAAATCCGGCCCATTGGGTTTAATGCCTTGAGAACGTTACCGACGGACCATTGCAACCAGCCTGAATGCTAAGCTAGGTTGTGATGCAAACCTGGTCTTGGGGCAGCTTTGTACTTGAGTATCGTGGGGATGGTAAGTGGTACGAAGGCACGACATGCAGGACAGATGTGCCTTGCGTGCTGCGGTGATCACAGGCAAGAGTACCTGTCAGTGCGTCCATAAATACCCTCATAATATTGGTGCCAGCGAATCGTCTTAGTAGCGTGATAAGAGAGGCAGGAAAGTTTCGTATACCCTGTGGTATGGAGCCTCCATATGAGCTGGCATCTGAGAGAGCCATGGGTTCATCTTGGGCAACCTCTGCTGAGGGTAGGTTTCTGCCTGTATCTGGTAAAGCAAATGTGCACATGAGGAGGATTGTACGATGGGGGAAATGATTTAAAAGAGTTCTCGTGGGGAGTCATGGCAAACTAGGTTGATGGGACCTATTCTGCTTACACCATGGCCATGAGGATGTATCAGATACCAATAGAGTGGGTGGCTGTCGGGAGAGAGGGGGTGGCAGGCTTTATGGAGTGGAGAACCCTGCACCGGTGAGTGCCCTTACTGTCTTCTTGCATGAGAGTGTACAGATTTGTTCTCTGACATCCATGGACTGGCGTTACAAACTATGACTGCTGTCAGCAGTACTTCAGTTACTTAGGGAAAGCACCACCCTGCTCTGCTCTACTACAAAACCCATTTGGATATTCTTTTTCAAACCTAAATCCTACCGAAAGGAATATCAGTTCCTCTTCAGATTCATATTCAAACTACGGATTTCGAATCTACACATTCTCGGAACTTTGGGTTTAGCCACCATTTAATATTACTCTCGTTAGCTGTTGCCAGAGCTTCAGGTCAGGCACCTAGACGCCTGGCTTCCATAGCAGTTACTTGTGGGCCGGGTTGGCTTTCACACAGCATCAACTGAGCGAGACTACGGCCGCTGAATATCCTCGTTACCACTACACGCCTCATCATATTTCAGCTTGTTCCTTCCAGCGGTTCTCGTTCTTGCCCTTAGCCACACTACGGCTTCGCAAATCTGCCCTTCAACAGTCGATTCCACGGAGTTTCTAAGTCTAGGCTTTAGCTAGATCACCGAGGCAGAAGATTGGCACCTTTGAGGGATCTCAGCAAGACCCCCGGATCATAGTTCCTAGGACCAGCCCTTCAATCATAGACTGGCGATGATCCCATCTATGACGCTCCTCGCTTGGCTGTGCTTTGTAGCAGCACTTGTACCATTCGGTGCCTGCCACCCTCATGGGGAGCGAGCTGAAAAGAACGAAGTCCTTCATCATGCTCCAATGGTAAGCCTCTTTTCGCTAATACTATGAATTAATTGCATGTGCCCAATATTTTTCAAACGATTACAGATATCTAAAGAAGATATATCTGGGATTTCAACTGATATGTAGTCTTGTCACCATCCGCAGTCCAATCACCGACGGTCCTCCTGGTATGGGATAGCTACCTCCATAAATCATGTGGCCCGGGTGGCTATCTCGTACCCTCAGAAGTATAGACGACCAGTTTTTACCACCACAAGTACTACTCGTTATCCAAAATACGTTAGAATGTCGACAGCTGCACCTGGTGTTCCACATCAAACTTCCAGAGCCCCAGGAATCCCAGGGTCTACAACTGCTGCCAAAAGTACTACCTGGAACCGGGAAATTACTCCGGCACCTGTCATTTCGACAGTTCCCATAACACCCACCCCCTCCACCTCTTCCCCACCAACATTGACAGGTACGACCACTACAAATCTTCGGACCTGGTATAGTGGTACACCTAGTGAATTTTTAATCACACAGACATGGACGACCCCTAGCGCGCCCCCATGTACTGCTGGCCCACAACCAAGCACGACCACGACTGTCAAGGTAAGGCTCATCTACTTTGACGCATCTACCATATGCAAGGATTACCCTGAACTCACATTGTTTTAGTTTGACGATATTCCGGTAACATGGTGGTATGCTCTAGTTCCTACGCAATACGCTGGTCTTCACCTCCGTAATACCTTCGTTATGGATTCTCGGATCATAGATTTGGATTGGGTAGAGGTGCCTGTGAGCAAGCCTAATTTTGCAGTCCATCCTGGCTACATGTCCGATGATCCGAATAAAATGGGGGATTTTGATCACTCAGGTTTCATAGCACTCCCTGACGGAGCAAGCTTTGATGTAGTTTCCTTGTGGGTTCAGTGCGATAGGCCTTGTGAACTTCACTTCTACGAGCTTGGGTTTGGGTTGGATGGGGAGCGCGAGTTACTTACGACTACCGGCACCGAGCCAGGGAGTCTAAATGGGCGCATTCTTCTTCCTGGAGGCCTTGGGCGTCCTGGGATGAAACTGTTGGACATGGAAACGGCGTTTGGAAAAGGTGCCGGTACCAAGCTTAGATGGTTACGGTACTGGGCGAGGGACATCAATGAAAACCCAAAAGAGTGGCTTAGCCCAGCGCGAGAGATTGCGGTGGCCATTGACGACTTGGTATTGAGGAAACGGACTGAGGGAACTGGTTGTGTGGAACCAAAGGGATAGTGGGAGAGTGCTGAATATCGCAAGGATTACATACATAATATTGGAGTCGAACCGCCAACAAAACCAGAAACACAAGCACGCTCCTCCGCATTTGTCATATTCAACATATATCTGTGTTTTAGTCATATTTGCATTTTATTCATATGTACGAACGTTCCAACATGGATATGTTTCTATTTTTTGTAATCTGTTCACGGTTTACTCAATCTCACTTTTTTACATCTTACCTCTCTGTGAACGTGCAAACATGGGGGAGCGGGGAAGCAATGTGGATTTGTGGTAGCTACTAGATGTGGGTGGGGGTGTGATAGAGTAGTTTGATTGCTAACCATTGCTAGATCTACAGGATAACTTTGGTTCAGCTGCTGGGGACGTACTCATTTTTTGTACATTAATTTGGAAAACTTCAATTGCTCTATATTTGTCCTACCCTTTACCACCATGGCTCGGAATGATGTAGAAGAGCTATTTAATCTTATTAGCTAGATCCCTAAGAAGTAGGGCCCCCACTCCCCGACAAGTTATGTTAGTACGGGTGGGTAGGTACGAAAACCTGGAGACACGATGCAGAGGTGCTACAGAATTGGTGATCTACATGAACCTACTTCGGATTTTGTACAACCGAATATACAGGCTACTAGGTATCTCTAATGACTTCCTGGTAAGACGCTCAGCCGGCCTCCATCTGTAACCAAAACACACCCATTCGTGTATCCACCCCCCTCTCCTGCAAGCCATAGAATAGCACCCGCCATGTCCTTCGCCTTCCCTGGCCTTTGCATTGGGATTTGGTCCACGGGGGAAACCCTACCCTCCCATGAGCTAGCATTCCGCACATCAATCACACCTCCAGCAGTCATTTGACTTGGATAAGTTCCCGGGGAAATAGTGTTTGTGCGAATATTATATTTCCCCAATAATGTCCCCATCACCTTCATGTTATGCATTAATTCAGCCTTACTTGCCGAGTAAGTGAATCCTTGTGTGAGCCAGCGGTGGAATGCAGCTACGGAGGAGATAGCTACGACTTGGCTTGTCTGAGGGACTGTCTTGCGCTTGTTTCCTTCATCGAGAAGCCCAAGGAAGGCCACTGTTGTGAGGTATACACCTGTGATATTGGTTGTTAATACAGAGGACCATTGGTGTTCGCTATGGTTGTCCCAAAAGAAGCTTCGCACCGGGGTATTCTGAGGCTTGGTAATTTAGTGGGGAGTATGGGCCCATTAATGCCAGCGCTCGCGACCAGGAGGTTGATGTAGCCTGTTTCGGTAGTGACTTGGTCGGCAATGGATTGTAAAGAAGATTTGGAGGTGACGTCCCCAACTAGGGAGATGATACGACCGAATTTCTAACCACGATGAGTATATGATTTGATGGGCGGAACAGAGCGAGGTTGGAGAGAATGGCGGTGGTATATCAGTCGGGACATACATTATTGGTCTTCGCTGCATTCTCCAATACCTCTTTCCTCCGCCCTACAATATAAACCTTTTCAGCGCTATTATGCTCCAACGCCGCCGCAATCAAAAGTCCAATTCCTGAGGATTTACCATTAGCCCTCGAGCCAAAATGATACACCACTGCGAATTATCACCAGTACCACCCCCAGTGACCACACAGACTAGCCATTTGGTTGAGAAGAGGTTTGACGCATCGAAGGCGCCACTCACTCGGGATTGCTTGCAGTAGATGTCATTCCAAATAATGAAAGTGGGCTATGGTCCGCGATGTACATTTCTGTTTATGCAACCAGGCCACCTCTTTATACCGCCCTTGAAGTACACTGTAGTGCACCCCACCCCTAGTCTGGTACCCCGCACTACCAAATCATTTAGTGACCATTAGGGGTGTCTAATACCACTGAACCTCTATAATAGTATCCTCAATATATGCATAACCTCTCTATTAGCATAGACCTCGCCTGCCCGAGCTCTATCATAACTCTCTAATAGCATGCATAGCGCTTTGTCGGTCCCAAACCTGCACAACTAAGCCTGTATAACTAGTGCCATGGTGGCGGACATATGAAAATTGGTCAATGTATGTACTTCTATTCCATTTTCGACAATCCTACAGGAATCTACAGCCGAGATGAGCTGAGGTGAGCTAGAGCGGAAATGGGGCAAGATGAAATAATAAAGGTGAAGGAACTATGATCTCAGCACTCCTACATGGGTTTTATATAATATGTACTTGATGCCAAGCACATCTCTTTAAATGCATAGCCTCTCTATTAGCCGACCTTATGCTATTATAGAGGTTCGACTGTACATATGTATGTATAGTACATACATGCATATCCGTAGGTTGAGTATTTTAGGTATTAGTGCCCCAATTAAGTATGGTTTTTTGTGAAGTGGCTGGTTGGCTTCCTTTTCAAACCCTCTTGACAGAACTCTTGATACTTCCAAGTCCATAAGGAATGCATAGAATGGGGTCAAGCGCTCTAGAGCACCACCCACAATGCGGTCTGGCCTGTTAAACCTTACCAGTGACAGCAAGCAAACTAGTAAATCAGCAATTAGCACATGACCCTCCGGACTTGGATGTCAGTACGCTGGATAATGGTATCGGTGTGCTGATCAAATTCAAAACTTGCAAAATACTCACCTTCAATCACCTCAGACTAACTATATCACAATTGACGTAGACTCTGGTTAGTGCTGTTCTTAGTGAAAAGGGCTGCTTCGAAGGAACATGAAAGAAAGAATTCTGTTACAAAGGACCGTTCATTTTGAATAGGACGTCGAAGAGGACACCAAAAGGACCAACCAGACTACGGTATAAAAGGACCGCGGAAGGACAATCGTGAGCTGGCCTAATGCTTGTCGATGCCATTCAGTCGTGCGTAGGCCGAATGAGCTATCTTAGGGTACGCCTAGGCACGAGGCGAGCTCGGAAGCCATACCTCAAGCTACGTTTTAGGAGCTAAAATACAGGATAAGAGTACATTTCCTGCCTCTTTGACGTGTTTTTTCCTCCCACACTTCTGTGAAACTTCAAGCCCGGGCCCGGCTCGGCTCGGGACTGCCTCTACTGGAGCCTGAGACGAGCTGGGCCTCTTGCAAAATGACGAGCCAGCTTGTGCCCAGGCCTATTCTATGGCGAAAACCGTTGAGATTTCGGCCTGGTACGTATGTAGATCAACAAGACACTTTCAAATCCTGGATATAAACTAGCATCATGGAAATAGAATGCTTACAAGGGTAAAAAATAAATGCCAAACACAACAATATATCAATGGTGAGTACAATTTGTTATGGCTTAGGTAAGAGACCTCCGCTAGAGCGCGGTAACCAGCTTCCTACTATATTGTAAGACACTACTAACAAAGTGAACTGATCACCCACCAGGCATGTGCGGATAAGTGCGTCAATGACAGCATTATGGGAACTGGAATAGGGAAGTGTGTACTGTTAGGATTGGCCTCATGCATGTTATCTCTTCGATATATTTCTGTTATATTCTGAAAAGTGTCTTTCATATGTTTCTATTCATTGTATTACAAGTCCCACTCATGTATGTCAGCCTGTGTGCATTGTATTGCAACACAGCCTACCTTATCTATGTATGTCAGACTGCAGTGTTCCTAATTGGGAAGTCACTTCCCAGTTAGGCAAGTACTGACAACAAGTCTACTTTCCCTTGTTAGGAAGTCTTGTCCAGATCTGATAAAAGGTTATCAGATCAAGGCTTCTATATAAGTCAATGCTTTTACATAGTTAATACAATAAGACCCAAGCGGTATTGTAAGTCTCATATAGCTTTACTCTAATCGAGTCCGCTTCTACACCGGAGTTATAACATCAGCGAGAAAGATGGGTTGCATCACCTGCGTCAGACACACAGGACGCACTGGAGCAAAACCCCGGAACTGGACGCCAAGCCTACACGGGCTAGCCTCCCGAGGTAACCACTCTGTGTCCTTCGTCCTGGCATAGCGTACATGGTATACATCCTCCCAATGCTATTGTGTCCCTTACCGACATCTCTGAGCCTATCCCGTCCATGTAAAAAGTTTATGACGTCTCCCCTCTAGTTGCTGCCATCCTCGCTGCCGATCAGATTACCTGCTTCCTCCCCAACTTTTACCCCCTTGGCTTCTTCGCCATGGTCCATCTATTTTCGCTTGTCTGGGTCTGCACTGCCGCTGGCATAGGGTCCTTCGTCCATATTTCACAATGGATCCTAGTCGAGCTCTCCCACGTTACGACCGCGATGTACTTCGTCCTGTCGGACTCTGGGTGAAGGGGGTCCTTTGCAACTCCCTAACTTCGGAATTAATTCTCCCTAAAGATGACAACCCACGTCCCTCATCCTGCACGCCCCTAGCCGCGCGAAATGCTCCAGGTACCCAGTCTCTCATATCAATTCCAGGGTAACGCAATTCTCTAAATTCAAGTATTCATATCGTTTGATCTTTTTCCTAATCTAATCTACTTGCTGTCTAACTCGTACTACATAATTGTCCTAATGCTACAGTTCCTATGCTCAGTCCTCTACGTGGCCCTGGTCTGGGTGCTTCACCCGTTGGATGCATTCTCCTCCTCTTCTGCTACTTCCCTATTTGACGTGTCTGCGTCTTCATCTTCCTCACTCAAAATTGTGGGTTCTCCATCCCTGTCCTCTCATTCATCTGCACTGTCAGCCTCCCTACCCTGTGCGTCGAAGAAACGACCATGACTCAGTTCAGAAGCTGATGTTGCTGCTTGAAGCTCTTGCATGAGTTCTGCCTCATAACGAGAAGTATCCCCCACCTGGAGCGGTTGGTCGGATTCCAGGTCTGCTTTTGGTTGGGTTTCCGCAATGCGAGCGCGTATATCAGCTTTAATCGTGGACAGCAATAGTTTTCGGATTCGTGGGACATGTGCATCCCACGTTGCAAGGAAACTTTTGTAAGTTCCTGAACTCATCAGACTTTGGCTCTCCTACGTCGGATGTATGATACTTACTAGCGGTTGTCTCATACTTGAAGTCAGCATTTCTACCAGGTTCAACGTAGACACCAGTTGTCCATGCCTTGAGACAATGACGCATGGCGGAGGTTACCAGACAAATGAATACTTCATTTATTGAATCGAAAAAGGTATCATCAAAATGACCCCTCATCTTGACTCTAGCAAAATATTTACGGAATATGATTTCTGTAATTTCTGTTGCCTCGAAGTGTCGTTCGTTTTTCTAAGCTCATACTAGTTTCATAGGGTATTGAAACCGACGCAGGATGTGCTATACAACCTTTTGTCTGTCTGCACGACAGATAAATCTGTCGTCATGCAACAAGTATTCCACCTTGTCTACTATATCTGCTTGTGCCAGCTTGCTAAGACCGAAGACTTCTATGATACTGTGTTTACATTCGTACCTCAGATGTGCCCGGGTTCTGGAATGAATACTTTACAGCTAATCTGTCTCAGCCCATTATCCGACGTGATGTGTAGGGAATATCACGCACATGAGCGTCTACAACTTTAATGCGTTCGAGGGTCTCCCCTCATTCTTTTTCGGCATCAGCCCAGGATTCGGACAAAAGTTGAACGATCTCATCGGCATTTAACCTGGGATTTTCAAAGAAAGTGTAATGCCTTACATGTGCGGCAGCGTGACTTGTCAGGTCTTTATATTTGTCTGGAACCTGGAAAAAGGATCTAGACCTGGGTCCGATGTGAGAGGGCCTCTCCACGACGGCGTTAGTCTCATGTTGCCTTTTATCTATGCTGCAAAGGTCAGAGTCCAGGCATGAGGGGACATGCTGCGCGTTGAGCAAACTCGGATATGGGGAAGCATTTTAGATTCTTATTATTCTAGTATGTACGAAATTTGGTTTGATGATAGCTACCTGAAGCCTTGAGCTGCCTATACTGTTATCACGGTCATACTGAACATGAACTTTCCTCGCCAGACGTCTGCCATCCGATGCTGAAAGTCTCTTGGATGACTCTGCCAGGTGCGGAGGGAGGGTAAATTTATCATCTTGCTCGTCGTCATCCTGCGCAGATGCTGCAACATGCACAGGTTGGCATCTTGGAACACTAGGAATGGAATTAGGGATGGTGGATCTTGTGAAGAGGCCAGCACTTGAGCGTACGTTTGTCATGGTGATCTGATTAAAAGTTGCGTTTGTAAAAAATTGGGTTGCATAGGAAATTTGTTTTCATAAAACGGTTATCCGACGTAAAAGGTCGGAGAACATTCTATTTCAACTACACTGGCTATTGGAAATATCAACAGAAAAAGGAATACTGGCAAAAACTAAGGAGACAAAGGAAAATGGTTGCGACAATTTTAGGTACCCCCCTGGCCGCCTCCCCCACTGCCTTTCAACAAAATCCTGACAAATAACGTCGGACGAGAAATGTTTTTAACCTGCTATGGGTTAGCAACTCCCGATCCGTGTATGCAAGCCTGCTTACCTCTTTTAGCACGTGGGGTGACTTGTGGAGCTGCTTGAGGAGCCACTGGTAGGACCACTGGTGGGGTTACTTGTGGCGCTACTGGGGGTTGTTTTGGAGCTGGCCCCGGATGTCCAGCTATGCCTGGTTACAGATCTTTCCATAGGTTCTGGGCAGCACTGAGCGATCTAGCAAGGGACTGAATTTTCCCCACGCCAAAACTACGGTTGAGGTCCCACGTCCGACGTGCACAAGGCACAACCTGACGGGCCAGGAGCATACGTTGTCCAGAATTGACATTCGGGTCACATAAGCATGCAATGTACACAAAGTTTTCATCATCGGAATGTATTGCATCGGGGTACTTTTCTTTATGCTGCTGTTTTATGCACTGCTTGGTATCATGCTGGCGCTTCTCCCGATATCGTAGATCGTGGAGGTGCTACTCCAACATATGGTCTGTATTGGGAAGCCGGCGTAGACGCACGCCAGCAGCATTCCACACTACGGCGTCGGAATCTTCCTTGTGATCAGCATATCTAACTGGCGGATGAAATCTGTCAAGACTAAAGTGGTCAGGCGCTATATTTGCTTGGCCCGCTTCATGTAGCACGATCAGGATTCAAATTGGATTAGCGGTTGTTAGCCACAGGAATGCCAACACTTCTCCGTTAGCAGCCAGACTGGTGGCGTCGGCTGGAAATGTCGGATTGGCCTGGTCTGGGTCCGCTAGGGCACCGCAAAATTCACGCACTTTTTTCTCCTCTGGGATGTATGTCTTCACCATCTCCCAGATCCCGTCTAGTGTCTTTAGGGCAATTATGCGCAATTTCCTCTGTTCCCTTATGTCCTACATCCATTCATTATTATCTTTGTGACCCGAGTTATCCGGGTGTATGATCCAGAAAACTACAGCAGTATTCGGGTCCTTCACATTGGGTTCCCTATCTTCCTTGTTGGCCTCGTCTTCATCGGCACAAGGCCTCTTTAAAGCTCTCTTCACTCCTAAATTTTTGGCACTTTCAGATCGCTTTTTCATACAGTCTTGCAACAACGACTCCAAAGCTTTCTTGTGGAACTCGGAACCCGACGCCGGGCGTGCTCTCATGGCTGGCCTGAAGCCGGTAAAGCCCTGTGCCGCTTCCACCAGTGCCTGCTTCTGGGCATCACTTGCTCCACTCCAGCTATTGATTTCGTGCTGGGCGCAGTAGTTCTTCACTGCATTATGCTAAGACGTGTAATCAGCATCTCGGGCATCCCACCCCAAGTCTGCCTGGGAGTTCTTGATCAAATTCTTTGCAGTGACCATTGTAACTAGATCTGGATAGTATTAGATACTGGACATCGGATGTCGGTCCTCAGTGGGAAGCTTACAGTTGACAGAATTACTGAATTAGGAAATACTAGGGACTTGCGGTCAACGTGAAGAAATGTAAGAATGTTGCTGATAGGTGAGAATGTTGGTGATATTTTAGACTCTATGTCGAGATGTAAACAGTTTATATGAATTGGAGGTCCGATATCCTACAGAGCGAGAGATACCCTTTTATACATGTTGTTTTTAGGTCATGTATGCCTTGAGCTCGAACATTACAGAGGAAAGTTATAATTAATATCTCCCCAACAAAAAAGACTGGTAGTCCGATGAAGGCAGTAGGAACAGATAGTACACGAAGTATATCAGCGTCGGGAATCATGTTTCTGGTTCTAGCAGAAAAACTTTTCGAAACATCTCTTTGGAGGTCATTATATCTTTCAAGATGACTCCATGTGGTACCATACCATTCCATTGTTTCGATGGCCATAATGTTCCAGAGAAAAACCAGAAGCAATATCTCTCCGACAGAAAAGACTGGTAGCCCGACGTGGGCAGTAGGAACATATACTACATGAAGAATATCACCTTCGGGAATCATGTTTCTTGTTCCAGAAGAAAAACTTTTCGAAACATCACTTGGAAGGTCATTATATCTTTCAAGATGACTCGATGTGGTAGAATACGTTTCTATTGCTTCGATGCCCATGATGTTCCACACTATGCCATATTAGACGGGCCAAGATTCTCTTGTGCACAAGGCGCATACCAGACTGACCTCAGTCGGGTTAAGCCCAGATTGTTAATCCCGACGTGACCAGTCTACTTGTTTACGCAAAGCGCTAACGTTAGACGTCAAACCATTCACATGATCTATCTAAGACTACATACAATGAACTCCCACTGTAAGGAAGTTATATATATGCACCGGCATAATATAACCACATTCCACATCTAGTAGGAGCCAGTGGATACTAACAAGTAGTTGGCGGATTGTGACGCAGAAGGTGACTCATGCGAAAGCATAGCCACCGAACAGATTTATGACTCATGTATTTCATTTGTATAATTGAGCCCGTGACTCATTGGTGAGTCACGCAGGTATGAGTCAGAAATAGATTTCATTTCATGTATGAGTCAGAGGCTGGCCCACAGCCTCCCTACTGACTCACTATTTCCTTGGGTGCGAAATATATAAGGGCTCTTGGTCCGCTACCAGTGTTGAAGGCGGCAGAGCTCCAAAAACTGAGATTAGACACAGTTAGAGAATATATAGCCTTCAGGCTCCTACCTATCAATTCAAGCCCCCAACGGGCAGGGCCACCTGTTGACAAGTATTAACTATGGCAGTGTGCTGTAGTTACTAGGAAAATGATTTATTACTATCGGCGGATTCTTAGTTTTACAGTCTGTGCGACAGGCTGATAAACATATCCACACGACAACGTATTACTTTACACCCACAAAACATGCTGTTGTTGGTGCAACAGCATATACACTTCAGGGGGAGCCTATTTAAATCTTATCCAGAAAAAACATCCTGAACATACGCACCAGACATTTTCTGCTCTTGTTCGTCGGTAACCTGACATTACAGACTTTCAACCCGAACCCGAACAGGAAAACACAGCAAGCAAATCCACAAGCATTGCAATTCAAGACCCTGAACCTGCATATTCGGACCTCAGCAATGCCGATATTGACCCAGCTGAGCTCGCCAGAATCCTAGGGCTGTACGTGGACTGGGAACCTTCAAATGACGATGTGGAAGAGGAGTATGATTCCGACATGGAACCTTTGGTGGAGATGTCAGCTTCCACCAACCATAAAGACAACGGAAAGCCCTATACAGCCAACGTGACATAGCGGCTTCCTGCCAGATATCGACTAAAGCAGCCTGTTCAAGATTGTTCATTCTCGAAGCAGCGATCTGCGGAATATAATTATCTTTATCCCTTTCGCAATGCTAGAGATTACAAGCCAGCTCACTTTTTCACCTTAAGCAAGGTGCCAAAAACTCGAATTGATGATTTCTTTCGAGACAACATATTGCCTCCCTCCCAAGATGACCTTCCGACGTCTGACGTCTCATTCAAATCGGGTTACACATTCTATAAACAAACGCCCAAAATGATTGAAGATCCACCTTGGCACACAGGTGAAGTCTAATATGCATTGCGTCCCAAGTCGGAGTTCAGATACAGCAATCTCTTACAATGTATACAATACCTACTGAAACAACGAGCCTTGGTTTGCCACATGTTGTGGGAACCCATCAAGATATTTAACATGGATAATGAGAGAATTTACTCCGAAATGAATACAGGAACATGGTAGTGGGATCAGCAAGTATGCTCCCCAAAAATGCATATTTATATCCGTTTGCTCACGTCAAACAGACACAGATTCCTGTCAGATCCACGCTTGTACCTGTCTTATTGGCGTCGGATCAAACACATTTGACAAATTTCACTGGAGACAAGAAATTATGGCCTCTCTACATGAGATCGGGAATATAAAGTCAACTGTGCACAACAAACCCACGATGAATGCCTGGATACCTATCGCTCTCCTCCCTATTGCCCCAAAGCATCTTGACAAAATCCCCACATACCCAGCAGAAGCTCAAGAGTTGGATGCGTTATAGATCACCCACGAGATCTTGAGTTCCATTGTAAGGAAGTTATATATATGCACCAGCATAATATAACCAACTTCCACATAGGGTAGGAACCAGTGGATACTAACAAGTAGTTGGTGGATTATGACCCAGAAGGTGACTCATGCGAAAGCATAGCCACTGAACAGATTTATGACTCATGTATTTCATTTGTATAATTGAGTGCGTGACTCATTGGTAAGTCATGCAGGTATAAGTCAGAGATGGATTTCATTTCATGTATGAGTCAGAGGCTGGCGCACAGCCTCCCTACTGACTCACTATTTCCTTGGGTGCGAAATATATAAGGGCTCTTGGTCCGCCACCAGTGTTGAAGGCGGCAGAGATCCAAAAACTGTAATTAGACACAGTTAGAGAATATATAGCCTGAAGGCTCCTACCTATCAATTCAAGCCCACAGCGG
>Ga0307511_10000614_pt1 | contig 38191 bp, 30 predicted proteins | sample 13_EM_MG_FD_200266 | JGI IMG/M metagenome (GOLD analysis project Ga0307511, IMG submission 200266) | Populus trichocarpa ectomycorrhiza microbial communities from riparian zone in the Pacific Northwest, United States - 13_EM | ecosystem: Host-associated > Plants > Roots > Unclassified | place... | reverse complement strand
AAGAGGAACAGGATGGAGAGCCCGCTGGCGATAGCGCTCATGAAATTGACGCCTCGGGCGGCGGTGGCGGGATTATCACCGAAAAGGATGATGAAGAAGCGGCCCATGAGGACGAAGAGGGGGGCGCCGGGGGGGTGGGGGATCTGGAGCTTGTAACAGCTGGAGACGAACTCACCGCAATCCCAGAAACTGCCGGTGGGCTCCATGGTCATTACGAACACCGTACAGGCAATCAATCCTACGATCCAGCCTACAATATTGTTCACTCGGTAAAACCTCATAATAGAATGGCTTTTAGTGTTTAGTTATCCCCGTCCGGGGGGGCAAATTTAGGCGCGAATTAACGGCAATTAATGCGAATTTCCGCGAATACCACGCGAATTTTCGCCAATTATCGCACCCTGACACGCCGGTAGAGGAAATTAACCAGTATTTAACGGCTTGGCCGGCTTTTCCGGCGTGGCAGGCTTCGCCCCCGACCGTTTCCGGTCCGGACGTCCGGGAAATCCAGGACTATTCGAAATAAACTCTTATCGTCTGATAGAACAGCCTGCTCTGGAGATATTGATTCTGGGATTGTTCGGTAAAGCCTTGCAGCCCGAAGAGACCGGCGGCATTCCCTTTTTGGATGGCAATTTCGAGATAGCCGGCGGAGTTAAAAAGAGCGAGTTTCTCCCCTTCCGCTACATCGGCATAAGATTCGCTGATCTTATCGATCACCTCATCCCGTTTGAACACCACGCGAAAACTTCTTCCTTTCCGATGCTCTTCGAACTCGTCCCGGGTGATATTGACCACTACATTCTCGAAATGATCGATAAAAATGATCTGTCCTTCGATCCAGTTGTCGCCGAACAGGGGGCGAAGGTGATTTTTCTCCAGGAAGGGCACATCGGGGATACCGATATCCAGCAGCCGGGTGCCGTTGACGAGATCGTTGATGGCCTGGCCCATCACCCGGACGCAGTAAAGCGTATTGCGGATGGATGTTTTATCCATGGGGAGGCCGATCACCATTTCCGGCTTGCCTTCCAGGATCATGGTCAGCAGACCGTTATCGGCGCAGAGAAGATATTGCTCGTTATGAAAGGCCAGCAGCAGTTGCTCCGGCTTTTTTTCGAACAGGTTCACCAGGATGATATGATAGGTATGCGGGGGGAAATTCTTGATAGCGTTGCGGCAGACATAGGCTGCCTGGGGATAATTGAAAGGGGACAGCTCATGGGAGATGTCCAATAGGGTAAATGCAGGGTTGATTTGTGCTAATTGGCCTTTCACAGCTCCTACCATATAATCTTGCTGACCGATATCAGACGTCAGTGTTACTAAGGCCATTGACTGTTATTGTTGGTTTATTTTACAAATTCCCCTTTTTTATAGTAATAATTATAGGTCAGTCTATCTGCCAGGGAAGGGAAAAACTTGTTGATCAGGACGGTCACTTTCCCGGTGAAGGTGAGTATAAGGGTCCTTTTGCGTTTTTCGATGGCCCGCAGGATATGGTGGGCGCATTCTTCGGCGGTCATGATCTTGCCTTCATCGAGTACACTCTGTCCCACGGCCTGTCCTTTGCTGTCGAGAGCGGCATGGCGTATATTGGAGGCGGTGAAGCCAGGACATACCCACATTACATGCACTCCTGACCGGTATAACTCGGTGCGGAGGGATTCCAGCCAGCCCTGCAGGGCAAACTTGGAGGCGGAATAGGCGCTTCTTCCCGGCAGGCCCCGGTATCCGGCGGTGGAGGAGACCCCTACAAGGGTTCCCTGACGCTCCAGGATGGAAGGCAGCGCATATTTCGTGCAATAGACGGCTCCCAGGAAATTGATCTCCATCACTTTTCGGGTCACTTCCGTGGCGGAATCCATAAAAAGGGCCCGCATGCTGATACCGGCATTGTTGATCAGGATATCGATTCCCCCGAAAGTCTCGATCGTGGACTCTATGAAGCGCCGGCATTCGTCTTCATTGCTCACATCACAGGCTACGGCATGCATAAGGACGTGGGAATACTCGACCTGCAGCTTATAGATCTTATCATGATTACGTCCACAGGTTGCCACTTTGGCGCCCAATGGGATGATCGCTTCGATCAGAGCCTTACCGATTCCATCGCTGCCGCCGGTGATCACCACTACCTTATTGTTGAAGAAAGACATGTTTTTACAGGTTATAACTACAAAAATAGGAGAGTTACCGCTCGTTACCGCAAAATTGGCGCAACTCTCCATAGAATATTATGGATACTTCTAAACTTCGCGGCTGCAAAAATAGGAGAGTTAGAGTGGGGAATAAAAGAAAAGTTGATAACCATTCACTTAAAGTGAGAAAATAGTCAGAGAAAAATTTGTTGCGAATGGTTTTTAACTTATTTTTGCAATCCCAAAAAACGGGGATGCCTCCGAAAGTTCACACTGAAAAAGGCAGATTCGATTCCGTAGCTCAGTTGGTAGAGCAATACACTTTTAATGTATGGGTCCTGGGTTCGAGTCCCAGCGGGATCACAAAAGGCGTACTTCGGTACGCCTTTTGATTTTAGCTGATACTCATTTTCAGCGTGTTGTGTTAATTCTTCCCTCAATTCGATACTATATAATTCATTCCATTCGTGTACCTATTCGTGTACCCATAGACATCCATACCTTTATAGGTACACGAATCGTCTGGAAGCCTCACTGGTAAAGGGTTTTGCAAAGGTGATTCTTCATCTTAAAATGCCTTAACATGAGCAAATTGCTGTCGATCCTCGTGTACCTACGCCGTCAGAAAATCGGTACTGACGGACAAGTTCCAATTTATGTGAGACTTACCGTCGACGGTGACCAGGATGAGTTCTCCTTGTCCCGGAAAATCCTGCCTGAAGAATGGGACGTAAAGAAGCAACAGGTACTCTCTAAGTCCCTGGAAGCAAGAATTACGAACACCAAGATCACCCAAATGAAAGGCGACTTTAACAAACTGTTCCTGAAGATTCCCACGGATGAAAGGGTGACTGCCGAACAGTTAAAAAAAATGTATTTCAGGATTCCGCCAGAAAAGGAAGATGGACAGATCAGAAAAGATCCCGAATTCTCTCAAAAAGTCATGTCGCTTATCGCTCAATTCAAGAGCCTCGCCAAGAAAAAGAAAAGTGTCTTAAAAAGGACGAATAACCTGCCGCAGCTTATGCAAATTGAAAGCCAGGAGCAGGACCTGCTTGCGGAGATTGAAGCAACGATCCTTCAAACCAATCAATGGATGGACGGCCCGACATTGCTATTGAGCACCGGGATAATCTGGGAATAATAACCCTGAAAAAGCCGATGGACCTGATCCGGTCTGGACAGCGGCTTACCGCTATCGTAGTAAAATTGGCGATTGTTTCTCTCTGCGTTGCTCCCACTGATCCATCTTACCGCCAAAGACCTTGTCCAGATCCTTAAATGCCCGCGGAATACAGACCTTCACACTCTTTGAATAGGCAATCAAGTGAGTGTGGATAGCGATCATATTTGAACGCGGATTTAATACGGGAAATGGGTCAGATAAAAAACCGTAAAAACACCCATGTAGTTAATGCAAAAAAAGGTGTTTTCACGGTGGAAAATTGAGGAAAGGCATCGTAATTTTAGCTAATTATATAAAAGAAAGAGGTCTGGGAAGCTGGTAAGTTTTCAAAAGCCGTAAGAAAATGGATATGGAAAGATATTCAACCCACTATCGCCAGAGTTATTTTTAAATCACTCCTCTCCATATTTAATTAAAATTGTTGTATGAAAAAAAATCCTTTCACGATAATAATGCTGGTTTTTAATGTTTCATTCGTCATGGCTCAACAACCACAGTCATTCTCCATTGATATCCCTGGCGTGGGATATGTGGCGCAAAAACAATCCAATTGGTGTTGGGCAGCTTGTAATCAAATCCTGCTGAATGCAAAAGATATCTCTGAGAGCCAGGATAATCAGGTGACAAAATTGTTTGGAAGCCGGATTAATAGTGGAGCCGGTCCTAATTTTGAAAAGGCTAAGCTAGCTCTGGGTGGGATTTATACTACAAATTCAGGAAATCAGGTCCGGGGGGTGCCCTATGTCTCCTATTTAAGTCAGCGTAATAGTACTGACCCTTTTGTTATCATCAACCACCTTAAAGCATCTATTCCGGTGGTTATGGCTACTCAGGGGCATGGAAGAGTCTGCACCGGAATAGATTATGTGCAAAACGGAACCCATATTCAAATTACGACTATGATATGCTGACTTATCAATGGAAATGGTAGAGGGGCTAAAACCCGTTGTAACAAGAGAAATTTTTACTCACATTCAGGATTCAATAAATCTAGTCATGGGAGATTTTATTAAAGCAGTCGATACAACCCATAGCACCATGTCAGGTAATGATATGTTTTATGTTAGAAATCAGTATAAAAATGGCATCAATATAAATGAAATAATTTTTGATAAGGAAGATAAAGTGATTGGATTTTATGTAAATAGAGCTTCGAATTAGAATTGACGTTGGCACTGATGAAATAGTATTTACCCCATTTTAAGCTTAAACGATGTGGGTGTTTTAACCCTGGTATCCGGGGATAAAACATTTTATTTTTATCATTGGTAGCCAAGCATACCAATTAAACCATTAATAATTGTCCTGATATGACTGCAAAAACCTACCCCAACCTCTCTCTCAGCCGATTCATGCCGGAACCATCACAATCTACGAACCCAGATCCCCCAATGTGTAATCTTAGTTCCTGACTATAAAATTCTTATGGAGAATTGTTCCTTCCCTGCTTCCGTGTAGTTGTATACAGACAACAGCTTCATCCGCCACGAAATTAACACCCCCAACAAAAAACAGCGTAAAATGAGCAAAATACATTTCCTTCCGCCATTAGTTCTTGCACTTTTCTTTGGTGGATTGAGTTCCTGCAATAATAATGATAGTGATAAACCCAAAGCAACGGATGCCGCAAAGGTGACGGTTGCCCAATGGGGCCAGGAAAAATATTTGATCTACCTACCCTTTTATATTGCACAGGAAAAAGGGTTCTTCAAAGAGGAAGGCCTCGATATAACGGTAAAATTCTCTGGAAATGATGACCAGGTGTTTGCCTCCGTCCTGAAAGGGGAGGCTCAGTTTGGTATCGGTGACCCGGTATTTACCGCCATCTCCAGGGAGAAAGGCGCAAAGGGAAAAGTTATCGCCTCCATCGTGGATGGAGTAACCATTTGGGGCGTTACCAATAAAGCATCCATTTCGTCCATCGGGAAACCCGGCGACCTAGCCGGACTAAGAGTGGGAACTTTTCCCGATCCCTCTACGAACTTTGCCCTGATGAAAGAAACGATCCTGAAAGGCGGGGATACGCTGAAAAACACAAAGATCGTCCAGGCGCCCATCGGTTCCCAGTTAGCCTTGCTTGAGAACGGCAGTGCAGACATCGCAATGGACCTTGAGCCAGGAACCTCCATTGCAGAAAGCAAAGGGTATAGAGTCGTTTACTCTTCCCCCCGATTCTACGGAAGATTTGCTTTCACGGGATTAACCACAACGGAAGATTATATAAACGGCAACAAGGACGTCGTACAGAAATTCGTCAACGCCATTGAAAAGGCCTTATATTATTGTCATACCGATGAGGTAGGAACGATAGCGCTGGCAGCCACACTTTTCCCAAAGCTGGATACAGCCGTTGTGGCAAATGCCGTAAAAAGGATGCTATTGGATAAAACCATCCCGGACCATGCGGTCATGAGCGATGCAGCATGGCAAAAGGCGCTCCAGGTTAGGGTTAAGATCGGCGACCTCAAAGAATTGAAACCAACCGCAGATGCTGTAGATAACTCTTTTGCACAAAGAGCGTCCGCCTCCAAATAATTTTGCATGACATCATCAGAATTAACCTATGACCTCGATAGCGATAAGATAAATATTGCCATATCAACCGATACTATACTATATGCCCCTTTTTTTCTGGCCTATTACGGTGGTGATTTTGACGATACCCCATTTGGCCGGCTTTCCGTGAACATTATCGGAAAAGAGGAAGACAACCGGTTTGTAAGACAAAAATTAAAAGGGGACGCGTTTGCCACCTTTTGTGTCATTTTTGGATTAGCCGATGTGGCCATCTGCGATCCATCCTTTCTGTTATATTTAAACTCCATCGACAATAGAAAAGTGATCAATCACGAATTTTTCCATGATTTCATTAAAATATTAAACCCAAAAATTCAAAAAAAACTTGCCGCTGATTTTTCGGATGTCATTGCACATGGAAAGGACCCGGAAGATGAATTCACATCGGATGCCCAGGAAGACTACTATATAAAGAATTTGCACTCCTTCAGGAAATTACTCTCCACAAAGAAGGTTGTTGGCGGGCTCATTTCGAAACTTGCCCTGGCGGTAGTCGGCAATAAGAACCTTGAGTTGGAAACCCAGGCCAATACCTATGCCAATCTCGAACTTTTTGGAACGGACCCCTTGACACATCCTACCCAATCTCAGTTTACCAAAAATGTGATCACCAAATTCGTTTATTATCCAAAGCCATCAACGGGTAATTGTTTTGGTCTCGTATACAATAGGATCTATGAAAAGACGGCCAACAAGGAAAATGAACAGAAGGATTTTGGCGAGGAGATCGAATATGTCATTCAGCATGATCAGGAGAAATGTCTGGCCTTCAGCTGCGATTACGTCGCAATAAAGTACAGGATGCTAAATAAGAGTATCATTACATTAAAGGATTATGCAGACAATGATAAAAATTATATGTTCAGCGGCATCATTGCCAACGATACATCCCTGACAGCGAATAAGCTAAAGATGTTCCTATATGCGATTGATAAAAATCTCAGCATTGTCAATCAATTTATTAGTTCAGAATACCCGGACACTATCGGGCTGACAAAATACTTCAAGACAAAATTTTATGCTAAGAACCCGAAATCACATGAGATCTTAAAAATGATAGTGGCTGATAAACAATGTTACGAAGAGATCATTAAGAAGATTGAAAAGCATCACACCAGCGAACCGTATGATATTGATGACGTGATTGCTTATTATGTTGAGAGTCTGGCTCAATGGCAGGGATCGGTAGATGGAGCGGGATTTTATTATACTACGACAATCCCCAATAAACAACATTTGATTCAGATATACAGGCTACGATTAAAGGCATACAATAGCAGAGATTCTGACTTGTCGGAAGAAGAAAAAAATAATATCGATAATTTCATTGCCACTGATCTGTTGAAAGATTGGAGGCATGAGCTTGCCAAGATCAATGAATACAATAAATTTCTTCATTCCGCGGCAAACTTCCAGATCACGTTGCTTACGCCAAAGAACGGGTTACGTAAGTGGATAAATTCTCGATTCAACGACTTGATCAGGATCATCTGTTATACCTTATTGTTCCTGATACTCGCGCTGCCTCCCCTTCCTCTCCTGCTATTTATTCACGGAATCAGAGAGTTTGTCCGAAAGTTACTTTGGGTTCCTATCTCCAACCCCCTTACGATCTACACTTTAGGTTCCATTTTCATCGCCCTGGAAATTACAGCCAGCATTGCACATTTGGTGGAAGCAAGGCCATTCGAACGGGTGACACACTTTCTTGCGATAAAGGTCCCTTACTGGACCCGAACCTTTGAAGACGGGACAAAAAAGTTGCTATGGCTGAATATTGAAGGAAAGGAAGCTCTTTGGATCATTCTTACCGTATTCTTTAGTTTTTCGATCCTCATTTCGAGAAAACTCCTAAATCTAAAATATAAAGAGAAATATATATATAATGAACGCTAATCTGCGAAACAGTAAAACGATCAATTCCTTTCTGGCTGCACAAAAGAGTGAAGTCCGTCAAAGTCAGATCTCCGGATTGGAGTCTTACGTTTCCAGCCAAAGAGAAAAAAATAGCGACGCTATACATTTTGTCAAATACTGGGGTGCTTCGAACAAGAGCGCATTGGATAATTACGATTATGATGCATTGCTAAACCTCTTTGGATTTGTACGAGTAGTGGAGAAGGAGTATAAGATGAACGTGCAACTGACCCTGGTATTTACCGATACGCATGCTTTGCTAAACGGCTATAGCCGGGATGGATATAGGGAATATTATAAACAACTGAGATCCATCCTCAATAAGTTCAACTATATTCATATTTTCATGTCTGATATCATAAAACCCTATCTGCGGCTGCAGGGCATGGAAGATACTAGTAAGCTTATCACTTTCCTTATCAACCGGTCTAAGAAAGATGAGATGCTGGCGACGCTAAAGCGAACGGACTCCTTCCAATTGTTGAAAAGATCCGCATCCAAACACTCTTGCCGGTATTTTGAGAGCCAGAGATATGGAGATTGGAGTTTTGATACACCCGATCAGTCGGCCTATGCGTATATACTGCTGAACCAGATTGAAGCCGCCTACATCGGAACGAAATTCCTTCAGAATATCTTTCTCACGTATATGTCGGAAAGCGAAACAGAGCTGATAGCCCCCCATCTTCCTTCCGTTCAACTTTTTTCCTACCGGTCTGGGATCAGAAGCCGACCTTGGTTCTCCTATTGCAAGACAGAAATTCAACAACCATGTGCGGAATTGCTGCAATAATCAACCCTTCAGCGAAGGGAAGCTCCGAAATGGATGAGATGCTTGACAAGATTAGGCAAAGGGGGGATTCCGCTCCGCAACAAATACAGGTTGGAAATGCTATACTGGGCAGCGTACGGCTCAGAATTGTCGATATTCCAAATGGCATGCAGCCGTTCTTCAACGAGACAAAAACCATTGCCGTGATCCTAAACGGGGAAATATACAATTTCAAAGAGCTTCGATCCGGGTTGGAGGCTCAAAAGCATACCTTCCTTTCAGACTGTGATACAGAAGTCCTGGTTCATCTGTATGAAGAATACGGGATAGATTTCCTGGATAAGTTGGAAGGTATGTTTGCTTTTTTGCTATACGACCTTGTGGGAGATAAATTCTTTGGCGTAAGGGACTTCTTTGGCGTAAAGCCATTCTATTATTGCCAAAATGGAAATGCAATCTATGTTTCTTCCGAAATGAAATCTTTCCTTACTATAGAAGCGGAAATCTGGAAAGAATTGAAGCCGGGACATTACCTGACAAAAGAAGGTATAACGCAGTACTATACCTCTCCAGTCACTACCCGATGGAATACTGGCCCGGTGGAAGAGATCCGAACCACGGTACGGGCGCTTGTGGAGTCGGCAGTAAAGAAAAGAGTGGCGACCGACCTGCCCATCGCCACCTTTCTCAGCGGGGGGATCGACAGCTCTATTGTGCATCTTTTATGCTGCCAATACCATAAGAACGTCACCGCATTGATCATTGGGGAAGATAGCGGTGAAGATGTCATTTATGCGAAACGGCTTTGCCATGACCTGAATTTGCAATATTATCACATCAGGACAACCCGGGAGGCATTGGTAGATCATCTCCCTGAACTCATCTATACTATTGAAACATTCGAACCTAACCCGGTTCGGGGTTCCCTGCTTTCAATGCAACTCGCATCCGTTGCACATGAGCACGGATTTAAAGTTGTGTTGTGCGGTGAAGGCAGCGATGAGATATTCGGTGGGTATGGCGATTTTCTCTATTTGCCTGACGAAAGCGCATTCCAGAGTAAGATAGAGGCGCTTCTGGCTGATCTCTATCGGACACAGCTTTTACGGATCGATAAGACCGGTATGAAATACTCCGTTGAAGTGAGGGAGCCTTTTCTTGACAGGGCCCTAGTGGAATATGCGCTGACAATTGCGCCTTCCCTGAAAGTGACCAGCATCAATTCGCAGCAAAAAACCACCAAATACATTTTGAGGGAAGCTTTTAGGTACCTGTTACCTGAGTATATCTATACAAGAGACAAAATGACCCTTATGGAAGGGGCGGGCATCGGTGGGGTGGAAAGAGGAAAAGGTTTATTACATGATTTTACGGATAGGAATATAAGTGAGCAGGAATGCCAGGACATAAAAGAGCGCTACCCGGAGTACGCCATACGTGATAAGGAAGAGGCGTATTGCTTTAAGCTATTTTACGAATATTATTCAAAAGCGGATTTTTCAAAATGCAGGGTTATAAATGCACAAAAAGAGATCTTTCGACCAAATGAACATTGAGTTGATCAATATTACCAAATCATTTTACACCCCAAAGGGGAAAAGCGAGATTTTCAAAGACCTCAATCTCACTATAAGTTCCGGGGAATTCGTTTCTATTCTTGGGCCAAATGGTTGCGGCAAGACAACGTTGTTTAATTTGATCATCGGATTAGACAATGACTATAGTGGAGAGGTAAAACTGGATCATATAGTGGACAGGCGCACGGCGGTGGCCTATATGATGCAGAGAGATCTATTGCTTCCCTGGAAAACGATCTATCAGAACATCATCACAGGGATTAAGATACAGGGTAAAGTAAAGTCTTCCACAATGGGGGAAGTAAAGGAATATATGGCGAGATTCGGCATTTCAAGTCTTATTAACAACTATCCATCTCAATTGTCGGGTGGCGAAAGACAGAAAGTCGCCCTTATCAGAACCCTTATCATGGATTCCGAGATCATGCTGCTGGACGAACCTTTCTCCGCCATCGATTATCACACCCGAATCGAACTCCAGTTTCAGATACACGCGCTGGCAAAGGAAACACACAAAACGGTATTGTTGATCACGCACGACATAGACGAGGCCATTACCGTGAGTGACCGGGCAATAATATTCGGTCAGAAGCCGAACAGTTCATTCAAGACCATAGACACCACATTTAACATAAAAGAAAGGAGCCAGATATCGGTCAAACAGGATCCTAAATACGCTACCTACTTTACTGATATCTGGCATTCCCTTCCAAAGCAGGAGCAGTTATGAAAAAACGAATGGTAAATATTTTATTGGGCCTGGTGCCGCTCGTAATTTTTTTACTGATTTGGGAATTTGTTATTTCTTCCAACAGTCGAAATTTATTCCTGTTCTCTTCCCCATCCCGTATATTCGACTCACTGATAGAGAATTTCCGCAATGGGATCCTGACCAGGGACATCCTGGCGACGGGGCAGGAAGCTTTTTATGGCTTTCTGATCGGTAACATTGTTGGTGGATCGATCGGGCTTGCATTATGGTACTCAAAACGTATTGCGTCCCTGACAAGACCCTATATCATCGCGATCGGGGCCATTCCTATCTTTTCAGTAGCGCCTATGATGATCATCTGGTTTGGAACAGGGATGTATGCTAAAATTATGATGGCCGCGCTCTCTACGATAACCATTGCCATCATCCAATCGTATGAAGGGGCTAAGCAGGTGGATACACAACAGATCAAGCTGTTTCAATCGTTCGGCGCCACGCGGAAGCAAATATTTTCGAATCTTGTCGTTCCCTCCTCGTTGGTTTGGCTATTCAATTCGTTAAAGCTGAATATTAGTTTTGCGTTGCTTGGCGCTTTTATCGCCGAATTTATTTCGGCTGACCAGGGGCTGGGGCACAGGATCTTCAAGGCCGGCGGGACATACGACGTTTCACTCGTTTTAGCTGCCGTCATCTGTATCGTCTTGTTAGCCTTGGCATTTTCAGGAATTATTTATCTTTTCGAGAAGACTCTTATAAAATGGAAATAAGAGGAGCGGCCAGCGTCTCAACATATTACTTACGACTTTATGCAACTTGAGCTAATCCTAATTTTAAGGTAAAAGATTGAAGATGTGTATAAAGTTTTCAGGCCTCCAACCAAAAGGCGTCCTGGCTCCTCACTTTTAAAACTACAATATCTAATTGCTGATTTCCATTTTCAAAGAACCCGCATCAAAACCGGCTATTTAAGCCTTTTAAAAAGAATAGGTCACCTCCAGATGACCTACTAACCAGAGAAATAAACAATTACTTCTTTTTTCCTACAGGCACTTTTAAAACAACTGTAGTCTTTGGATGCGTCTCTGCATACTTCTTGGTTACAATTCTACCAGTTACGGAACTGATAGGCATCTCTTTTTTTGGACCTTGTTTGTTAGGCATAAAAATATATTTAATCAAGCTATAGAATACTAATAAATTTGGTATTTTCTTGCTAAGTACTTGCACATTTAATGCACATTTCAATCATACGAGGGTACTCATTACATTCGAAAATTGAATTTTTGGATATATCAAATCCTTAAAAAAATAGACACTTGGTTTATTCTTCCTAACAAGCCAAAAACCGTTAGATTTGTGAGGATTTTAATAAAATGCCATTACCCATCAACATAGAAGATTTACTTTCTGCCCGTACCGTTGAATCTGACCGTATCGAGTTCAAGACGGGTTGGAATCCCGATGCTATTTACCGCAGCATTTGTGCTTTTGCCAACGATTTTGACAATGCCGGCGGGGGCTACATTCTGATCGGCGTAGAAGAGGAAAGTGGTACAGCTAAAAGGCCCATCAAAGGATTGTTGACCACTGAAATAGCGGAAATCCAGAGGAAAATGATCGGGTTTAACAATCTTATTAACCCCGTTTATCATCCCAGGCTTTTCATAGAGGAAGCTGATGGCAAACAGGTCCTGGTTCTGTGGGTGACTGGTGGAACCAGCAGGCCCTATGAAGTTCCAGAACAGATTACATCCAAAGAAAAGCGTTATTTCTATTACATCCGCCAATATGCCAATTCTATTAAAGCCAACACTGAACAGGCCCAGGAATTGATCAGTCTGACTAATCAGGTCCCTTTTGATGACAGGCCGAATAGGCAAGCCAAGGTTGATGATATTTCTCCTGTCCAGATACAGGATTATCTGAGAATCTCGGGAAGTCGGTTGACTGAGTGGATCGGACAGCGTCCCTTGCCGGAAATTTTAGAGCAAATGGCCCTGTTGGAAGGTCCTCCCGAACATTTGTCGCTACGCAATGTAGCTTTAATGCTTTTCTCGGAACACCCCGACAAGTTTTTCCCTTATACTTATATAGACCTGGTGCATTTCCCAAAAGGCCCTGCCGATACGCAGTTTATAGAAAAGCAATTCAAAGGGCCTGTGCAGCAACAAGTCCGGCAAGCCTTGGACTATATACAAGGGAATTTATTACATCAATTAATTACTAAAGTAGATGGACAGCCGGAAGCTGTGCGGGTATGGAATTACCCTTATAAGGCGCTGGAAGAGTTATTGGCCAATTGTATATATCATAGGAACTACCAGGAAAGGGAACCTGTTACCATACGTATAGAACCCGATGCTATTTATATTTATAATTTAGGAGGCCCCGATCGATCAATCCGCCTGGAAGATTTTCAAAAAGGGCAGGTATTTCCCAAACGTTACCGGAATAGGAGATTAGGTGACTTTCTGAAAGAATTGGAGCTGACGGAAGGTAGGGCAACTGGTATTCCAGTAATTCTTGAAGCATTGAGGCACAATGGCTCGCCTACTCCAGTTTTTGAAACAGATTCAGAACGCACTTGGTTTCAGGTCAAATTACCCTTGCATCCTGCTTTCGCTCAAATAAATGCTGACCTTAAGCTTTCCAATATTTCGAATGGCGCACAATTGACGAGCTTAATTGGTAGCTTGGTCACCGACCAAGTTGACGACCAAGTTGACGACCAAGTACTGGGAATGATGGGGAAACTATTGCTTTGGCTTCAGACAGAGCCTCGCAAGCGCTCGGAACTGCTAAAACACCTCGGTCTAAGCAATCATAACGATAATGTAAAAAAATACCTTGAACCTTTGGAGGCTGCTGGTTTATTAGCAAAAACTCTTCCCGATAAGCCTCAAAGTCCCAAGCAAAAGTATTCCTTAACTGAGAAGGGGAGGGCATTGCTATTTTCCCCTGCTTAGCAAAGAGCATATGCTTATGGACACTTCTAATTCATTCTAGTCTCAGTAGCCTGCAGGTGCAATTCCAGCATATCAACAATGGAGGAATTGGGACACCAAAGACTAGTATCTTTGTATCTGGACTCATATATCAAAAACACATAAGCACAATACTTTTCTTATGCTGGATATAGTTATAGAATCCCGAAAAGCTACCATTGCTCCGGGTTTTGCCGTAAAGCGTATTCTTCCTTTTCGACTTAGAAGAATGGTTGGGCCATTCATCTTTATGGACCATGGAGGACCGGTAAGTTTTCCGACGCCAACCACCACTAAACTCGATGTGCTGCCACATCCCCATATCGGTCTATCGACTGTAAGCTATTTATTTAGCGGTAATGTAACCCACAGGGATAGTCTTGGAGTAGAGCAGGTCATAAAGCCCGGCGAAGTGAACTGGATGACGGCGGGGAAAGGGATAGCCCATAGCGAACGTTTTGAGGATCCCGCTATACTGGCCGGTGGTAAATTGGAAATGATACAAACCTGGGTAGCACTTCCTGAAAAAGATGAGGAAGGTGAACCCTCCTTCAAGAACTATACATCTGACCAGTTGCCGGTGTTTACCGAAACGGGTGTCTGGATGCGGTTGATAGCCGGCGATGCGTACGGATTACAAAGCAGTGTCAAGACATGCTCCCCATTGTTCTATCTCCATGTGATACTAAATCAGGGTGTAAGATTTGGATTACCTAAAGAGCATAGTGAAAGAGGCATATATATAGTCAAAGGCAGTGTCGAAGTGGAAGGCACCTTATATACAGAGGGAAAACTGATGGTTTTTACCAAAGGCGCAGACCCGGTGATTATTGCAAAAGAGAACACCACGCTGATGATATTGGGCGGTGAGCCATTGGGGGAACGATATATCTGGTGGAATTTTGTGTCAAGCCGGAAAGAGCGGATAGAGCAAGCAAAGGAAGACTGGAAACAGGGACGTATTCTTTTGCCACCGAATGACAACGAGGAATTTATTCCTCTTCCGAATGATAATTCCAGGCCTGCTGGCGGTCCGCCTCCGGAAGCACTTTCATGAGCAAAAAATAGTTAAATATCCCATAATGGAAATAGGAATTGATAGCTTCGCTTCAGCGATGTACGGTAGCAATACGCTTAGCAGTGTGGACGCGATGGAGCAATTATTGGAAAGGATCGCGTTAGCCGACGAAGTCGGGCTGGATGTTTTCGGTATCGGTGAGCATCATAAAAAAGAGTTTCTGGATTCTGCCCCGGTGGTGATCCTCGCCGCCGCCGCTGCCAGGACCAAACGGATTCGCCTGACCAGTGCGGTCACGGTATTAAGCGCCGCCGATCCGGTGCGGGTATACCAGAGTTTTGCAACATTAGACCTGATCTCAAAAGGCCGGGCCGAACTGGTGGTAGGCCGTGGATCATCGGTAGAAGCCTACCCGCTGTTTGGATTTAGCCTGAACGATTATGATGCGCTGTTTAAAGAGAAGCTGGATTTACTGCTCAAAATCCGCGACCAGGAGTTTGTCACCTGGTCGGGCAGATTCAGGCCGGCACTGGAAAACCAACCGGTCTATCCAAGATCCTTACAGGAAAAACTACCGGTTTGGCTGGGCGTTGGCGGCACACCGGAATCATTCGTACGGGCAGGAACACTGGGACTGCCGTTGATGGTCGCGATTATCGGCGGTGAGACGGAGCGTTTCCGTCCTCTGATCGACCTGTATCGAAAAGCGGGTCGCAAGGCGGGTTTCACACCAGAGCAGTTAAAGGTAGGCTTACACTCTCCGGGCTACGTGGCCGTGACTAATGAACAGGCCATTGCGGACTACTATCCCGGTTATGCAGAACTCTGGACGAAACTGGGCAGGGAAAGAGGCTGGCCGCCAATAACCAAAGCACAGTTCGATGGCTCGATTGCTCCCAAAGGCGTATTGGTAGTTGGCGGGCCGGAGCAGGTGGCCGAAAAGCTATTAAGGCATAGCGAAGCGTTAGGCGGTGTCGACCGGTTTACCTTTCAAATGGATAATGCAGGGCTGACACACACACAGTTAATGAGTTCAATAGAGCTGATCGGCACAAAGGTTATTCCATTGGTCAAAGGGAAAACAGGCCGTTTGGACTCACCTGTTGGCTAATTTTTGTGGGCGGGTTGGCAGGCTGACATTTTTCGGGAAAAGTATGAGGTGACCGGCAGACCAGATAGATTAGTGCTCATCATTTTCTTCCTGATTGCCAAATAAAACATTAAGTCTTTCGACGAGCCTTTTTCTGTTAAAGTATTCGTCAAAACCATATGCAGGCAAAAAGCTTAAAAACCAGATTGTAAAAACAGTCAGGTTAGATAGCGGATAATATCCTGAAATAAACCCGAGCAACATCATAAATATAAATCCTAGTAAGGAGTAATAATTTGCCTGTTTAAGTTTAAGAATAAAATTTCCATCTCTGAAATTTTGCTTGAAAGGGAAATTTAAAAGAGGAAGCCAAATAAAAAAGAAGGTTATTTTTTGAAACAAATTAAGGTCATCGACAATATTTTTTTTGATAAAAGCTCTCGCTTTAGCGATTTGCTCATCCTTATACTCTTTTATATGCTCTTCTGAGATATTTCGCTTATTTATTTCTTCAAGAGCCACCGTAACTGCAAGTTCCGTGTAATCAAACTTTCTATCGACTATTTCCAGTAATTCATTTGTCGAAAGGACAGCGTAGTTCTTTTCAAGATCTTCCCGATTCATTTAAAGGGTTTTAATTGCTTAAAACAGTCATAATCATTCTGCTTTCAGGCTTTTCGTTGGGTTCATGAGGGCCGCTCTGACCGATTGAAAGCTCACGGTGGCCAGTGCAATGAACAAAGCGGCAAGACCTGCTACCACGAAGATCCACCAGCTGAAGCCTGCCCGATCTACAAAACCTTGCAGCCATTTATTCATCACCCACCAGGCAAAAGGCGCGGCGATGAGAAAGGCGATGGCCACGAGCTTCATGAAGTCGCGGGAGAGCAATCCTACGATGCCCTGTACACTTGCGCCCAGCACTTTGCGGATGCCGATCTCCTTCATTCTTTGCTCGGCGATAAAAGTAGCCAGTCCGAATATGCCCAGGCAGGAGATAAGGATAGCCAATACGGAGAAGATCATGGCTATCTTCCCCACGCGTTGCTCGGCCTGGTACATGTCATTAAAGGATTCATCCAGGAAGCTATAGGTGAACGGCATACCCGGCGCCATCGTTTTCCATTCCTTTCTGATCTGTCCGATCAGGGGGCTGATATTGGCCGTGTTCACTTTGAAAGAGGCGAGCCCCGTGCTCCTCTGCAGGCCAAAAATGAGGGGGCCTACCGGCGAGTGCAGAGATTCATAATTGAAATTTTTTACGAGCCCGACGATGGGGTGAGCTGTTGCCTTCCCGTTATCGATGAGATATATATTCTTCCCGACCGGGTCTTCATATCCCAGGATCCGGGCCGTCGCCTCATTGATGATCCACGAGGAGGAGTCCATGCCGAAACCGGGCGAGAAATTCCTTCCCTTCAGCAGTTTGATCCCCATCGTTGCCAGGTAACCGTAATCGATGCCCCAGAATTGCGCGTTGAAACTATTGGCCGCGGCAGCGACGGGGTCTTTGAAAACATTATACGCATTTCGCGAGGAATTGGATACCGGCAGGTAGGCGCTGAGGGTGCCGCTTTTTACGCCGGGCAACTGCATCACCTGTTTTTTAAAAGGTTCGGCGTTATTACCCAGGGCATCGGCCCCGTTAATGGTAAGGACCTGTTCTTTATTAAACCCGAGGTCACGCGTTTGGATAAAATTTAGCTGCCTGTAAACTACTATCGTTCCGATGATCAGGATGATGGACGCCGTAAACTGGAATACGACCAATGCGCCTCTTAAGCCACCGCTCTTTGTGCCCATCTTCAATTTGCCTTTCAATACTTCGATCGGCTTGAATCCGGAAAGGAAAAAGGCGGGATAGGCGCCCGCGAGCAGGCCGACCGCAAAGGGCAATGCCAGCAGCAGGGGTAAGATCACCGGCGAGAATAGGCTGCTCATCTTCATGGACTTTGACGCTACGGAATTGAACAGGGGTAAGGTCAGCGCGGCGATGCCGATAGCGATCAGCAAAGAGAATACAACCATCAGCGTGGACTCTGTGAGGAACTGCCCGATCAATTCTTTTCGTTCGGTACCCAGTACTTTGCGGATACCTACTTCCCTGGCCCTCCCTGCGGAGCGGGCCGTCGTGAGGTTCATAAAATTAATACAGGCGATGAGCAGTATCAAAAGAGCCACGGCCGAGAAGATTGTCACGTATTGTATGCTGCCCGAGGGGCTCATCTCTTCGCCGGCCTGTCTGTCGGAATATAAATGGATGCTGGTGACGGGTGTCAGTACAAAATTGATCCTGTTGCCGGCTTTCTCAAATTCCTCCATGCTACCCATATTGAACTCCTTTAATATGGGGGCGAAATATTTCAGGATATATCCGTTCAGTTCTTTTTCGACGGTCTTTATATCCGGTCCCGGTTTCAGCACCAGGTAGGTATAAAAGTTGCTGTTGCCTGTCTGTCCCCAATGATAATTCAGGCTCTTCATGGAGAAAAGGATGTTGAAATGAAAATGCGTATTCCCTGGAATATCTTTGATCACCGCATTCACCTTATAAGAGACATCCTTGCCATTCTCCTTTATAGCGAGGGTCTTTCCCATAGCGTCTGCTGCGGAGCCGAAATATTTGGTGGCGGTGGAAGCGGTGATCACGGCGGTACGCGGTTCATTTAATGCGGTGCGGGTATCGCCTTCGAGCGCAGGGAATTTAAAGACATTGAAGAAGGTCGAGTCCACATAGGCCGTATTGTCCTCGGTGATATAATCATTGCCTTTCCTGATCAGCTTATTGGCCATACCGGGGTCATTACGACTATAGAAGATCCGCGTATATTCTTCCACCTGGGGATAGTCATTTTTGAGCTTGGGGCCTATGGGGTCACCTATCTGGGCCATTCGCAGGTCCTGGCCACCCCAGCGGGTATCCAAATCGATACGATAGATGTTCCCTGCCTGGTCATAGTACCGGTCGAAGCTCAGTTCATCCATCACGTACAGCGCGATCAGCAGGAAACTGGACAGGCCGATGGCCAGCCCGACAATATTGATGAAGGAGAAAGTCTTGCTGCGCACCAGGTTTCTCCAGGCGACTTTCAGATAATTTTTTAACATACTCCAATTAGTTTTTGCTGTGTTCGGAAGCCGTATTTGTAAACCGTGCTCAAAGGGTGTCAAAAGCAATGCCCATTTTACAGCGATCTGATAATCAAATGCATGAATAGTAATAAAGTAGCCCCCGTTGTTCGGTTTCGATACATCGGGAGTCCAATTTCGGTCGCACATGGTGTCGTCCTAACATAGCTATACAGGTCTGCCCGCGTGGTGATTTTGCCTATGAGATACAGCGACCGGCCTTTTTGGGGCCGGTCGCTGTATAAAAAAAAGTTGTGAATATAACCTGCTAAATGTTACTGCTCCAGGCATGTAATATTGAACTTGCCATTTGAGATCACCACGCTATCACTGGCGGAAGCAAAAAACTTACCGGAAAAAGTACCTGCAATCGTATGGTTGGTCTGATTCATCGAAGTGACAGTAAGTGTCCCTACAGGGGAAAAATAATCAGGGGCGTAGATTGCATGGCTGTTCCATTTAATAAGGGTAACAGTAACATCTCCGGCAGCCGCCTCTGTTATCAGGTATGGCTTATTTACCACAACTGTATCATAAAAAGTAAAATCGAAGAGAAGGCTGTCTCCTTTTGCCACCTGTGCAGCTTCTAACCAATATTCCCCGGAGGCCTTATAATGATACCCAAAGGTACTGGCGGAAGTAAATGTCGTCACACCGGTAGGTGCAGTAAGTGTTGCGCTTACCGTATTGGCCGGAGCCCCGGAATCATTGCTTTTCTTGCAAGAAGCGAAAGTGGAAAGAAAAATAGCCAATGCAAAAAGGAACGCGATACTTCGGGCAATTGTAAAGGTTTTGATGTTCATAAGAATGGATTATATTTAGATTTTAAAACGTATGCGGGTAGTAAAAAGTATGTTGCAAAATCATAGCTGGACAAGCCAGGGTCCTTACTTGAAAATGTGAATATATATCTTAATGAAAATCATGTTACAAAATATTAAGGATTTAAAATGATTCACTCATAATCCCCTATTTTTAAGGACCAAATCGAACCAATATATGAAGTACGGGATAGGCTTAGTTTTTTCAGTAGTAATCCTTACAACTGCGACCGCTCAAAAGACCAATAAGATCCCCTCCCGATACGACCCCCGGGATCTTTTCCCCGCGCTCCCCCTTCTTCCTGCCGGCAACCCCTATCGTTCGGCAAACGGCGAACCCGGCCCGGCATACTGGCAGAACCGGGTTGACTATGCGATCGATGCGTCATTGGATGAGGAACGGCATGTCATTCACGGATCGGAATTGATAACCTATACCAATAACAGCCCGCATTCATTGCCCTGGCTCTGGATGCAACTGGATCAGAACGCCTTTAAACCCCATTCAAAAGGACTGGATGCAAAGCTGTTCCTGGACAGCAATACTATCAAGCTGAAAAAGACATTCGAAGGAGGGTATAACATCCGGTCTGTTCAAATGATCACCTCGGGGAATAACAGCCCGGATACGGTAAAAATGGACTACCTGGTTAATGATACCCGTATGCAATTGCGTTTACCCCGGCCACTGGCCCCGGGAGCTAAGATCACTTTTAAGATTACCTACAGTTACACGATCCCCCGTTATTTTTATAACGCGGATTTTAATGTCAACAGGACGGATATTTTGCCCACCCCGGGCGGCGAGATCTATTCCATTGCACAATGGTATCCCCGCCTTTGCGTCTTCGATGACATGGAGGGCTGGAATACCTTGCCCTACCTGGGCAATGGCGAATTTTACCTGGAATACGGCGACTTTACCGTGAATATCACCGTGCCATCGGCCTTCATCGTAGCTGCCTCGGGGGAGCTATTGAACCCGGAAGAAGTGTTGACACCCCTGCAATTACAGCGATACAAACAAGCGCGCGATAGCGAAAAAAAGGTATTTATCCGAACACCCGGAGAAGTAAGGGACCCGGGTTCAAGGCCATCGAAACCCACCTGTACCTGGAAATTCAGGATCGATAATTCCCGTGATTTTGCCTGGACCGCCTCCCGGTCTTTTGTGTGGGAAGGTATACGCATCGATCTGGCGGGTGGGAAAAAGGCAATGGGCATTTCCGTATATCCGGTGGAATCGAAGCTCCCCGGGGGGTGGGACCGGTCATCGGAATACGTCAAATTCACGATCGAGTATTTCTCCGAAAAATGGTTTGAATATCCTTATCCATGCGCTGTCAATGTGGCTTCCAACCTGGATGGCATGGAATATCCCGGTATTGTATTTTGTTCGGCCTCGGATACCGGCAATCGCTTTTGGGAAGTAGTGAACCATGAACTGGGACATACCTGGTTCCCTATGATCGTGGGCAGCAACGAACGCAAATATGCCTGGATGGACGAAGGCTTCAATGTATTTATTGACAATATGGCCAGTAAGTCCTTTCACAATGGGGAATTCGAAGGGTATTTCAGTTTCGAACCTCCGGCGGAACAATTTTTTGCCGACAGTTTAGTGCCTATCCTTACCCGCCCGGACGGTATCCGGGGAAGTAACGTATTTCTTATTCAATACCTCAAAACTACCTATGCCCTGCGATTACTAAGGGATCATATCCTCGGGCCGGACCGCTTTGACCCCGCATTGCGTAAATACATTCATGACTGGGCCTTCCGGCATCCCACCCCCTGGGATTTTTTCCACAGTATAAACAATTCTACAGGTGAGGACCTGAGCTGGTTCTGGAAAGAACTGTTTGTGGAAAATTACCGGCTGGATCAGGCCATTACCGGCGTGGTATATGAGAATAATGATTCATCCAAAGGAGCCGATATACATATCGGGAACCTCGAAAAGGCGGCAATGCCGCTCGTCGTAGAAGTTGTTACCGCCAGCGGCAAAAAAGAAAGACATGAATTTCCTGTTGAGATATGGGAATACGATCATGAATACGTCTTTCGGACAGAGACGACAGAACCTATTCAGCGCATCGTAATAGATCCGGATAATGTATACCCGGATGTAAACAGGATCAACAATAAGTGGGAACGATAAATAGTTCAACAACTCATACTGACAAATGACGACAAACACATTTAAAGTAACAATACACATGGTTTCCAGCCTTGACGGAATTATTGCCAAAAAAGACAATAGCGTTTCATGGTTTGAGACATCCGACTACTACGAGAAAGGAATTACCGGACAAGACACAGAGGAATTTCATAAAACGATAGATTGCTATGTAATGGGGGCCCGGACATACGAACACGCTTTGGAACTTTCAAAATCATATGGGTGGGCTTATGGAGACGTGCCGACAATTGTAGTAACTCACAGAAACCTGCCAGTTGAGAGACAGAACATTGAAGTTTATTCGGGCGACCTGAACAAACTTGTGAATGAACGACTAAAACCAAACTACAGGAATGTTTGGCTCGTAGGCGGAGCAATGCTTGCGAAGGATTTCATTTGTTTAAAATTGGCAGACGAAATAAGGTTATCTGTTTTGCCTGTTATTTTGGGTGACGGGACACTGTTTTTTGATCACATAGGACAAGAACAGGCATTGCATCTGAAAGACGTGACAGCCTACAGAAGCGGAATGGTGGAACTATGTTACGAAATTAGAAAATAAACGTTCTAAGACCCTTGAGCGTCAGTGACTGCCCAAATAATCATCAAGATTACCAAGACCGGCCGTAAAACCTTCCTGGAAGCCCATTTTAAGGATCATTTCCATATCGGCTGTTTTGGGAAAAGTAATATCAATGGTTACGGTAGTGCCGCTGTCTGTCTGGCTAAATTCCTTTTCCCAGTTCATTCTGGGAAAATCCAGGTTTTCATGGCCATCTTCATCGCAAAACATAACTGCACTGGTGATGCTCTTGTAGGGTTCAACAGTTATATAATCTACCCTGCACCAGGTTCTGTCACCTTCAGGCCCTACCATACAATACAGCCATCGGCCACCTTCCCTGAAATCCATTGTTTTCGTTTCCGCGTTATAGGGTTTGGGCGCCCACCAAAGATCCAGTATTTCACTCGTCGTCCAGGCTTTCCATACCTGTTCTAATGGAGCATCAAACGCCCTTACCACCGTAATTCTTTTGTTTCCCAGGTCTTTTGAAAAGACGGCTTCTTGTTTTGTCATGGTTATTTATTTTTTTGATTTTTCAATAACTTATCCAACTGGCTAAAGCGGTTTTCCCATTGTGCGCGGAACTGTTCTACCCATTTATCCACCTCTTTCAGTTTCTGCGGATTAAAATGATAATAGATCTCGCGACCGGTTTGCTCCTGATTGACCAACTGACATTCAGTAAGTATTTTAATGTGCTTGGATATAGCCTGCCTGCTGCTGTCAAAATGTTCAGCAATAGCATTAGGGGTCATGGCATTCAGGGCCAATAAACTTAGTATAGCCCTGCGGGTAGGGTCGGCAATAGCCTGAAATACATCTCGTCTCATACAATATCGGCGATCGACCAATGATTTGCAATCGATCAGTTGCAAATATACGGGCAACCGATCGATTGCGCAAATTATTTTTTTACTCCCCGATCAGCTCCAGGATCCCCTCATTTTGTATGATCATCATCCCCTGGCGATCGGCCGTAATGCCTTCCTCCAGCTTGTAGGTATAACGGGGATGATCTCCGTCCATAACAGTAGACACTATTCATGGTGACAGAAGTGTAGGTACGTCAAGACGGTAAATGGGCATTGGGATCGTTATCCTTTACCCGGCTGCCTGGTGAATAATATAATGTAAAAACCCGCTATAACAGCGGGCCTTTACATCTTTCGATCATCTCTTACAAAGACTATAATCGTATTACCTTAGCCGTAAATTGTTTGCCGCTTCCGACCATTGCCTGCACGACGTATATACCGGCAGGCAGGCGGCCCAGATATACTATTTGATTAAAATGAACCGATCTTTTATCCGCCTGCACAGTTTGCAGGATCTTTCCATTCATATCAAATACGCTGACATGCACAGGTCCCATACTATCGCTGTTGATCGCCAGAGTGACGCTTTCATTGTCATGTGAGACTGTGGGATAGAGCAGGAACTGCTCGACCGTGGGACCTGGGTTATCTATTTTCAGCCCGGTGGCATTTATTTTTCCGGAAAGGATGCTGGCGCCACCCGGATTTACCGTTACCGTGACGGAATCCGAGGCGCTGAGCCCAGGAGTATGATTATCGGTGGCGGTTATGGCAAACACATAGGTGCCCTGGATCAATCCATGTGCGGTCGCTGTCTGTCCGGAATTGGTCAGGACAAAGGTCGGTGCGTTCGGACCGCTGATCGTATTCCAGGCGATCGCATGAATGGTGGCGCCATGGCCGGTAGCATTGCCGTTAAGAACGACGCTGTCGACGGGCAGGGTAACAGATTTGTCAGGCCCCGCGGTGACCGTCGGGGGCTGGGAGGCGGTTGTGTCGACAATGACCTGGACGGTATCGACAATCGTACCCGTATTGTTATCCGTAGCCAGGATCCGGAATGCATAGGTCCCGTTGGTCATTCCCGTAACAGTAGTTGTCTGCGCTGTTGGGGTGGTAATGGTACAGGCCGGTCCGGAGACTTTTGTCCACTGAAAAGCTACCCAATGATAACCGACTGAATCGATGCCATTGAACAATGTCCCGGCGTGTGCCAGAGCTACGGCGTGTCCGGTCGCCGTCAGCGTTGTGTTGGAGACAGACACGTTCTGATCTGCTCCGGCATTGAGAATGGGCGCCGTGAAATTATAGGTCTGGTACCTGGCCATAAGCGGATGTACCATAGTAGGCGTCAGGACGTCCATTGCATCAGGGCTGGTAGCCTCCTGCAGGTTGATAAAGCCATTTCCCAGATCCAATGCCTTATTCCGGCCCCAGCTGTAAATGCTGTCATTGGCATCCTTCGCATATTTATAAAAGGCAAACCAATTATTGGAATACAGATGTTTCCATGTCGTCCCGACGGCGATCTGCGTGGGTACTCCACTGGGGTTCTCATGATCTACGAAGGTCCAGCCATACCCGGGGAAGTTGGGATAGGTATATTTATTGACGAACTCCTGTCCGTTCCCCACTTCTCCCATGCTGTTAAAGCCACAGCCGAATAGCCTTCCAAGACTATCGATATAATGAATGGTATTCCAATTCACAGAGATTTCTTTGACAGGTATGCTCATATTCCACAAGGCCTTGATGGAGGTAGGCTGCGTAAAGGCCGTGCTGCCACCATACATACTCGTCGCTGTACCCCAGATATAAGGATACCCCATACCGCTTGTCTGACCAGCATCGGGTATGATACAGCCTGCGATGTCCAGGTGTGAGACAAAGATATCCACTGCGGCACGGGGTGTTGTCATCTTCGTAGGCGTCCGGCTTCCGCCCGGCAGCCAGACATAGACATCCCCGGCGGTCGTCAAGCCTACTATTTTGTTGCCGCCCAGCAGGACTTTTTTAAACTTCATGCCTGCAGGAGAGAGCTGTGTGGGGAGCATGGTCGTGCCCGATCCTGTTCCACCCAGTATTCCGCCGGTATAGAACAGGTTGTAGCTGTCCATTCCAAAATACCAGACGGAACTGTCGGACCGGATGGTCACCACAGTGTTGGCATAGGCATCAATATAAATATTGCCGTTAAAGGCATTGCCAGCCGTATCCGTGTTCAGCCGGTCCGTGGTAGTGGTGAAGTCCGTGCGGGAGGTCCAGATATAACCCTGGTCATCGATCACGCGGAAGATATTGAAGCCTCCGGCGCCCGTTACAGCCTTTCGGCCGCCAATTGGCCATTGCACGGGAAATGCGCTCCCATTGTTATAGGAATAGATGAGGCTGTCATTGCGGATATACCAGGTCTTGTATTCGGCGACAATGACCTTGTTGATGGCGGTGGGAGAGGGGGGAGGAGTGGAGGCCACGCCGGCCAGCGATGAGTCTCCTTGCCTGAGCATCCACTGGAACAGCGAGGAAGGATATTTGTAGTTCCCCATCGTATCGATACCGCCGGCGCCAAATGGAGGCCCCTGGGAAGCAGACCAGTACGGCCCTACCGGGTTGCTGCCGCTGTTTCGTGTACGCCAATCCGTGGCATTGGGGTCATAGATAGTATTCCAGCAACCGTGCCCGCCACTACATACAGTATTATAGGAGAAATAACCTGTTCCGGGCCGGACCGAGTTCACGTACTGTGCTCCCTTCCAGGTATTGCGGGTTACATCATTGTACCCCTCAGTACCGAAATATTTTCCACCGTAGACCGTTGCCCAGGTCTTGTACATCATAGAGTCAGCCGCGTTAGTGAGGGAAAAGCCCGACAGAGCAGTAAGGGAGGTCACCATCTTCATGCCTGTCTGTGCCCCGGGCGTCGCCTCATAGCTGATCATGTCCGTCCACGCAAATCCACCCTGGCTCAGACCGGCGATGTGTACCGAGTTGCGCTTGATGTGGTAGGTATTGAGCAGGAAGGCTAAGATCCCTGCAGCGCCAACCCGCTCGGCATACGGGTTATTGACATAAGCCACAGTGATTAAGATAGGGTAATGCGTCCCATTGCCGAGTATTATCCCGCCATCCCAACCACTTTTTAACCAATAATGCGGGCCCCACACAGTCAATTTCGAAGTATCAGTCGTACCCATTTCACCCTGCCCCGGCATTGTTATGATCGCCGGTCTGCTGGCGGTGTCGGGATGATTCGCCGTGAACAAATTGACCGGACGGCTGATACGCACATTCCAAATGTTTGACAGTATCTGCACTGTTGTATCATAGGTCACAAAGTCGTGTGTTTCCGATTGGCCGGACGAGAGAAGGGAGGTGAGAAGCAAAAGGCATAAGGAAAACAGGCTTCTCCTCATGGTGAGGAAAGGTAAAGGTCTAATTTTCATACTGATAGTTTAATGATTATCGATAAGGTGTTACTGTATTGCTCAGCAAATGAGCCTTTATTAGTTAGTTTAAATAAGTAAAATGTTGAATTATGCGGGCAGGATTGACGAGAACGAAATAAGAAAAATTATTCCACATTTACAATAACCATCGTGAATGTTATTATGAGACTTCATAGACGTGTCGTTTCGACCTATTACCGTGTTCGCGTACGCTGTGCTGCGTGAAGCCGCGGTTGATTTTCTCACTCCCCGATCAGCTCCAGGATCCCCTCATTTTGTATGATCATCATCCCCTGGCGATCGGCCGTAATGCCTTCCTCCAGCTTGTAGGTATAACGGGGATGAACCCCGTCCATCACAGTAGGCATATAGACACAGTGAATATTGGGGTGGCTTTTCAAGGCCGCTCCTACCTCGATAATATGTGTTGACACGATGAACAGACACCCTCTATATTCGGAAAACGCTTCCGTTACCGCCAGCGTACCATCGTAAGCGTCTTTCACATTGGTACCCTTGAACAGCTCGTCGAACATCAATAATAGTCTTTTGCCGCTGGCGGCAGCGAGGGCCGCCTGCTTTACCCTGACCACTTCCGCGTAAAAATGACTGTAACCCAGGCTGATATTATCCGCTACATTAATGGAGGAATAAAGGCCCTCCCGGACAGAAAAATCCATGTTCGCGGCAGCCACCGGAAAACCCATATGCGCCAGATACATCCCAATACCCACTGACTTCATCCAGGTGGATTTGCCGGCCATATTCGCTCCCGTTAAGAACAGCACATTGCTATCCCTGTGCAGCGATATGGCATTGCCCACGCCTCCTTTTATACCAGGATGATAAAGGCCCTTAGCCATCAGGATATTTTTTTCCGGCGGCAAGGCATAAGCATACGTCCACCCTTTGGAACGCGCCACATCGCTCACCGCTATATTCACATCCAGTTCATAAATAAACGATAAGATGCCCTCCATCTCCTCCTGGAGCCTGCCTTTTAATACATGATCATAGAAAGCCAGAGTCTGTACCGGTAAAGCTTTATAGATATCTATATTTCGAAGTCTTTCCAGCCGGTGGTCGGATAATAGTTTCCTTACTGCCTCTATACGGGCGGCATAGGGCCCCATAGGGGATTGGACCCTTTCCACGAAAGAATAGCATTTGTTCAACGTAACGATCGTTGCCTGCAATCCCTGAACATTTTTTTTATATCGCTCGTCCCGGGTGAGACCGGAAAGGATCTTTTTTATAACGGTGCCGGCGAGGGTCATCAGGGCATTGTCTCCTGCCCCCGTATCCAGGTATTCTCTCATCAAACTAACCTCCTGTACATCAAAAGGGAAATCCAGCTTTGCCTGCTGGAAAAATTGAAAAATGCCGCTACGCTCATTAATAGCGGGCGCATTATCCAGCGGAGTGCGGAACATACTGTCCAGCAACTGCTCTCCGCCCCTCGTTCTTACCTGGTTGAACAGGCTATAGACCGAGCCCTGCCTGAATTTGCCCAGCAGGTTCAGTTCTTCCAGTGTTTGTGTATCTATACTAAAGCTCATGGTTATGGTATCAGTTATTGTATCTGCGTTATTGCATCTGTAATTGCATCTGTTTATCAACTGGTGATTAACTTATCTTTTGTCCATTTTTCAATATATCCAGGATCCCCTCATTTCTGATAATGATCATACCATGCCGGTCATCGGTAATACCCTGCTTCAGGGTATAGGTATATTCAGGCTGATGGCCATTCATCCGCGTAGGAAGATAATAGAACCCGATATTGCCCCGTTGTTGCAATTGCACTCCCGCCTCTACGATATGCGAAGAAATGATAAATATACTGGTCTTCTTCCCGGCAAAGGCATTCGTGATGGCCACCGTAGCCTCGTGCGCATCTTTTACATTGGTGCCCCGGAAGAGCTCATCGAACAGGATGAACAGCGATAGCCCCCTGTTTAACTCCGCGGCTACCTTTTTTACCCGTAATACCTCTGCATAAAAATGGCTTGCTCCGATACCCAGGTTATCCGGCAGGTTGATCGTGGTATAAATACCGTCCATAACGGAGAACTCCATGGAGGTAGCCGCCACGGGAAAACCCATATGCGCCACATATACAGCGGTGCTCACCGAACGCAGGAAAGTAGATTTTCCTGCCATGTTGGCCCCGGTCAAAAAGATCACATGCTGACCAGGGGCCATCAGAAGGGTATTGCTGACAGGATTCTTTAGTTCAGGATGATACACCCCCTCCAGTTGCAAGACGCAGCCCTCCTTCTCCAGGGCTTTGGGAAAAATGAGTTTCATGTCCACCGCCACTTTTGCCACAGACAGGTACACGTCCAGGTAATAGATCTGCCCCAACAATTGCTCTAGTTTAGGGCGCTCGCGAACCCTGAAAAGAGTGTCGTACGCTGCAATGGCGCTATAAGACAGCTTGCCTTTCCCCTTTTCCCGAAGCGCCGGCTCAAATGCCGGATCGGCAATCAGCAACGAAATAGCCTCCCGCTCCTGCGCATACGCAGCGATGCCTTTCACGGCTTTCGTTTCTATAAATTCCCTGCTATGCTGAATCAACGCTATCACAGCCAGCACGCCATGCTGTATCTCTTTCTCACCGAGTGTGCTCTGATGACGGCTATGTTTTGTGCGCTCGCCCGGATCCCTTAAATACTTCTCGGTCATATCGATCACATCCGCAGGGAAAGGGAAGGCCATCTTCAGATGGGCAAAATATTCGATAATACTGCTCCGCCGATTGATGGCGGCTTTGTCCGACAGCGGGTGCAGAAATAGTTCTTTCAGGACCGCCTCTCCTCCCCGGGTATGCGTACGATTGTACAGATCATAGATGCCGCTGCCGTTACGCTGGCCAAATATTCCCAAATCATCTATCGTTTGCTCGTCTGTATGCAAGACCATTGTTTCGTTTGTTTTATTTTCTTTTACGTCGGATTAGTAGTATGGACCCCAACAGCAATACCAGGCCCGGGAGCACCCAGATATAGACTATTTTCAGCACGCTTACTCCCGGAGCGGTAATGATCAATAAGTTATCCTTTGGATCGGGACGGGGCGTATAGATCGGGAATTTTCCTTCATCCAGCCAGCTATAGATCGCCCTGCTCAAATAATCACCCCCCATTCTGAGATTGCTCATAAAATCCGCATCGCTGCAGATGATAATGCGTTGCTGCCGGTTGTTCACGGGCCTGGTCAATGCCAGGGCTGTCGGGAAGGAACCTTTAATATCTCCCTCCTGCGGGCTGTACTCCGGAGGCGTAGAATCTGTTACGAGCCTGCCTGCTTTCAGCCAGGTCTGTTGTCCAGCGGTCATTAACAGGGGCGTTGCTGTATAAGGGCCATGGGCAGTATAAGCTATTCCGGTGGCTCCTGGCATGAGCATCTTCAGACTGTCCCCGGATTTTTTCACCAGCAGCAGCTTCCTTTCCTCTGCCAGATTGAGGCCCGCTGTTGTTACGTAAGGAGTGACCATATGCGGCATCTCATCTTTGGAAGGTTGCACCAGGATGCCATCCATCAACTGTACCCCTAATCGCTGCAATAAGGGATTGAGTATTTCCTGCTTACCCGGCTCGCCGAGTATCAATAGATTGCCACCATTATCTATATACTGTCCGATCTTAGCCACGCTGGCAGCGCTCAGACTGGTCTTAGGATCTGCCAGCACCAGCGTCGTTATATCCGGAGGAATATTCCCGGTGCTTAAGGAAATGGTATCTGCATCAAAGCCCAGGTTGATCAGGGATGACCGATATTCCTTTGCAATAGAATGCAGCCGGTACTCCCGCTCTCCCGATTTATAAATATTACGCTCCAGATCTCCGGTCACAAAAAGGAGTTTAGGTAATTTAGCCTGTAGCAGTCGCTTGAACGCAGCAGCGACAAGTTCTTCCTCCGGCCAGAAGTAACTGTCGTCAAAAGTCCGGAGAAAAGTAGTCTGCCCTTTGTACTTCAACTGCATGACCAGCCGGTAATTCTCCGGCCGGAGGTCCACCGTTCGGGGCACTACTTCTTTCGGCGTCCTAAACCGGGAGAATTTTGCATCATAGCCATCGGCGAGTTGTTCCGCCATCTGCTTCGGAGTCTTGCCCGGAAATACCCTGCCTAAAGCGCCATTATCCATGCTGCTGTCATAATGATAATAATTGACATACTTAAACAGGATATCCGGCTTGAAACGTAAAAAGGGTTCCCACAAGGTGGACAAATACTCATTGCGGCCTTCCGGTAGCCCCCTGCTGATCCCGCCTCCCAGTATATTGGTATACATGGTGACTTCCAGGGAGTCTTTGCCTAGTTCTTTGACGATCTGCTGCGATCTGGGATGGAGGGTATTGATCTTGCCCGCAGTCATATCCCAATAGCCGGTCAGGAGGGGACGTGAGCTCACATAGCCCACCAGCAATGCAGATACTATCACGATCAGATAGCCCCTGGCCTTCACGAACCAGGGTCGGGACTCCCGTCCCCCATTCAATTTGAGTAGCGTAAATCCCAGGAACATATAGACGATGATGACAAAGTAAAGGACGTCTTTGGTGGTGATCAGTCCCCGCAGCATCTTTGCCGTTCGTCCTGACATCGAGAGAAAATAGGTAAGGTCCCTTACGAAATCAATCTTCTGCCATAAGCTGCCAATACGGCTCAGTGCGAAAATGGTTACAAAGCTGCCGATAGCGGACACGATCTGATAAACCGAGAGGCTGGACATAAACAATCCGATGGCCGAATAGGCACATATGAGTAAATAAAAGCCTAAGGAGGCGGAGAGCAGCATGCCATAGTCCACCGATCGGATATTAAATGCTCCCGATACCATAAAAATGCCCAATACCAGAACTAATAACAGATTGTATAGCATTACGGCAAGGAACTTCCCCAGGACAATCTCGCGCACCTTAACGGGGGAGGAATACAATAATTTGATTGTACCATTATTGATCTCCCGGCTGATCAATCCCATGGTGAGCAAGGGCACGAATAAATATAAATTCTGTAATACATTCGAAAAAATGCCATCACGGTTCAAAAAGAGATTAATGGTAAAGGACTGTGGTCCAAAATCTTTGAATTTTGGATTATTCCGTATGAGAACATCCTGCCATTTGGCGCCAGTGTATAGGTCCTGAGTATAAAAGACGGCGCACTGCACCATGAATGCGATCGTTAAGAACCAGGCTACGGGAGAATAAAAGAGGTTGCGAAGTTCTGTCTTCGCAATTTTGAATATCATCTTCATCGATTAGAAATTTTAAGTCTGCTACTATCGGACTAAGAAGGTCTCGCCTCCCTATGAATGCGATTGAGTGGATAATTGTTTGAATACATCATCGAGCAGGCCCTTATCCAGGCTGATTTCCCGAAGTCGCCACGCGTGCTGTACGCTGGCTGTTACCAGCCTTTCGGCAATTTCCTCATCGCCGCCGTCAAAATAAATACGGGCCTGCCGGTCTGTCAGAAATTCCACCCTGGTAACGCCCTTCACCGCCAGCAGATCGGTTGCTGACGGCGGGTTTTCCATCCGGGCTAATAAACTGTGTGGCTGTATATAGTCGTTGAATGCGTTCATAGTATCTGCAAAAACAATCCTTCCCGCATCGATCATGATCACTTCCTTACAGAGCAAATGTATTTCGGACAATATGTGAGAGGAAAGGAGTACTACATGGTCCCGGGCGATTTCTTTAATCAGCTTCCTGACTTCTATCAGTTGGTTGGGGTCCAGCCCATTGGCCGGCTCGTCCATGACGACGAGCCGGGGTTTATGAATGATGGCCTGTGCGATGCCTACCCGCTGGCGGTAGCCGCCCGACAGGTTACGGATCAACCGGGTACTGAAATGCGCAATGCCGCAACGTTCCTTCGCTTCATCTACTGCCGCTTTAATTTTATCTTTTGGCATCCGCCGTAACTCCGCACAGTAGATGAGGTATTCGTCGATGGTAAGATCCGTATACAGGGGCGGATCCTGAGGCAGGAAGCCGATCTCCCGTTTGGCTAATTCCGGTTCTTTCCGGATGTCTGTACCATTGATATAGACATGACCTTCCGTTTGATTCAATGCGCCGCACATAATATTCATAGTGGTGGACTTGCCTGCGCCGTTCGAGCCTAACAGACCCACGGCGCCATTCTGACCTATTTCGATATTGATATCGCGTATAGCCCAGGTGCTGTTGTACTTGTGTGAAAGGTGCTCAACTTTTAAGATACTACTCATAGAAAGTTTATAATTAAGATTTCGCCTTGTTCGAACGGAGCTGATTCAACTCGTCGATATCCCGCCTGTGTTCTTTAAGAATGCTCTTAAAAAGAGCCATATGTATCGATCAGCATTGTTTTCGGAGGGGTGGTCGTGCTGCCGGCCAGGCCCAGTAAGGCAACGGTAAAATTCCGGTAACGCCGTACATTAGTGGTGTTGGCGGCAACGGTGATGCCCGAAACAGTATAAGTGGCGATGGGGGTACCAGTGGCTGCATCATGGAACTCGAAAGTATAGGAGCTGATACCGGCAGTGGCCGGATAGTTTTTGAAGGGGGTGATGCCTTTATAGGATAGACTGCTCACTTCCGACCCATTCGCATTGCCGGTGATATTGACGCTCACCGGAGCGCTGCCCGGCGAAAGATTGACAAACCGGATCCCCAGGCTGCTGTCAGTCGGGGGATGGTAAGGAGGCGTATCCGTCGTAAACAAGGTATCCGGAGCCGCCACCGTTCCCGTCAGGAACAGGGTGCGAATAGACCCTACCGGCAGATCCAGGGTCAGGTTGTATAAGGGCGTGCTGTGGGCTGTGGTGTCGGGGTAACGGTAGATGGCCAGTTTTTGTTCGCCGCTATAGGCTCCTACCTGATTATTGCTGGCATAGGTGCCATATACGAGTTTTGATGCCGTATAGTACCAGGTGATCGGATCGGTACCGCTGAAATTGGTGACCAGGGACGGAGTGCTGCCTATGACCGTATTGATCAGGGTCAGGTTGGCCGTACCGGGAGGCACGGCGGTTTGCTTCGCACAGGACTGTAACATGCATGCCAGCGCCCATACCGATAAAAATTTACGAAGTATATGTTTCATGGTTCATTATTTATTGGTGATCATAATTTGTCTCCCGCAAACTTTGTCGGGACTTCGTTCCTCGTCCCTTCTGGTTCGTTAGGTTCGCTTCGCTCCCTAATAGCCGGGGTTCTGTAACAGGGAATGGTCTGACTGGATCTCGGTAGGCGGAATAGGATAGAGCAACTGGTAATCGCCTGTCCAGGGCTGCTTCGTGGCGATCGTTGACAAAACCGCATGCGCCTGACCGGTCCGTTTCAGGTCCAGCCATCGATGCCCCCATTCCGCAAAAAGTTCCACCTGTCTTTCATGGGCTACGGCGGTGACCACGTCTGGTTGCAGTAAGGACGTCGACAATGCCGGCAATCCTGCCCGGCTGCGGAGGGTATTCAGATCGGCGATCGCTGCACCCGTGCCTCCGGCAGCGCCATTAGCTTCCGCTTCGGCACGTATCAGATACAGTTCCGCCAGGCGGATCGCCATATAATACTCTGAGGACACCCCTCCGGAAACTGAACTGGAGATGCCAATCTTATACTTATAAGGAATATAGGTGGAGCCTGGGAAAGTAGTACCTCCATTAGAATTATCGGTGGTATCTACCCAGGCCTGGCGGCGAAGATCTCCCGGTTCAAAAGCATTCAGCAAGGGGGCGCCCAGACAGTAGTGTCCCACTGCGGTCCTTACAGGGGCGGGAAGTATAGTGAATGCCTCCGGGGTGGCATTATTGAAATAGCCGGCGGTGCCCTGTTTTAATTGCCAGATGGCTTCCTTACTGTTGATCAGAAATACCTTGTTCGGGTCGGGTACCAGGCTATACAGCGCAGTGTTGTTGATGACAGCAGTTGCCTGCGCAGCGGCATTCGGATAATCTTTCGTATAAAGATAGACTCTTGCCAGCATAGCAGTGGCAGCCCATCGGTTGGCGACGATCCTTTCCTGGTCTAAGGCTGCCGAATAATCCGGAGGTAACACGGACTGCGCATCTTTCAGGTCCTGGATGATCTGCTGATAGACCAGGTCTACCGGTGTCCTTGCCATATACCGGGTCTTATTGAAATCCACCGTCAGCGCCAGCGGTACATCACCGAATACATTGACGAGATAAAAATAAGAGAACGCCCGGGCAAATTTGGCTTCGCCGGTAAGTTCCTTCCGGGCACTGTCCGTCAATCCGCTGGAAGTAGACGCTGCGACTCCCTCGATCACTGCATTCGCAAGATAGATGGCTTTATAGGCAGAGGTCCAGACCGTGCCCGTATAGGAGTTCGTAGCTAACAATTGATTCGGGGTAAAGCCAAGTATATTAGGATCTCCCTGCCCATAATAGAACAATTCATCGGAGGACATCCCGCCAAGAATGGTAAGATATCCATTGCTGAATGCCAGTTGACCCCCGCCGCTGATCAACTGGGAATAGACGGCAGCCATGGCGGCACTTGCCTGTACATCGGAGATAAATACCTGGGAAGTGGTAATGCTGCTGGATGGGGCAGGTACAGTGAGCATTTTCTTGCAGGACAACTGGCATAGGCCGGTGACAATGCTGAAAAATGCAAATACTATCGATCTGGTATGAATGAACATAGTAAAAGAATTAAAGATTAAATGAAATCCCACCGCTGATAATTCTGGGTTGCGGGATACTCCCGTAGTTGGTGATCTCCGGGTCCAGGCCTTTATAACTGGTGATGGTAAATATATTCGACATGTTGATAGTACAATTTACTCCCTGCAGGTGCGCCTTCTTACAGATGTTTTCGGGCAATGAATAGGAAAAGGCCAGCATATTTAGCCGTACGAAGGAGACGTCTGTATAGGCGCCGTCTGACGTGGCAAAATAACCGCTGCTGTTCGAACCAAGGGTGGTAAACCGGGGATTGATAGCCAGATCGCCCGGCTTTTGCCAATGATTATTGAGGGCCTCTACCGGTACATTTATTCCTATCGGGCCCGCGATACCCGTATAGGGTATTTGCCCCATTGCCTTTTTGTAATTAAAGCCCAGGCTTAGTGAGTAGCTCTTGTAGGTAAACGTGCTGCTGAATCCTCCGAAATACTTGGGAGTAGGATCGATGGCGATATAACGGTCATCATTGCCGATACCCGGCGGAATAGTGCTGTTCGCCGGTGCAACAAGGCCATCATGATTACGATCGGCAAAACTGCGCAGCCCGGTCTGGGGATTTATCCCCAAATAATGGTACAGGTATACCGTGTTCAGCGATTTTCCTATTTTATTGGTAGTATAATATTTCGAGAATGGAAAATCGGGATAACTCAGCAATATATTGTGGTTGGCCGCGATATTGAAGCTGATGGCCCAGGTAAAAGTTTTCGACGAAAGCAGCCTTGCATGGATAACACCTTCCCATCCATCGTTCTGCACATTGGCGGGGGAATTGCCGTAAAAGCTGGGGAAACCGGTAAATGCCGGGGTAGGTACATACGTCAACTGATTATTACAGCGGTTCCTGTACCAGGTGGCGGTGAAGGTGATCCTGTCTTTCAGAAAGCCCATCGTAAGGTCGGCATTTAATTTTCGGGTCTCCTGCCATTGGTAGTCCGGGTTGTAGGCGAGTATAGGAGTAATGGGCGTAATGCCATTATAGGAGGGGAAGGTATAGCTGCCAGGGTTCGTCCATTGGGATAGGTACATATAAGCTCCTCCCGCATCAGTGCCTGTAACACCATAACTTCCGTTTAATTTGAAAAAGCTCCACCAGGAAGGCATCGTGCGTTTAAACCATGCTTCCTCCGAGGCGAGCCAGCCTGCGCCGATGGACCAGAAATTCCCAAACTGCCTGCCGGGCCCGAAAAAGGAAGATCCATCCCGGTTGCCGTCTAACTCCAGGATATATTTATTCTCCCAGCTATAATTGATGCGCCCACGTATGCCGAAATATTTTTTTTGCATGATATTTCCGCTGGTCGCGGTGCCCGCGGCATTGGAAGGGGTCTGTATCAACGCGTCATTGGTATAACCATATGCTAAAGTCGAGGTTCCACTGGCATTCGAATTTTGCCAACTGCCACCTACCATGCTTTCGAGCTTACCTCGCCCAATATAGAAGGTATAATTCAACTGAGGATCGATGTTCCAGTTCTTCCCAATGTTGTTGCCGAACATGCTGTACCCGGTTTTAATGGGACCGGCAGGGTTCAGGGAAGCAATCATATTGTACCAGGCGTTCGTTGCCTGGCTATTGGTATAGCCACCCAGGATACTCAGATTCAGCCCCTTTGCCAGATTGTAATTTAGCGATAAGCTCCCAATGGCTAAATTGACACTGGTGACCGAAGGAGTGAAAATGGAAGCAAAGGGGTATGAACTACCTATTCCGGCTGCGTTCCAATCGGCATAGTTCAGGTTGCCCTTGGTATCAAAAATGGGCGGTGCATTGGGAGCTATCGTTGACGGACTGGCGATATTAATGGCATTCACATTCGTATAGCCGTATGAGATATTGAAATTGATGGATAATTTCTGGTCCGGGCTAATGTGTCTTATGCCTGAGGCCAGGGTCATCCGTTGGTTGCCGCCTTTGAGGGTGGTAAGATCCTGACTTTTGTCATAGCTCGCATTTAAAGTGAGGGTGGTATTACGATCCCCGCCCGACAAACCCAGCGTTACGTTAGTACCCTTCGCGACACCTAATGTCTTGTTCTGCCAGTTGGTATAGCGGGTCGTATCCCAAAGCACGAGATCGGCCGCAGAGGTGGCTGTGACGGCAATGCCATCATTTTTCAGGGCTTCCTCCCGCATTTGCAGGTATTGCGGGGTATTCAGCAACTTCCATTGCCGGGGAGCAGTGCTAATGGTCTGCCCCACCTGCATACGCAGCGTGGTTTTTCCCGGCTTTGCTCTTTTGGTGTTGATAAGGATCACCCCATTAGCCCCCCGGGAACCATAAATAGCGGTGGCTGCAGCGTCCTTCAGCACAGTAATACTCTCTATATCTGCGGAATTTATACTGAACAGCGGGCTTTGCCCATTGGTATTGCTATGGAAACCTGACTGAACAAATCCGGTAGATCCGTTGGCATAGCTGCTTGGAATTAAAGAGCCTCCGGGTAGCTCCAGGATGGTAAGGGGGACTCCGTCAATGACATACAGCGGATCAGATACCAGGGTCGGATCAAGGGTATTCCTCCCCCTTATTTCCACTTTGACGG
>Ga0307511_10000613_pt1 | contig 38203 bp, 38 predicted proteins | sample 13_EM_MG_FD_200266 | JGI IMG/M metagenome (GOLD analysis project Ga0307511, IMG submission 200266) | Populus trichocarpa ectomycorrhiza microbial communities from riparian zone in the Pacific Northwest, United States - 13_EM | ecosystem: Host-associated > Plants > Roots > Unclassified | place... | reverse complement strand
TAGTGGCCTATAGTTCCGCCCACCCAGAGTCCGTGTCAAAGCCACCATTCGTAACACCGAGCAGAAACACCAAAAAGCTCGCACTAAGTCTCATCCCGAACCCGCGGTAGAGTTGCTCGATGCCCATGCTCCTCCACCAGCTCTCCTTCACCACCACAACATCCTTCTCCTTACCCTTGGCTTTCCACCGTTCAGGCAGGTTCGAACGTTCCTCCGTAACGATGTGCCAGAACGCGTCGACGACACCGTTATAAGGGAGTGGTCGGGATTCAACACAGGATTTGATGGGTTTGGCGATTCCTCGGGCCTGCACCTGTAACCTGCGACGGATGGTCTCGAATGGCATCACGATCATGAGCCCTGCACAGGTTCCGACGAGTTCTGCGGCAGCCCACGCAAGGGGGTTGGAATCGATGTTGCCATGGAGGCCCAACACGCTGGTCGCGATGTACGGTGGGAGTGTCAGGGATACGAATGGCCGGAGACCGTTATCCAAGATGGCCGGAATCAAAAGGTGTGGGTGGAGGTATACGCCTTTTAACCCCCCTTCGTCGCGGAGGATTTGGGAGAGTGCGTCTAATGGGCCAGTGTAGGATTGGTACTTTGGTAAGAACGACTGGACGATCAGCCGGGTTCGCACCAGGTCGAGGGGTGAAAGAATGAGGCCAGTCAGGAGGTGAGAGGCGACCGGCAGGAGAATAGAGGAGGATTTGGAGGGGGATGGCATAAATATTGATTGAAGGGTGTTTTGAACCATCGGCTGGAGGGTCGACGAGAGGATGTCATTCACACAAGATGTAAGCAGCCCTGGCAGAGAACGATATCATGACCGGGTACGATACAAGGCAGAACCGACGAATTACCTTTGAAAAGTGCCAGCCACCCTTCTGCGTTGAATCTCCCGACACGCTTGACCATCCCCCAAACACCGTCGGAGCTTGAGACGGGAATGACGTATTCAGGTCGGGTACCTTCCTCCATAATAGACCGTCTAACAACGTAGCCCCTTTCGTCGACTGGTCGAGGCCGAGTGTACCGAACAGGGTTTGGGTTTGACGGGTCAGCAAAGTACGAGTCTGCGTCGTTGGAGTCTGCATCGCTGAGCTGCGGGAAGCCGATCGTTCGTTTAGCTCCACCTGATGTCTGAAATGAGGGGGAAAGCTTATCACCTCTGCTTCCTCTTCGTACTCCTCCTCTATGACTGTGGGGCCCTCTAAAAGGGACAAATCCCTGGGAACCCACTGGACTTGCAGCAGTAACTTTCCCACTTCAAAGGGCATCGCAAGCGCAGTGCTCGTGTACTCCAAAACCGCTCCCGCAATCAGGCCCTTGAGTAGTAGTTTGATATCCACGCCAGAGGGTTCCGTCAAGGATAGAGAGGAGGACAGATCAAATATGGGGTTCGTTGGTGCACTGGCAGACCATTCGTATGACGTTTGCGGGACATTCGATGTAACGGCAGAAGGTGAGGTATTGTTGTTCTGGGACGGAACGAACGACCAGGAAGCCTGAGAAGGCGCATACATGTCTCGTAGAGATGGCGACGGCGACGACGCGCTCATTGTGATCCTGGATCCCAACAGGCAGACGGAAGAGCGTGTAACCGTTTCGGACTTCGGACCAACACCAGCAAGTTGTTTGCACCTGTTTGCCTCCCTCAGGCGCCCGAGACAATCTTATCTCGGGTTCACACAAGCAGTGATAAATTTCTGAGCATAAAGATACAAGCCCAAGTACAGTAGGGAGTGTGAGCCTAGACAGCATACGCCTGGGGTGTGAAATTCGGACTACCGGGGATACCGTAAAGGATCGGATGTACTTGTAAATAACGATTATTCGTCGTCCGAGTCTGTGAAGGGGGAGGGAGGATCGAGTTCCATCGCACTCTGCGCATCTTCGAGGACATTGTCAAAGAGCTCCTGGTTTGAAAGCACCTGTCCCGGTGAGGGTGGTAGGTTTAATAACCGGTCTCTCGATTCCTCCAGGTTTTCGACGATCGTGTCCCAAAACGAAGCCCCTAGAGGTCTAGAGAAGAAGGATGGTATTATCCTGAAACTCAATTCAGTAGGGGGCACATTAGGCATGTAGTGGATACCCATACACTCGTGCAACGTAGTGGAGGCCCTTTGAGAAGGCTACTTCCATGATCGAGGGAAGGTCGGACCTTTCGGGTTTTTTGGAAAAAGAATGATCCAGGTGTTCTGACAACCACTGGTTCCTCCGCGTTTCTGGATGCGAAACCTTCTCTGAACTTCCGAGTGCTTGGAGAACTGTAAGCACGCCCTCTATGCTCTCTAAACCGTCAACAATACGATCGAGCCTAAAAGTACGAGCGGTTTGAGTTGTTATAAGTCCTCGAAGAAGGAGACATACGCTGTCTCGACCTCCTCCAACTGAAACTTCTCCCAGGCAGCAGTTATCCGATTCAATCCAAAGCGGTCCAAATCAATCCCGTCCTTGAACTTACACTTGTCAATGGTTCGGACCCAGAGTTTTGCGTCACCGGACTGGACAGCAATATCGACGAGCTTGGTCGCAACCTCGTTTGGAGGCATGGTAGGCACCTCGTAGCTGGGGCGGAAATCGAATATGTAGTATTCTGGAGAAGTTCTCCCCCAGTTCTGAAAGACGTATTCCACGATCTTCTGGTTTTCTCTGGTCGGACCCTCCGACGCTGATTTCTCCAGTTCAGCGATCGCATATTCGACACCCCCGGAGGCGAGTAGGACATCCACTTGTTTCGGGCTTGGGAATAGCACCAGTGCAGGGCGTTCGTACCCTAGGGGCGAGCTGGTGAGAAAGTAAGGTCATAGAAGCCCGAAAGACCTACAATATTCTAGCGGTGCGTCACCCTAGTTGTCACTCAGTAACTGAACATCCCAGGGCAATGGCACTCACATGGCCGGTGAACTGGTGTGAATGCTGTTGGTCCGGTTCTATGCCACTGAACGGAAATTCGGGTACCAAGTTGTCCTCGCCGAGTACGAGCCTAAATTTCCTTTGGGTGGGTTTGCTCGTTATATCTGTGAGATTCTTGACTTTGAACTTTGCTTGATAGAGCCTCTCCATGATTGGACTCTCGAATGTTCCCTGGGATAACCCGTACGGGAGCTTCTCGCTAGTTGAAGCCTCAGCCCAACCGACTACATGGGCACATAATGTCCCCAGGAGAATGGACATATTCTCCGCATCCGCAGCAGCCTTTAAAACCGAGAGTACGCGGTCGTCTTTCATGAGGTCGTCCTCGTCGAATGGATAGACGGCAACATGGTCGTCTGGTATACCCTTATAACCGGATGAAACCCATTTGCGGAAGACCTCGCGGATGCGGTCTGTGGATGTGCCCTTGCTGGGGATACACGGAAGAGGGGTATTGGTGGAGGTGCGAACAAGGTCGTAGACGAGCGCAAGACGGTACCCAGATGTGAGACCTTCCGCCTCGCACCTGACATCGGCGTACCAGGCGAGAAGGGTGGTCTCATAAAGCGAACCCGTAGTAGCTCCCAGAGTAATATTTTCGTCCTCATGAGAGGCTCGTATCCCCCCGCCTTCAAATTCGGAGGGGAGGACGATAATTATGGTGGCAAAAGTTCCCGGTGGGCTTTCGGCGCTAAAATTGCACTGTCAGGTAGGATGGGGCATCGTGAACACAACCTACTCTCTGGACGGTAAGAAACTGCAATCTCGTTGTCGGACTATTGACGCAACAAGTGGGATAACACTCACCAGGTCCCAGGCTTTTGGAGGAGAAGTTTGCGAAACTGGCAATGGGGAGCGGTGTTGTAAGGAGCACAACCAAGGTTCTCCCACACGTGGTCGCGGACCACCTCGTCAACGTATGAATTCCATTGCGGGTTTTTGAACGAGACCTCGGAATGGTTAATTGGGACCGTGTCCTGTACCATATCTTCACCATCTGCTGACCCAGCCATGGCGATGAGGTGGGCATCACGACCACTAAGGGGTAAACCAACGATTCCAATCCCATCGATGTGGAGACATGGATTCGGGTTATGTGGTATTGGCATAGAGAATGCGAATTTTCCTTTGAAGTTGAATCCATATCGGAGTATCCTCGTCAAGTCGTCCTGCGAATCGTAAGATCTCCAGACCGCTACCACCACCACACCCAATCGACCGACTTACCCTCAGGGTATCCTTTGCGACTTTCTCCCCCCCTTTGCCCTCGCCTGAAACAATAGACCGTTCGTTGTCGTTGCCGCTCATGGATATCGCTATCGCGGGAAGACCGCGCTTCCGGCCCCGATGAAAGACGGAACCCATTGCAACTTCACCTGACCTTCACGACCACTGTTTCGTTCATCTGGGCAAACGACAACCATTGTTCCTTGGCCTGCAGTGGTACCACATGTACCTTTTCTAATGTCATCAGCATTCGCAGCTTCCGTTCTCTTTGTATCTTACACTCCTGTTATCGGATGATAATGATCACCCCTTCGCCAGTGACCGAGGACTGGACCTCCTTCGCCCTCCGTTATGCCACCTTTCCCTGGCCTCTGCGTCTAGCCCTCTCCTTTTACCTCCCATTCTCCGTCAAGCGCGGGGAAAATTGGTGAATGTAGCCGTGGACGATTTTGTGGGCCATAGCGACCCTGCAGCTGGAGATCGGCTCAATTTCACCCCCAGACAGGTGGGTAAGTTCCCTCTCCTAGGTGGGGATTACGCAGTGTCGCCTTCTTGCTGTCTGACAGGGGGTCCCGGGCTTGCATCTACCCGTGTTCAGCTTAAACGCCCACGGCCTTCTACACTCATTCCGATATCACTGTCCATCTTGATGGAGCGCTTGCCAATGGGAAGTTTTCTGTTTCTCCCCCGCACCCAGGCCTCGAGGTGAGTGGCGTGCGGGTCTATACCCGAACAATAATCGGTTCCAATCTCCGGTAGGACCCTCAGCTATGACTTCAGACATACGTAGGGCTGAAAAAACTGTGTCCTGGCGACCAGATCCTTCTACCCAGCGTATCGCACAACAACATTAAGTAGCCCAGGGGTGCTCTTCAGTCTCCCATTTTCTCCTTGACTATACGCAGTCACATATGCCTCGCCACCTTCCAAACTCTCTGGCGGCAAATGACGTCTTCTGGGTCTTACGGCGTGGGTTGGTGGATCCGGGGTGTTTTAGTTTTCGAGAAGGCGGTGTTCCTCTTAGGCGCTGACTCGTGTTCGCCGCCACCAATCCGGGGCACGGGGTGGTAGCGGTTGTACCATTCGGCTCCTCTGTATCGACCGACCACCTACGTTTGACACAGAGACGCAACGAGAGCGCGACCGTCCACAGAAGCAAAAGTCATCCCCCCCCGAACGTGGGAGGGTCCGCCGAGAGCCAAGTCGTGCCCAGAGGGGCGGTGTCAGAGGTCGCCCCCGTTCGAGATATCAAGATCACAGTTCAATTGAACTACGTGGGTTGAGGGGAACCTCGATGAGCGTCGTTTCAAATTTCACCTCTTGGTTGGTTTCATACTAGCTTTATTCCCAAATCTTATGCCCACGCTTTCCGTTAGACAGGCCACCCGAAGAGGGGCCCTCAAGTATATACTCCTGGCCCAGAAACGTTCCAATCTCCGGGTATGCTCCCCCTCGTCTCCGTCGGACCCCGGTCACGGGTCAGGTGCAGGAAAGTCTTTGGCGTTGACGAATCACGACCTTTCACGCACAGGCTTTTCGTGGGGGATGCTTATACATATCCCCACTGTTGGTGCACGTGGACCAATTCACTTGGAAAAAGGGCGGAAACCAATCGACCGTAGTTTGAGGTAATTCGAGGGGAAACTGCAAACTGTGTGTGTATGATGCTTGAAAGGAAAGAAAATCCTGGGATGTTTTACATGGACCCGCGGGAGGGGACACAAAAGGTCGATTAAACCGAAAGTTGTACGCTTATGCCAGCTCGTACTCAACAAAAAAAGAGTATATCTATCTACCTCGATGCTTGATACGGTCCATTCCTCACTTGACTCGGCAATACCAGTGGAGTCGCATATGTTGTCGTTCCCCCTCCCCCCTTCGTAGGGGTGTTAAGCATCGTATTTGCCACCGCCCTGTGTGGTTGCGGCTGATATGTTCCTCCTTGGGGTGGGTACATCTGAACCGGAACTGCCGTCGTAATAGTCGTAGGGGTGCCTCTCCCACCGGTTCCCACCTGTCCATAAGCCCCGCCATACCAAGACGAGTAACCCGTAGCCGTCGATCCGTAACTCTGGTAATACGAACCCTGAGTTGGTGTGTATGTACCGTACGTGGACGCATACGAAACAGTGTTCTGGTAACCTGCTGCAGAGTACGTATAGGGCAACGTCGTGGGGACGGCCACGGTCGGCGTGTGGAGGTGGCTGTGAGTCGGGGTCGGAGTGGCTGTAATGTTGGTCGTTTGGACCTTGGTAGGCGCCACGGGTCGGTTCGGTGTGGTGGTTAGGGCCGGGTCGATCGCGGCCAGGGCGCCTGATTTCAGATGAATTGTGTTGTCGTCCCGTAAAGCGGTTGTCCGAGAGGCAGGGATCGGGGGGAGTGTCCCGTGATAACCAGGCGAAGGGTCCAGCGGGAGGGTACGGTAAACTTGGCGGATTACTGAAGCAGGAGGCATAAGTGATTTGTCGGCGGATGATCTCGGACGCAAAGACGTCAATAAGGTGAGGGAATCGAGTATCGCGTGAGCTGCGGCTGAACGTAAGCATGCATATTACGGGAAAGACAATGAATGTTACCTGTTTCCCACTCTTCCGAACCAACTTCAACAGGTTTAGACCCCGCGGAGTCACCATACCGGTGCAGCTGCAGTTCCTCGAGCCGTGCGAGCGCTTTCGCGTTTCGTTCGAGCAGCTCCTGCATCGAATCCTGGACTTCCAGATCATCAAGAGCGGATTGTAGGGAGGAGACGGAAAGGAAGCCCTTGAGGGTTTCGTGCCAGTCCTCACCGCCGGAGGAACCCTGTTCGGTCGAATCTGGCTCTTCCATTATTACATCAGGAAGGCGACTTTCCGCTAGTTGCTTCTTCTTGAGGGCTCTCAGTCTCAATCTATTTCCCCTCTCCCTCCACAAGACCTCCCCATAGACGGTCCGACCAATCTCCCTCCCGCCCTGGTCGAATGTTGGAGCAAAGGAGGAGTAGGGACCGTAATCCAGGAAGCTCCCCCGCGAGATATACCTATGTTTGGGTGGTACGGGAGTAGAGGTGCCGCTGGGGGTCCGGCTGGAGGTGTAATGTTTGAGAGTGCGGGGTTCAGGGGGTAGGGAGGAAGAAGATGGGGCTGGGAAGATGGCAACGAGTTCCGCATGGCCAGTAGACAGGTTCTTTAAATCTGTCCCTTGCGAAATGATGTCGGAGTTGAGGGATGTCCACCACTCCCCGGACGGAAACTTCTGCATGAGAGCATACTTGCGACGTGTGGTAGCGGCTGTGGAGGATTCTGGACGGTCAGCGGTGAGAACGTCTTCGGTGTCGAGGGGTATGGAGGGGCTCAGTTGTGAAGCCTGGTCGAGTAGAGACAGGGCCAAATTACAGAAGCGGAGTTGCTGGGCACCTGGAGTATTTGGGGAGGAGCGGGAATTAAGGGTTATAGGATAAAGGTTTTGGATGGCAGCCTATGTGGACGTGTCGGTTAGTTGTAAGTGACCTCCGGAGTCTGAATTGCACATACCCTTAACGCCCGGAGTGAATGGCTGGGCGAATCTTGGAGTAATGTTCTGAGAGAGCAAGATGATTCTGGTTGATCGTCGGAGAGTGGAAAAACCCTGTCCAGTAAGCCCTGTGTGTCGAGCCTAGGAAATGGTGGTAAATGAGCGACTTAGAGGGACGTTGTTGGCGAGACGGCGTACATTTCGAGGGTTTCTAGGATCTGATGCGCCAGGTCGGAATCGAGGTACGTTTCGGAGATGACTGGGGGAGGAGACTGAAGGTCTTCGGTTTTTGGAGAGGGAGGAATGTCTTCGTCCTGACGAGGAAGTTTTGTAACCGGTTGATCTTCATGTTCGATGACCGAATCGCGTTTCCGTTTCTTTGATTTCTTGTTTTTCGAGGTGGTAGACTGTGCGTCGTCGCCCGCTGGTGGCAGCTTGTCCTTGTCCGGGTGTGTGGTCGCGGTTGTCGCGGTCGAGCGAGTTGTCCTTGCCATTGTTGTGTGACTGAGACGCGCCTGTGGCTGGAGAGAGTGAACGCGACCTTCTCCAAATGGCGTTCTGACGGAGGCCACGCTCTTTCTTGGTTGACCGCAAGAGGGGAGGGGTTTGTCACCCGTCACACATTCGTCACCCCGCCATTCTCTGTCACGCTCCGCCTAGCACCCCCCTCCATCCATGACGACGCGGGCAGCGACCAGACCTATCTTCAGGGCGAGTCTTCGCTCGACCCAGGCGAACGGCCATTCCGCTTTTATCCCCCAGTGTCGGAAACTCGTTTTCGAGTACTGCGACAAATGGCCAAGCTCAGCAAACACCCGGTCCTTCCTCCTCAACCACCTCCAGTCCGTCGCGAAAGAAAACCCTCACGTAGAGTTCGTGGTCAAGCAACGGAATCAAAAGGAGCCTATCGTACGCGGTTTCTATAGTATGTACCCCATCCCAAAACTTTGGGGCACCCCAGGACTCATGGCCCATGCTCCGTCCGTGTCCGCGTCCGGAGCAGTCAACAACAGGGATAAAGTTGTACCCCTGAATGGGTTCGAGGTGAACGGGATACAGAAAAAGGTCCAGCTCCTGCTGGATTCGTCCGGAGCCAAGATCAAACCTCTCAAGAGGAGAACGGTGGAGAGCACCACAGAATCAGCGCGCGGCGTCTGGAGTGGTCTTCATGTAGACCAGCTCTTCAAGATATAATTTACGTGGATATAGTCGTACGCGTGCATCCCCACATGTTACCCTTCTCACCCGATCACAAACCCGCCCCTTGCAGTCCCTGTATACTCCTATAATATTTTAATCGTCACCCGCTCTGCAATCTGACTTCGCCTGAGGGCGTGTGTGCGAAACGGATCTATCTTTACGTCTACCCCGTCATGTGAAACGGGCCTTCTGCTACCTATCAAATCGTGGCCCTTTATCCGTCCTACCCAATGGCAGGCGCCCGGATTGATTCGTCACCGCCCACGCCCCTGCTGCGTGGCCCAACTGCTTAGCCTCCCCCGAATTAAATCGGGCCGACTGGCAACGAGGCAGCCACGCCCCCCCTGCTTATAATGCGATCAACTGATGAAAGTCGATTTTCGTCCCTCCCTTCCCTGGCCACTTGTATCTGTGCGTTTCCCACTTTCCCCCTCTCCTAGGTCCCGTGCACAGACGGAAAAGACATCTTACCTGATCGTCACAGACCATGGCGAGCATCGCTAGTCAAGAGCGCGATCTATCCTGGATGCAAATGGTTTCAGTTGACCACCTCAACAGCGTATGTCCCCCGGCTCCTTCCACCTTTTAGATCCTCATCCCCTTCTTTCAGACAATGTCCGACTCTGCCTCTGCTTCCACTCTTGTTGATGACGACGTATGTTGCCAGCGTCAGTCGACTTCACGCGCCCAAGGCTGATCCCCCCTTCCAGATTCCTGACGCCTGTATGACCTGTGATGACGATGATTCTCTTGCATTCCCCTGCGTGTCGGTACGCTTCTAGACGATCATCTCTTTGACTTTCCTATCTAACTCTTCTTTCAAAGACCGAACCAGATTTTTACCCACCCCCATTCGAAGACACCTCGACCATCTGCAGTACCGACACCGATCTCTTGGTTGGGCCCCGGTCCAGGACAGATCGTCTCCTACCCAAACTTCCCTCAACTGACGACCTGACATCACCCTTCCCTCTTTCTCCCTCCAACCACCCGCACTCATTCTGGGATTTCCCTCTCCCGTTCCGAAAACGAAAACAATCCGTTTCTGTCTCCTCCATTCAAAGTCAGGGCAGTTACTCCAGTCAGCCACTGTTCGGCTTTGTAAGCGAACGAAAGCTGTCTGGTCTGCGCCGCCCTCCCATGCTCGCTTCTGCGGCATCTACTTCTTCCACGTCCACCACCGACTCTTCTCAGACAAGAGTAGGTGTTGATGTTGATGTGAAGATCATTGTCCCGGGGAAGACGAAGACGGCCGTGCCGTTGAAAACGAGATCTTCGCTCAAGTCGAAGAGCTCGCCCGGGAAGAAGAAGCAGTGCTGTGTCAAGTTCGTCGAGACTCCGATTGTCTACTACGAACAAACATACGAGTATGATGTTTGCGAGGTTGACGAAGATGATTTCGTCAAGCCTGCTCCTCCACCCAAACCCAACCCAACCACCTCCACTAACACTCAGAAGGCGCCGACTCACATGGGATTGACCAAGCTCAAGAGCCTGGTCAAAGGTTCCTTGAAGAAGCGCAGCGGCGAGCGGGATCGACATGAGCTCCAAAACCTCGGTCGGGATCGTCAGGCCGCGCCTGTCATCAGACCAGAAGTTGTTGTCGAGCCTGTCAATAGTTCCGCCCGACCTCGCATCTCGGGACCATATCCTATGTCTGTCGCCGCTCGACAACGTCGAGCCGCCCTGAATGAAAGTAAGGCTGTGGGTTCCACCGGCGGGAACGGGTTTAGGGGGTTCTGGGGGAGGCTGAGCCACTCAGACTGAGCGCATCGACCTGGTGTGACGCCGTCAGTTTGGGTCTCGGCTTCTTGCGAGGCTTTCATCCATCTCTGTTCGACGGGTCATTTTTACCATTTCTGTTCGGTATGTGACTTCTCGGCCATTATCACCTCTCGCCCAGCGGTGCCACTCACACGTTTTTCAGGATCTGTGTGTGGACTAGTTCCAGGACTCTGATTTGCTTTGTGTTATTGGGTGTTATCTGTTTTGTCGTTCGCTATCGTTTTCGCTGCCCCCCCTCCCCCCTCCCACATCCATCCTTCATCGCCATCCATTCATCACCCATCCTCATGTCACAACCACTTGTGAAGGAGTAGAAGTTCGACATTCCTGTTCCGGTGTTGCCGTTTGTTCTATTCCGAAGTCTAATCTGCCTTCCCGCGCGGTGTGGAACACCGTGACTTATTGGTAGTTTATCTGATAGTATATTCGAGTTCGACCTCCCTCCTTTCACTCCTTGTAGGAACTGGCATGTATCGCTTGAAGAAGCTTGTAATACTCTGTACTGCTCCTAGGATACAGGATAACAATCCGCCAGGTCCATGTAGATTTTCCAGCCAGTCTCACGTCCCACTGAACAAAGACAACATGTTCCTGGATATCGTGCTGACGCCTCGGATTCAATCTGAGGGGACTTAGTGTCGCCTTTGGAACTTCTCCAACTCCCATTTCGCCCGGAGTTGGGTGAGACCCTCATTCCTGGAACGTATCAGAGGAGATGAGTGGACCCGTCCTACATGTTCCAGCTGGTTCGCGTCGTTTCGAATGACCTAAAGGTAAGGCAAGGGAACAGCCAGGTCAATTCAATGGCCATGTCCGAGCACACTCAGCACAAGCTAGTCGAGGGGGCTGTGGAAGGGGCTTACGGAACCAATTGAGAGGAAGAAACCAAAAGTTGCGGCACTACTGAGCATGTATTGAGATAACGTCGACAGCGCTCCTCGAGGACCAGCGCCTCCTCTAAAAGTTTCGAGAATGTATAAACCGAGCGGTAGGGTGAAACGGAGTTAGCAGAAATATCACCAGCAAGTAACGAGTCATCCACAATGGATCGCTTTGTGGGAATGAGGACCGGCCAGGTGGCAAACGTACCTCATGATTGAATAGCTTCCGAAAATGAAACCAATGGTGAGACCAACGCCCGCACCGGTAAGTGCACCAATCCTGTCAGAGGGGAGACGGACGAGCAGAAAAGAAGTCAATTGTCAGTGCATTGTTTCAGCCGGGATGCAGAGGGGTAGGCGGAACGAATCCGAAGGGGTTTCGAATCCGGGGTAGCAGGAAGGAATCCTCACTTCACTAAACCACAAGCGAGAGCGTGTCAGGACTTTAGACTTGAGGAATTTGCGTGGGGCATATACGTACTTTTGTCGAAGGTGGACGGTCCTTGTGGACGCTGCATGGTGGAGGCCATGGTGTTTGCGGAGGTGGTAGACCGAAACCAAAGTGTGGTGGTGTGTGACGCGCTTGTGGGCGGGTCCGATGGACTTCAGCAGAGACTGCGACGCGGACTCTGCCAGCCCTCTCGATCCGGGTGACGATGATCCCAAGATATTCGTTTCCTACCGCTCAGCAAGCTCAGATTAGTGAGTATTTACTGGTTCATTCGAGAGGTCCTTGGCCAAACTAAACGCCGTTGGAAATTAGTCCGCGCGACACAGAGAGACACCGTTCATTTGTTCTCACTCAAGGACCAGACAGAGTCCGTCCTTAGGTCCTGGTTCGGTCCGTAATCCTTGTCCCATCTCATCTCACCCGGGGACTCATAGAACGTTCTGCAGGAACACGCTGGCTTACACGATGGGAGAAAGAAGTAGATTTGATCGTCAAACTCGCCTACTACGGGCTCACGACAGGCTTGGGTCAGTGAGTGCTTCACTCCCCGCCGACTTACCACCCTCAACCCGAAGCGAATATCTGAAACTGGGTTTACTTTCCTCCCCTTAGCTGCTCAAACCCTCGGTGAGGAGTATACCGATATCTGGCAGTCCACCTCCAGCGGAATCGGTGTTTCCCAGAGCAGACGTCTGGCGTTGATCCTGCTCCCTATCCTACCAACTTACGTCGCAGCAAGGCTTAATGTACGATACCCACCCGGGGATTCCACTCTTGGGAAAGTACGCCAGTCGCTTCCAGCGACCCTAGAAATCGCCGGAGAGGTCAATCTGGCCTTGTTTTACTTGCGAGGCGTATATTATGATCTGGTGAAGCGAGCCCTGGGGATTCGATACGTACGTGGACTTCGGCTCTCCTTTCATACGTTTTGGATGGATGAACTTCGAACCCCGTTTTGCTTTTAGCACTCATCGGTAGCAGAGAATCCAGACAGTCGACCGCCCTCGTACTCTCTCTTAGGGATCTTGCTTGCCACAAGATTGGTATATCGACTGATTTCATGGCTTCGTTCTCGAAAAGTCGCCGCGGATCCTCAAGATTCATCGGGGAAAGAAAGCCAAACTCCAGCAGGCTTCGGCGCCTCTTCAGAGGTGTTCTTAGATGATCGCCCGGTTTCGTCGATCCTGAGCATTCGAGATCCTGAGAGCAAGCCGCCCATCCCTGCAGAGGAGGATGAAGGGACTGTTCTAGATATCGGAGTAATCCCAGAGGAGATCAGGGACAGTAGGAAGTGCACGCTTTGTTTGGAGGAGAGAACGAATGGATGTGCTACCGATTGTGGACACATGTTTTGTTGGGATTGTATCGTTGGCTGGGCGAGGGAAAAGGTGGGTTGTCACTTGCAGGATCTGATACCAGTTTACTGATGTTCCTCCAGCCGGAGTGCCCCCTTTGTCGACAGTCCATTAGCTTGCCACAACTGATACCCATCCATAATCTATAATCGCCCTATGGGCTTTCTTGGGCTGGCAAGGCGGAGGAAGTGTACATTTTGAAACAGCATGCTGAAGATGCGACAAAACAAACGAGAATAGAATTATAATGCCTGCTGGATGAGGGTGATATTGTCGCCCTTCAACATGATTCTCCCTGCCGTGCGTGATCAGACTATGTTAGATATGAATCGCGAAACCAGGCCTGGGTCGCGCACCAAGTTCTCGCCGTGGTTTGGACTCCTTCACGTAAACCTCGGCTGCTTCATCCATCACGACGTTCATGAACTCGTCAAAGCCCTGCGGAAGACGGGGGAAGGTTGATCAGCATCTTCACACTCTGTTCTGGAATCGGGTACAGAAAATGGGGCTGGAATGGAAGGTGCGGGGACGCGAATATGGACGCAAACACGAAAGAGAACTTTCGGTTCACTATCCATCCTGATGCCACGGTGGCTCTGTGTTCAAATCCAGCGTGGTGTGGGTTGGAAATATCACGCACAATTATCCGTCCTTCAATGCGCATATCTATGTTGTCGTACAACCAAATCACGACTTTCGCTCTCTGTAAATGGAAACGGATGTGTCAATAAACGTATTCGGGGCGATTTCCGTGCAATAGCTCAAGCACCTGTTGGAGGTTTTTGAAAATGACATTCTGCCAAGGAGAGTCAGTATGCGAATACGATCTCGAGCAATCTGGTGGGAAAATTTGCGTACGATGGGTTGGACCATCACACGCTGTTGACGACCAGACATGATAGGCGAGTACGACGCAAATCCGTAGGGAGAAAATGGGCTTCTGGGGGAGGGGGGTGGGGGTGACGGATGTTCGGACGATTGCACGTGATGTTCAAAGATCACTTCTCGCGTCCGCCTCTGGCTCAGAGTCCTCGTCAGCGACAACCTGAGTCGTGCCCCTTCGATTCAGACTTTTGCCGCGATGGAGGTCAGTCTACCCGCTCCTTTGCGAATGTACCCCGCGTTCCTGACGGTGAAACCGTCGGATTCAGGCCTTTACCTCCCCCAACTCATCGACCGCCGCGGCGGTCACGTTTATTACATTCGTCCAAGATCTAAAGAAGAAGACAAAAGCTTGGGCACCCCTCATAGAACTCTGCGCGAGCGGAGAAAAGACACTAGAGAGGTTTAGATACCAATTCCCCGACGACTGGTTGTACAGCGATCAGTTGCGAGGCGAATGGAGCGCTTACAACGAGATATTGAAACGCAAGAACGATTCAATTCAAGAACAACTAGGTATGTTCACTCCATTTCGAAAGATACGTTGCCAATCGACGCGCGTGTTGCTAGCCGGACTCCAGCTGAAGATTGTGGCTGAGGACAAGATCGTCGAGAATAAGATCCAGGATATCATCGGAGAATGGGAACAAACGCGACCCGTCCAAGGAAACCTACGCGCAGACACTGCCCTCAATACCATCAACGTCTTCGAGACCAAACTCACGCGTGTTCAGGAGGAGTACGATCTCGTATGCCGTGCCAAGGAAGCCTTGGACCTCGAACTCATCCGGCACACCCGCCTCGAACCCGTCGTGGAGGAACTCAAAGACCTCAAAGCAGTCTGGACGGCTTTGTCGGGCATTTGGAGCCAGATCACCGAGTTAAGGGAGAATTCCTGGACCACGGTCCACCCGAGGAAACTGAGACAGCAGATTGACGGCTTGTTGTCGTCGACGAAGGACATGCCTACCAGGATGAGACAGTACGCGGCATTCGAATATGTCCAGGATGTCCTGCGCGGACTGTTGAAGTCGAACACAATCGTTTCTGAGCTTAAGTCCGAAGCTCTCAAAGACCGGCATTGGAAACAGCTGTTTAAGGTTGTGAGGTTACCAAAGCAAATCACGTTAGCCTTGTGAGGTTTTGTCCCGCTCCCTAAGGGACTCGGCTCACCGTCAGTGTCTAGGATGACTCTCGGAAATGTCTACGATATGGACCTCAAAAAGAACGAGGCACTAATCAAGGAAGTGATCATACAAGCACAAGGAGAGGTGTGCCTTTCAACGGATGAAGTTTAGGTTGCCGGTGCTGATACCTCGTATAGATGGCGCTGGAAGAATATATCAAGACGGTCAAGGAAACCTGGTCGAGCTATACCCTGGACCTCGTCAATTACCAGAATAAGTGCAGGCTCATCAAGTGCGTTGTTGAGGTTTTCACAGGCCGCTCGAAGTTAACATTTTGTAGGGGGTGGGATGATCTTTTCAATAAGTGCAGCGAAAACTTGAACTCATTGGTTGCGATGAAGATGTCGCCATACTACAAAGGTCAGCACCCATTCTACATACGTGGGTTTTTCTGATGTCCGTTCTCTCCCAGTTTTCGAGGAGGACGTACGTTTTCATGGGACAACTCCAGGCTCACCGCTGACGGCGTTCTAGGCAAGCTCGTGGGAAGACAAGCTCAACAGGATACACGTACTTTTTGGTGAGTGAACAATATGGGGGCAAACCTTGAACTCGTTGTGACGTGCTATAGATGTCTGGATTGACGTCCAAAGACAGTGGGTCTACCTCGAAGGCATTTTTTCTGGCAGTGCGGACATCAAGCATCTACTTCCCATGGAGAGCGCACGGTTCCAGAACATCAACACCGAGTTTTTGACCGTCATGAAGAAGGTTTACAAATCCCCCTTTGTCCTGGATGTCATGAATCAGCCTGGTATCCAGAAGAGCTTGGAACGGTTGGCGGAACTTCTGAACAAGATCCAAAAGGCACTCGGAGAATACCTCGAACGCGAACGTGCCTCTTTCCCCAGGTTCTACTTCGTCGGAGATGAGGACCTATTGGAGATCATCGGTAACAGCAAGGATATCCTTCGTATTATGAAGCACCTCAAAAAGATGTTTGCGGGTATCTCGACCATTCTTTTGGACGACGACCTCACACAGATCCTGGGCATGGCGTCGAGGGAGGGAGAGGAAGTCAGATTCAAGGAACCCATTTCCCTCAAAGATTACCCCAAGATCAACGATTGGTTGACGAAATTGGAGTCGGAGATGAGGAGGTCTCTTGCGGTCCTTTTGTGCGAGAGCGTGTCTGAACTTCAAGAGTTCTACGGCTCGGGCTTGGAGATGGAACCCTTCATGGCATGGATGGAAAAGTATCCCGCTCAATTGGTCACACTCGCCATTCAGGTCGCTTGGACGGGCGCAGTCGAAACATCGTTCCAGCAAGGAAGCACGCCAGACAGCCCTTTGAGCACGATTCAAAAAGGACTTGAGCTCTTGGCCGATGTTGTCCTCACAGAACTGGCTCCTGTCACACGCCGCAAGTGCGAACATCTCATCACGGAACTTGTCCACCAGCGAGACGTCACGAGGACGTTGAACCAACAAGGGGTTTCCGATAACATGGCTTTTGCTTGGCTGTACCAGATGCGATTTTACCTGGATGCTGGAGCTGCCAACCCCTTGGGTTGCCTCTCCATCCGTGTCTCTGATACTTCTTTCCCGTACGGATGGGAGTATCTCGGTGTCCCGGACAGACTCGTTCAAACCCCTCTTACGGATCGTTGTTACCTCACTCTTACTCAGGCCTTGGACACTCAACTCGGTGGTGCTCCATTCGGTCCTGCAGGAACCGGTGGGCAACTTGGTTCCAAATACACACCCAGTTACTTACATGACTTTGAATAGGGAAAACTGAGTCCGTCAAGGCGCTTGGAGTCCAACTCGGACGGTTCGTCCTCGTCTTCTGTTGCGACGAGACATTCGATTTCCAAGCCATGGGTCGTATTTTCCTCGGTCTGTGCCAAGTCGGCGCCTGGGGATGTTTCGACGAGTTCAACCGTTTGGAGGAGCGGATCCTTAGTGCTGTGTCACAACAAGTTCAAACCATCCAACAAGGGCTGGCTGCGACCGCTAAGAACCCGAATACTGAGATCGAGTTGGTTGGAAAGAGCCTGAAGATCAACCTGAACATCGGTAGGAGATCAGGAAGCGTCGCCCATTTCGTGTCTGACCCGAATCCCCTAGGCATATTCATTACCACTAACCCGAACTACGCTGGCCGATCACAACTACCTCCCAATTTGACGAAGCTGTTCAGACCGTATGTCTAGTTTGGGGTCTGATTCAGGCGTAAACAAGCATCCTACTGATACCCCGCCCTCAGAATGGCCATGACCCGCCCAGACCGGGAACTTATCGCACAAGTCATGTTATTCTCGCAGGGTTTCCGCACTGCAGAGTCACTGGCCTCGAAGATTGTACCTTTCTTCAACCTTTGTGATGAACAACTCTCACCCCAACCTCACTACGACTTCGGTCTTCGAGCCTTGAAGGCTGTATTGGCCAGTGCTGGTATCCTCAAACGTGAACGGTTACAGATAGGAAGCCCAGGAGAGGCGGGTGGTTTTTCAGATACAATATCGGAACAGGTCATCGTCATCCAGAGTGTTACTGAGACCATCGTGCCGAAACTTGTGGCAGAGGACGTTCCACTATTGACCAGGTACGTCCCTTCGCCGTGGCCGGCCTGCGCCTCTAACAAAGGACATCAGTCTTTTAGCGGATGTGTTCCCTGGTACGGAGTATGTTCCGGTCGACCTCAGCGCACTACGGGAAAAAATCAGCGAAGTTTGTGCGGAACGCCGCTTAGTAGAAGGGGAGAGGTGGATCGCCAAGATCTTACAGTTGTACCAGATCCAGAAGATCCAGCATGGATTTATGATGGTCGGCCCTTCTGGTACCGGAAAGACCAATGCCTGGAGTGTCCTACTCTCAGCCCTCGAGAGGCTTGACGGCATTGAGGGTGTCTCATATGTCATTGATCCCAAGGCGATGCACAAGGATGCGCTGTATGGAACTTTGGATCCAACCACCCGAGAGTGGAACGACGGTCTATTCACCCACATCCTTCGAAAGATTGTAGATGACGTCCGTGGTGAGAGTGGGAAGAGACATTGGATTATTTTCGATGGCGACGTCGATCCTGAATGGGTCGAGAACTTGAATAGGTGGGTTGACCTGTACGTCATCATTGCCGTTGACCCTGACCATGGCTTTTAGTGTCCTGGACGATAACAAGCTCCTGACGTTGCCCAATGGTGAACGTCTCAACCTGCCTCCGAACGTTAGGATCATGTTTGAGGTTGAACATCTCCGATATGCCACCCTTGCCACCGTCAGTCGTTGCGGTATGATCTGGTTTAGCGACGACGTGGTGGAGCCACCCATGGTTTACCAACAATACCTCCATACCCTCGCTTCCGTCCCCTTGGATGGTGATGATGAAGATTCCATCGATATCCCCGGAAGGCGCGTCGATGCCACTGCCGACTCAAGTTCACCGCATCTCGCGACTCAGAAACAGGTGGCAACTATCCTTCAACCCTACTTTGCGGAGGGAGAGCTTGTTAGTTCTGCCCTGGAATTCGCCGCGAGCATCGAACACATTATGGACTTCACTACCACTCGTGCCCTGACTACACTGTTCTCGCTTCTCAACAAGACCGCTCGCAACATCGTCGAGTACAACATCCAACACCCCGACTTCCCGCTATCCCCAGAAAACGTCGAACAATACGTCACCAAACGCCTCCTCGTCAACATCATCTGGGCCTTCTCTGGAGACTCGAAGTTGGACCTACGTGCGGAGATGGGAGAGTTCTTACAGAAACAGACTGGCATCGATCTCCCTCCCCTCCCACCGGGCAGCTCATTGCTCGACTATGATGTTATCATTTCCACCGGTGAATGGATCGCATGGCACACCAAGGTCCCGTCCATTGAGATCGAGGCGCAGGCGGTCACCGCTTCGGATGTCGTGGTTCCGACCATCGATACTGTTCGCCACGAGGAGGTCCTGTACTCTTGGCTCTCGGAACACAAACCCCTCATGCTTTGCGGTCCTCCCGGTTCAGGAAAGACCATGACCTTGTTCAGTGCCCTCAGGAAACTCCCAGACATGGAGGTTGTCGGTCTCAACTTCTCCAGTGCCACAACCCCCGAGTTGATCCTCAAGACATTCGAACAATACTGCGAGTACCGAAAGACTCCTAACGGGGTGCTCCTCGCTCCCGTGCAGATTGGACGTTGGTTGGTCGTGTTCTGTGACGAAATCAACCTTCCGGCAATAGACAAGTACGGAACCCAAAGAGTCATTTCCTTCATCCGTCAGCTCGTCGAAGCGGGTGGCTATTGGCGTGCCTCTGACATGGCATGGGTTAAACTTGAGCGGATACAGTTCGTCGGTGCTTGCAACCCCCCAACGGACCCCGGTCGTGTTCCTCTCAGCCATCGCTTCCTCCGCCACGCCCCTTTGATCATGGTGGATTATCCCGGAGAGATTTCCCTCAAACAAATTTACGGAACCTACAATCGTGCTCTCCTCAAGGTCGTACCGAACCTCAGGGCTTACGCAGAACCCCTCACCGACGCCATGGTCGAATTTTACCTCGCTTCTCAGAAGCGCTTCACCACGGACATTCAAGCACATTATGTCTACAGTCCTCGAGAGCTTACACGTTGGGTTCGTGGTATTTACGAGGCTATTCGTCCCCTCGAGATGCTCCCCATGGAAGGACTTGTTCGCGTGTGGGCGCACGAGGCTCTCCGCCTATTCCAGGACCGTCTCGTTACCGAGGAAGAGAAGCAGTGGACCGACGAGAATATCGATGCGGCTGCCCTACAGCACTTCCCTACGGTCAACGCAGACGAAGCCCTCATGCGGCCGATCCTATTCTCTAACTGGACCTCGAAAAACTATATTCCTGTCGATCGAGAGGTCCTGCGGGAGTACACGAAGGCAAGGCTCCGTGTCTTCTACGAGGAAGAGCTAGATGTTCCTCTCGTTCTGTTCAACGACGTTTTGGACCACGTCCTGCGTATCGACCGAGTGTTCCGCCAGGTTCAGGGACATCTTTTGTTGATCGGTGTGAGCGGAAGTGGAAAGGTGCGTATTTCGTGTTTTGTCTTTTACCAGGAGGTTCACGCCTTGGTAGACCACTTTGTCTCGTTTCGTTGCCTGGATGAACGGCCTCAGCATCTTCCAGATCAAGGTCTCCAACAAGTATACCGGAGAAGACTTTGATGAGGATCTTAGAACTGTCCTTCGTCGTGCTGGAACCAAGGGTGAAAAGATCTGCTTCATAATGGACGAATCGAACGTCCTAGATTCGGGTTTCCTGGAACGAATGAACACACTCCTCGCCAATGCTGAAGTTCCAGGTCTCTTCGAAGGAGATGAGTACTCCGCTCTCATGACTGCTTGCAAAGAAGGTTCCCAGCGAGATGGCCTTATGCTCGACTCTCACGAGGAACTCTACCGTTGGTTCACTCAGCAGGTTGCGAAGAATCTGCACGTCGTATTCACCATGAACCCTCCCGAGAATGGCCTCGCCTCCCGCGCCGCGACTTCCCCAGCCTTATTCAATCGTTGCGTACTGGACTGGTTTGGAGATTGGTCCGACCAAGCCTTCTACCAGGTCGGAATGGAGTTCACCCTCACTCTTGACTTGGACCTCGCCTCGTACAACGCTCCCGGGCCCTTCCCTATCGCGTACCGCGAACTTGTTGTGCCACCTGTCCACCGAACCGCTGTCGTCAACGCTCTGGTTTATGTCCACCAATCCCTGCACCATATCAATCAACGCCTCAGTCGTCGTCAAGGTCGCTACAACTATGTCACCCCTCGCCACTACCTGGACTTGTAAGTTCCCACTTCTACGAGTACTCTTATTAGTGCCTTACGAAATCTCCCCCAAGTATTAACCACTATGTCCGACTCCACAACGAGAAGCGTGAGGAGCTCGAGGAACAACAGCGGCATTTGCACGTTGGGCTTGATAAACTCCGTGACACTGTCACCCAAGTCGAAGAGTTGCGCAAGAGCCTCGCGACCAAACGCTCCCAGTTGGAAGCTAAGAACAAGGAGGCAAACGAGAAACTCCAGCGAATGGTTAACGACCAGAAAGAGGCAGAGCAGAAGAAAGCTGCTTCCATCGATATCCAGGCCGCCCTCGTCGATCAGGAGCGTTTCATCGCACAGCGTCAGGAGATCGTCAAGGCTGACCTCGCGGATGCTGAACCGGCTGTACTCGAGGCTCAAGCGGCTGTTAGTAACATCAAGAAAACGCACCTTCAGGAAGTTCGAGCTATGGCAAATCCCCCAGAAGCGGTGAAACTGGCGATGGAATCCGTCTGTACTGTACTCGGCCACAAGATCGATAGTTGGAGGACAGTCCAGGGCATCATCCGACGGGACGACTTCATCCAACGAATCGTCAACTTTGACACCCCATCCCAAATGACGAGACCCGTCCGCGAGCTGATGAACAAAGAGTACCTGAGCCGACCGAACTTCAACTTTGAAGTTGTCAATCGAGCCAGTAGGGCTTGTGGACCTCTCGTCAAATGGCTTATCGCACAGGTGAAGTTCTCCGACATCTTGGACAGGGTCGAACCTCTGCGAAACGAAGTCGCTTCTCTCGAGTCCCAAGCTGCGAACACGAAACAACAAGCCAAGACCATCGTCAACATGATCGCGGAGTTGGAAGCCTCCATCGACAAATACAAGTCCGAGTACGCTCTCCTCATCAGTGAAACGCAGGCTATCAAGGCGGAGATGGAGCGCGTCCAGCACAAGGTCGATCGCAGTATGACGCTCTTGGGGAGTTTGTCATCCGAGAGAACTCGTTGGGAGTCTGGAAGCCGAACCTTCGACGTCGAGATGAGTACCATTGTTGGAGACGTTCTCATCTCTGCGGGATTCCTCGCGTACGGGGGTTTCTTCGACCAGTACTACCGAGAGATGATGTGGCAGGAATGGTGCAATCACCTACAGGAGGCCGGGATCAAGTTCAAACCCGAACTCGGCCTTCCCGAGTACCTTTCTACCGCGGACGATCGCCTGGACTGGCAGTCCAAAGGGTTACCATCCGACAATCTGTGTACCGAAAACGCTATCGTCCTCAAACGCTTCAACCGGTACCCCCTGGTCATCGACCCGACCGGCCAGGCCACAAACTGGATCCTCCAGGAGTACAAAGACAGAAAGATCACCGTTACCAGTTTCTTGGATGAGGCGTTCCTCAAGGTTTTGGAGAGTGCTCTACGATTTGGTAATCCTCTGCTCATCCAGGACGTGGAACACCTGGATCCCATCCTCAACCCTGTCTTGAACAGGGAGATCAGGCGCACTGGCGGTCGTGTCCTCATTCGTCTCGGCAACCAGGATATCGATTTCTCCCCGTCCTTCATCATGTTCCTCACCACACGCGATCCTTCCGTGGAGTTCTCCCCCGACATTTGCAGTAGGGTTACCTTCGTCAACTTCACAATGACCAGGAGTAGTCTCCAGAGTCAGTCCCTGGATCAGGTGCTCAAAGCGGAGAGACCCGACACGGAGCGCAAGCGTACTGATTTGATGAAGATGCAAGGCGAATTCAGGTTGCGACTTCGAACCCTGGAGAAACTACTCCTGCAAGCACTGAACGAATCGACGGGTAACATCCTCGACGACGATAAGGTCATCGATACCCTCGAGACGCTGAAGAAGGAGGCCGCCGTCATTACGCAGAAGGTCGAGGAAACAGATCTTGTCATGCGAGAGGTGGAACAGGTCACCGCGGAATACCTCCCACTCGCACAGGCTTGCAGCGCGATCTTCTTCATCTTGGAGCAGCTAAACTTGGTTAACCACTTCTACCAATTCTCCTTGCGTTTCTTCCTCGATATCTTCGACTATGTCCTTCTCCACAACCCAAACCTAAAGAACACTTCTGACTACGCCCAGCGACGCAGTATTCTCCTCAACGACCTCTTCCTTGTCGCTTATAAACGGACATCTCGCACTCTCTTCCACCGCGATCACGTTATGCTTGCCGTTCTACTAGCCCAAGTCAAGTTGCGCGGTGGAGAAGACATCACTGACGAGTACGAGTTCTTGTTGGAAGGTGGTGAGGGCGCGGTCGCCGCACCCGGAGGTGGCGGTGGTTCCTCGTTCCTTACCGACGAACAGTCCCATCGTTTGGAGCACTTCGCGAAATCTCAACTTTTCAAGCCAGTCCAAGAACATGTCATGGCCAACGAAAGCGTCTGGGCTCCATTCCTTGAAGCTAGTACTCCCGAGAAATCTATTCCATCTCCTTGGGATCAGAGCACTCGTAAGTGGTCTACTATCTACTATCATGCGTTTGACTGGGGGTCTCATCGCCCAACAGCCGCCCTGAACGCCATCCGTGATATGCTCATCATCAAGTGCCTCAGACCGGACCGTCTCCTGCAAGCGACTGCAACTTTTGTCCAAACCGTCTTCCAAGTCGATCTTGCTGCAGAGTCCGCCTATGCGCTGGGAGCCATGGTCAATGATGAGGTAGCACCCGCTACTCCATTGGCATTGGTCTCGGTCCCCGGGTATGACGCCAGTTACCGTGTGGACAATCTTGTTCGAGATTCTGGTGCCAGGTGTGCTTCGGTGGCCATGGGTTCGCAGGAAGGCTTCACTCAGGCCGACCAAGCAGTCGCGTTAGCAGCCAGGCAGGGCACTTGGGTGTTACTCAAGAATGTCCACCTGGCGCCAACATGGCTGGGTCAGCTGGAAAAGAAACTGCAGACCCTCAACCCGCACCGTAACTTCCGGTTATTCCTGACGATGGAGGCCAACCCGTCCATCCCCGTCAATATCCTCCGTCAATCAAGGATCGTTATGAATGAGCCGCCTCCCGGTATTAAAGCCAACCTGCTTGATTCGCTACGCAACATCCCTCCCTCGCGCTTGTCCCAGGGTCCCGCGGAGAAGGTCCGCCTGTACTTCCTGCTCGCTTGGTTCCACGCCGTGGTGCAGGAACGTCTGCGCTACGTTCCATTGGGGTGGAGTAAAACCTACGATTTCAACGACTCGGACATGGCATCTGCCTTCCTCACGATTGACTCATGGCTTGGGCGCGCTTCCAAGTCACGGTCAAATATCGATCCCGCTGCCATTCCATGGGATGCCGTGAAGACTCTTATCAAACAGTCGGTGTATGGTGGAAGGATCGACAGCGACTTTGACCAGCGGATTTTGGACGCCTTCGTTGACGGGCTGTTCACCCCTCACGCCTACCATGTGGACTTTGATCTCGTGCCGAGCACCAATGGTGAACGCACCCTCCCTGTTCCCGATGGCACGAAGCTCGAGAACTTCCTCTCGTGGGCTCAGCGACTCCCAGACCGCGAACCGCCCTCATGGCTCAGTCTACCCTCCACCGCAGAGCGATTGATTGCCGTCGCACAAGGTACGTATCATTAACACGAGGCGAAGCTCCGGCGCGTTATAACTCCTGATAGGAAACGAGCTTCTCGGCAAACTGAGGAAGATGCGAATGCTGGCAGACGATGACAGTGACTCTGCGCCCGCTGTCGGAGCCCCTCAAGGACAGACATCACAACAGCCCGCTTGGATGAGACAACTTCATGACCGTTGTATGGAGTGGATTGGTCAACTCCCCGCCGTGAGTGATCGGCGCCCCGAAGTCGCCATTGAGCGGGATTTGACGATACTTCGCAGAGTTTCAACACCCTTTCTAAACAGAGCGCAGATAACTCGGACCCCCTGCACAGGTTGTTCTTCCGAGAGGGAACGATTGGACGGAAACTTCTTTCTCAGGTCCACCGAGACCTCTCTGATGTTTCGAAGGTCTGCGAGGGTGCTCTGAAGCAGACTAACCACTTGAGAACCCTCATGAGTGCCCTGATCAAGGGTACGTTCCGTTTTTTCACCCTGTTTCGGGAACGATGCCGATGGACTGCGCAGGGACTATTCCGGATCACTGGCGCAAGTACAAGGTGCACAAGGCGATGTCAGTCTCCGAGTGGATCCCCAATTTCGCCCGTCGTTTGGCGCAATTGGATCGCATCTCCGGGTTGGGCGACCTGAATAATATCGAGGTTTGGCTCGGCGGGCTGTTCTACCCCGAAGCCTACATCACGGCGACCCGGCAGGCGGTGGCGCACAAGAAGAAGTGGAGTTTGGAGACGCTTCATTTGCAGTTGGATTTGGAGAAGGTGAACGACCCCGAGGCGTTCATTATCGATGGTGGGGCTCTCATGATCCATGTCTCCGATCGATGTTCACCCTGCTTCTCTTTTAGGTTTGGTGCTCGAAGGCGCTTCTTGGGTGACGGACAGGCTCGAGCTTAATCAGGGCGAGCCAGTGCGGCTCAACCCCTCACAGATTCGATGGGTGCAGTCGAACGATGCTTCTAAAGGATCGGCGAATCTCCCGGTCTACCTGAACAGCGATAGGAGCGACGTATTGTTTACTGTGGACCTTCCTTTCGATGGTGGTGCTGGCTCCCTGGTTGCGACCAGGGCTGTCTGTCTGACGGCTTAGCGAAGATAATGAGACGATGACGATATCCGATGACATATGACAGTGAATGTTTTTTGTTGAAATACCCTAGATGATGCTACTAGTAACAATACCCGTTGTCGTACTGCTTTCATACGTACTGCGTTTTCAATGGAAGGACGATGAATGATGATGTATCTGGAGTCGGCTATGGGCGTTGTACTGAGCACCCTGGTGCTATCTGCAAAACTTTCCAGTCCACCTCGATCCCCTTGGTCCTAAAGATGGCTCGAGCATCCTCGGCTATAGCTTCGAACCCACCAGTCGCCAATGCCAATATCGTAGGACCCGCCCCGGAGAGGCAGATTCCCAACAATCCAGGGTGCGTTTCGGGTGTAATATTGGATGTCACTTCAGGTAAACCGGGAATCTGCATCAAACAGGCATTACGTTTGGATGAGTTACAAGGACTCGCGAGAGATCGGAGAGAGTAAGAATTTACCAATTCCTTACGGTAGGGTTGGTGTACACGGTCCTTCATCGCTTCGTAGATGAGTTCGGGGTCGGGAGGGTTTGCGGCGAGGGCGGTGGTGAGGACAGCGAGTCGTTGTAGGTTAAATATCTGCGAGGAAACCTGTTTGAGCCCGGGATGGAGTTGAGAGGGGAGGAGGGGGGACGTACGAGGTCCTTTCGCGAGTAAGATTCGGGGAGGACCTGCCTCGCGCTCGCAGTGCTCAACTCGAACCTAGGTATGATCGCGACCGCGCTGATACTCTCGGACCAGCCGAATCGAACGTAATGGCCAATCCCAATCGGTGGTTTTGGTGGATTCAGACCCCACTCCTCTCCAGCGTCAGGTGGGTATTCGGGTAAGACCTCACTCAGAGGCACAGAAGCCGCTTCCGTCGCAGCCGCGTCCAACTCTCGCAAATACGACCCTACGAATCCACCGACTAGAGCCGCAGTGACGTTATCCGGATGCCTCTCGACCATTAGCGCGAAATCGAGCATTCTCGAAGTCGAGAGGTTGAGCTTCCCAAGCTCGTTCCCTAACAACACTCCAGCGATAACCGCCGCTCCTGAAGATCCTAACCCACGTCCGAACGGGATCTCATTGTCAACCGCGATCTTCAGTTGGGCCGTTCGCGTGGTACCGTCGGAGGTAGACACGGTTGTGGGGAATTTTTGGATACCGTGACACCGTAAGACGTACAAGGCGACTCGAGTGGTGAGGTTCTTGTAAGGATCCAAAGGGGCTTCGTCGGACCCTTCACCTGTATACTCCAACACCGGTGGGCCCACCTGCGCTCCATCCGTCGGAGCGAAAGTGACGGTGAGGGTGAGGTGGAGCGATAACGAAAGTCCGACCACATCGAACCCAGGACCTATGTTTGCCGATGTCGCCGGTACCCGAATGGTGAAGGGCGAATCAGACGGTTGTCCGACGTTAGACATCGCCTTTTGGATCTGGACGGATTGGAGACGAAGTGGAAAACTTTTATGAAAATATCCGGAAGCATCCTTTCTTTGAGCTTTCGGTCGCAGATCTGACTCGGGCTTTCTCAGTGTTGGACACCATGTCATAAAGGGCGCTTGTGCTATACCAAACAGACCAAAACTACGTCACGAGGAAAAAAAGGCAGGAAAACATCGTTGCGGACTACTGCGCAGTAAAAGCGGTGGAAGAGGAAGAAATACGAAGGGTTGCGAATATATTGTACAAGATGCTAAAAGTCCCATGAAAGTTGCGTTCGCGTTCTAAACGACCGAGAACTGCAGTGAAACGTGGGGGTCAGTTTGACGCATCGTGTCGCTGTGAAGGTGTGCACTCACGTAAACCATGTCACCCAGAGCCCCTCGCTGGGCAATAGGAACAGCGACTGCAGATCCAAGGAGAACAGCGATTAGTAAGGCCTCCGCGCCCTCCGGGGAGCAGACTGTGGGTTCACGTACTCGGCTGATGATTCGCCCCCGAGTGGATCACCGCGATCCGGTAATATCCAACAGCCAAGCCATTGGTTACATTGCAAGACAAAACGCCGTTCACCGCGGGGGCGTTCAAGCCCTTAAAATACTTAAACGTCTTCGGGTCCGTAGGCGTCGTTTGGTCGAACCCAGTTAATAGCTCAATCACAACGTGTGAGTGCCCTATAACGTCCCCGGCCGCGTTGACGATTTGAGGGCTGGACATATAAGTCTTCGCCGGATTCGTGAACCAACCCGTTTCGAGGTGATTGATCGCGACCTGAACGGTGAACGATTGATTCACGGGGACCGTCGCAAGGTTTGTCGGGAAGATGAACTTGGCGGATGGCATGTTATCCGCACTTGGAATGATGCCGATTGGGGCGTTATTACATGATCCCTCTATAGATTTGGGACCGAGGAATCAATCCAGTGTCTCGAGGCAGTGAATTGGATCCTAGACTACACACGTACCTTTCACCTGCGTGCCGTTGGTTAGTCTCTTATTCGAGATTTTGCAGAAGTTGATCCAATTGTTGCTCGAGGTTTGACTCGGCACTGCATTTTATCAGATAAGCTCGTGTTTCAGAGAGTGGCAGGTCGAGAACAAACCTTGTCCAACATCGGTGATGTTATCCTGCCCATTCTCCTTGAAGTTTGTAGAAATCACGGCAGGATCCAAGGTGAGAGACGACTGTGACGGGTCCTCCGCCTCAGGAGGTGTGTAGGCCACCCCGGCTGCGTGGATCCGCAGGGTATTTTCGTACACGGTCATACAGCTGATGTATGTCCCAGTTTCATTATTAGCTATCTTGGGAGATGCTCGACACCTGTGCAATCGTGAGCGCGACCGCCAGAGTGGCGCCGGGACAGGAGAGAAGGGCGTACACCAGACCATCGGGACACCCCGTGAGCATAAATACTCCCTGAGAGCAATTAGCGATGCTATCGTTCACACAAGCCTGTTCGCCTGCATCACAGGGAGACAATGGACTGAGGGTCTTGAACTTGGCACTGTTAAAGAGTGATGATCAGCGACAATAGATCAGGCAGGGGCGTGGAGAAGGGAGAAGGGCATTATACTTGAGGGCAATCGCGTCATTCCCGTTCTGAAGTGAAATCGGATTTCTTCTCACAAGTGACCCAGCGCTGACGTCGAGGCATAGCGAGAGAGCGAGGGGCAAGAGCAAGCCAGCTGAAGGCCGCATCCAGGAAGAGAGAGGGGGGGTGTGGGGGAGCGGAAGATAACCCTAAGACAGAAAGCCAAGGGAATTCCAAGGCCGCAGCATGAGCCGAGTATATAACCGCGTGGGTGGATAACCAATGGGGGAAAATATGAATGAATGTCATCGGGAGTGAGCGTGTATTGGTTCGGATGATGCGCTCAACGTCTCAGCCCCCTTCACTTACCGGCTGTCCGGTCCCCCGGGAAACCACATGATCACCCCTGTACATGTCATCTCGCCACGCACCGCCAGGGTCTCCTAGCAAGATGCGGGAGCCCGCTATTCCACGAGTGGAGACCAAGGTGTGGTTAACGCGGCCGTAAAAGCGACAAAGCTTATGTACGATCTCCCATCAAGACTCTGTCTCGGTCTGTCCGCTTCTGGTGTCCCTCAACTTGAAACGGGATGTCCAACAGTGACAGAAGGGTGAGAGAGCATCTCTATCGGTAAGCTGATTGAAAGCCGTGATATACATTGGACTAGGATAGGGATTATACAACGAACCTGAGGCACAAGGTGGTAGACAGATAGATCCATGTGCGTCGTCGTGGGGAACAGACGACCCTGTGACGAGAAAAGAAAATCGCTCTCACGTTCCGCAGCAGATAGGATGAAATATGACCGCACGAGGGCATGCCGTATTTCAAGCGTGTACCGTGGTGAGCGGTGCAAGTCAATGCTTCGAAGGCGGTTCCACCGAGGATGATCATGCGCGATCCGGCTCATGCGCGGCCTCGGGATGGTTTACGATCATCACACTGAACTCGGAAGTAAACCCATGAAATCCCTTCACGCGGATCTAGAACAACACGGCTGTGGCGGATGGTGTTGTATGGCACCCTCACTGTTGTTTGGTTATTTAAGGATAGTGGAGGATCGCAAGCTCTTACCCAGCCGGATTCGGTCTGGTCCGTTCACTGACGGCTGGGTAGGAGCCTGAGAGGATCGGCAGGTGTTTGTTCTGTTCGCTGACGGTCATCCAAATCACATCTTTTCGAACAACGGAGGGAACTGCAGGAATCGGCGCCGTGAGCTTGAGAGACCACACACCGTCTGGCAGAACACAGCCGACCGAAGAGCGAGGGGAGAACAAAACAAAAGGGGTAGGACCCTCCGTAGCAGTGTCCCACTCTTTTGTTTGTTGTTCGCTGTGAAGACAAACATCGGTCGAATTGTGACGGATATCCGAGCACAAGATCGTTTGTCGGGGACAACGTAGCCGCCGGGCATCGCCACCACGGGTTCGATCAGAGCCGGCTTTGGCGCGGGCTCGAGTCTGTTTCGGTGTCCAGCGCCGCCGCATGAATGAGGACCTTGGTCCCCGACTCGGCGGGTGGTTCATGGAAACGTAAATCGGGCTTCTTTGTGACTCGGGACCGACGAGCGGCCCTCGTACGATGAGTGAGTTCAGTCGGCGAGGGAGACAATTATCTGTTGGATTGTTCTGCAGCAGCGAGGTATGCGATACAGTGTTTCGGTGACCAGTTACAAGTTTGGAGATCTATGGTTCTTCCAGGGGAGGGGGACCTTCATCTTCAGAATCGCTCTCATCGTCTTCTACACCCGAGGGGCCAGGCGCGTCACCCCCTCCCTGAGCACTCATCTGAGCCATTAACTGTAACAACGCGATGAGCTGCTAGGAAAACGATCGGGTTGAAGAGGATGACCAACCTTTTGGATGTCCATACCTTCCATTCCAGGCATGCCTCCCATGCCTCCCATGCCTCCCATGCCACCCATGCCACCCATGCCACCCATTCCGGGCATACCTCCTGGCATACCTCCCATACCCATACCTCCTGCACCGCCCATCGCGTTTTCCATGTCCTCATCCGCGATGGCCTTCTCTCCGTCCTGCTCATCCTCATCGACCCACTTGGAAAAGTCGGTCTTAATGAAGTTCGACTTTTGCTTAGGTTTTTGAAGGCGTGGCCAAAACTCGGCTTTGTGCTCCTTCTTACGAAGGACGAGGTAGAACGAACGGGAGGTCAGCCGCTTCGAGCTCTCCTGATGGCGGCAAGCGATTGGGATCAGCCACAACCCCTGGGTGACAGGACGACACGTAGAGAGAGACGCGTACTTCTGGGACGATCTCTTCATATAACTCGGCATCGAATTCGTATTCCTTCTCCTCCAACCCCTTCCCTGCGCTGTGGCGACAAGTTAGTCAGGAATTGCCTGATTAGCCGACGACAATCTAGATGGGACTCACTTTCCAGCCGTGGCCTTGAACGAGATCTTAGTGGGGGTTAACTCGTATTTGAGAGAGGATTCGATGATATCAGGCAAATTGACAGTCAGATACACGACGTTCTACAGCACCGGCAGAAATTTTAGAGATCAAAAAACGAGGGTGATCTGTGCGAAGAATCTGCAACCTTCTCAGCAACAGTCTCATCGCTGCGTTGAGCCCAGAGGACTTCGGGATGTAGAGGCATTTTCGTTCGGTCGGATGTCAGTATGGAAAAAGGAAAGGGTTCAGGATGGTCGGACTTGAACCTATCTCCAAGGCGTCACGTGCCGTCCCCCACGTGGATATCTCATCAGAGCTGGTCGATTCGAGGTCTTTCGAGTCAGACCTTCCAGTAAATTTCTCTCCTCCCAACACCCATGTCCCAACATCTCTGGCTCCGCTGCGAAAAGAAAGAGTTCGAGCGTCGCGCCGCTCTCTCACCCAAAAATGCCAAAGCGCTGATCGATAATGGATTTACCATCCACGCCGAGCGCGACGAACAAAGGATCTTTGATGATTCGGAATACGAGTCGTACGCACGTCCTTGTTAATCCTCTGACCAGTGGTCATGACCAGCGTTCCAAGCGTCCGTTGTATCATGGAGGACAATAACTCCTGGCCCACCGCCCCAAGGGATATTCCGATTATCGGACTCAAGGAACTTCCTCTATCTGATGACCCACTGCCCCACACACACATCCAGTTCGCGCATTGTTACAAGAATCAAGCCGGCTGGTCATCGGTGTTGGCTCGCTTCCACAAGGGTGGTGGAAAGCTGTACGATCTCGAGTTCTTGACCGATGGGACCGGTCGGCGCGTGGCCGCGTTTGGTTTCCATGCTGGTTTCGCGGGGGCCGCCGCTGGTGCGTTGGCGTTGGCATCCGCGCAGGCTGGGGAGACCCTCGGTCACTTATACCCGTATGCCAACGAGACGGAGATGGTGAATGCCGTCAAGGAGAAACTGGGGGAGTCCGCCAAGAAAACCAGGGCACTCGTTATCGGAGCTTTGGGCAGGTGTGGCCGGGGCGCGGTCGATCTTTTCCGAAAGATCGGCCTGGAAGAGTAAGCGCATCTGAAGATTGCTTAGGGTATGGACGTCTGAGAGTTTTCTAGGGACAACATCGTCAAGTGGGATTTGGACGAAACCGCAAAGGGTGGACCATTCCAAGAGATCCTAGATGTTGATGTTTTCGTCAATTGCATCTACCTGAGCTCGAAGATACCTCCGTTCGTAACCCACGAGCAGATCAACGCTGCTGGTCCAGGCCGTCGGTTGAGGGTGATCGTTGATGTGAGCTGCGACACGACGAACCCGTTCAACCCTATTCCCATCTACGACATCAACACGACTTTCAAAGAGCCCACCGTGGCCGTAGCGGTCGAGTACGTGGACATGTGGTCGTTCGGAGATCCGTGGTCAATGTGGGACTGACTTGTGCGGTTGTGCAGTTCCGGGAATCCGTCACTATCAATGATCTCCATCGATCACCTACCGACGTTGTTGCCGAGAGAGGCGTCTGAACAATTCAGCAGTGATCTTTTGCCATCGCTGTTGGAGTTACCTCGGAGGGAGACGGCTAGAGTGTGGGTTGAGGCAGAAGCGCTGTTCAGGACTAAGTTGAAGGAGGCTGTGCAAGCTGAAGGACTATAGACGACCTACAGCGATCTATCAGGCTGGGCGGTCGTTTCGCGTTGGAAGATTAGGCGGTCGATAGCATTGGCTGACCAGTGGTTATAAGTAGTAGCAGATGAAATGTCGAGGATATGAAGTCGAGTGAGAACAAGAATTGTGATCTGCGAGGGGCGACGATCGGATCTGTTGGTCGGACTTGAGAAGATGAAGGGATGGTTCGGTCGGATCAAGAGCTCTCGCTTCCGGCTGCAGTCGCAGGCTGTGGGACCGGCCACTGCGATGGGAACATAAAACTGCCAGTCGTCTCATCTCGCCGTTCCCCTTTCTCCCTTCGTATACGCAGGCGTACACTGGTCGTTACTTATTCTCAAGGACGGACGCGGGACAGAACAGTTGTTCTTGCAAAGGTGCGGCCTTTTCTTTGTTATCTTTCTTGATACTTCCTGTTTCCAAGACAATTCCGGCTAACATACCCTGCCCGATCCCGCCCTTCCTTTTGTTCTCCCTCCCAACTTTTTTCTCGCCCATCTCTCCGGCACTCACTCTCCCTCTCCCCCTCCTTCTTTTTCTTCTTCTCGTCTCTCCTGGTGTTGATATATCTCACCCTGCAGGTAATACACTAGGTGCAGGCCACCCCTCCTTTTTTCATTCTACAATCTTCAATTTATACCAACCATCCCCACCAATCCGTACATATACATCCCCCCCAATACCTTCCTTCAATGGCCGTCCCAGAAATCTACATCTCTCTCGCTCCCCCGTCGGAAGAAAATCTCACCGAGCCCTTCTCTCCCTTCGACGGCGTCCATATCGTCACCCAGGAGGATGCAGACGATTTTAGGCCTGCCTTGCTCTCCCCACCCCCAAGCATGGCCATGACCCCGAAGCACCTCTCCCCGTTGTCACCCCCGGAAGCACCTGTCAAGGGTCAAGGATTGGAGCGAGAGAGGTTCGAGCAATTGCTCAAGACTTCCCGCGAGCGATCTGCTGCTCTGGGCAACAAGAGGTCTCCAGATCTCAGGAAGGAGTTGGCAGTGAAGACCTATAAGACCAAGCAATGTGCGTTTGCCGTCTCATCATCTCTCGTCGTGCGCCACGTTGACCGTCTAAACAGTGGAACGCCGTGCGCGCTTCTTGCTCAAAGTGGCGGAACCACCTTGCCCAACCGCCGCTTACGAACCCAAGACGCCCCCAGATTCGCCGGCGATTTTCAACTACTCCCTCCCCTCGCCAGGTCTCATCTCTCCCTTGGCGATGTACGAACATTTGGAGGAGGAATGTGTCACCTCGAAACCGTGGACCGAACAGGTCGAATTTCGGCTCCCCAAATCTGCTACACAGTTGAAACGGAACCGTCCCGTTGTTTCCTTCAAGAGTGGTAAAGGCCTTCCCTCCCTGGACGAAATTTCCGCTCGGATGAGTTTCAAGAGTCTTTCCGGAGCTCACCAGGCTAGCCCACGCCTCCCGCAGTTCCTGCAAAAGAAACGAGGAGCTGCTGCTGCCGAACCAGAAGCTTCAGCGGTGCCTGCCCCGATCACGATCGGTCGTCTGCGATTACCAGGGTCTCGATCCAGGGGTTCTTCCCCTCCTCCAGAGCAGAAGATTTACGAGACCCCGCCTTCTCCAGTTACGCCTAGGCTCCAGGTGACCACTACGGTCGTTCCCAGGATGCGAACGTCGACCCCAACTAATCTCACCGAATCTAATCTTGAGGCCTTCTCTCGCTCTCACCTCCTCGGACCTGTTCGTCGTCGCTCTTCGGTGTCGCAGTCGACTACGCCCCCCGAGGAGAGGGCGTTCAGAAGGCGAAGTGCCCCAGCGGAGTTGCCCCTTCGCCCACGGGCTCAGTTCAAGCACCCGGTTCTCGAGCTTCCTGGAGGGTTCTAAATAGGATCCCTCTATCGAAACTCCCCTGGCCAATGTCGGACGGGGGTAGAGGATCTCATCTCGGTGTAACTTGCCTCAGTCGGTTTTTTTCCTCATCTGGTATTGGTTCCCTCCCCCTTTCAAATCGGTTTTGATAACGATTTCTTTTTATTTCTCGGTTCAGTTTTTTCCCCCATTGAACTCTTCCCTTTTTGTCTCTCGTTACCACCACAGTCCTTTGCTTGTTCCGGGAAGCGAGCGGGAGTTCTTTCCGTTCATTAGGTTCTCGTGGACTTGGGGTTCTGTGAATCCTTTATTTTTCGCTTGAATCGCTCGTGCGTTCAGGTTCAAATCAGTTGCAAAATCTTCATCTAAAACCTCGAGCTTCTCTTTCAACAACTTCTCCTCTACCTTTTAACATTCGATTCGGTTTCTCCCTCACTGGGGTCACGTCAACTCCCGGTCTTTTGTTGTGTTTTTGGAGTTTCTTCGGTCCTTCGTTGAACACTTCGTGGTTTTAGTCCACCCCCCTTGTTCCTCATTCCGAGTTTTGCAACTCACCCTTTCCTTCCTGTTCCGCACACAAATTCCCGCTTCCCCCCAAATCGCTATCCCATCCCCCCCTCCTATTGTGTTTGCTGTGCGATCACACTTGCTTGGTCTTGTGGTGTTTGTACGTAGTAAGCTTTAACCTTTCGCGTAGAGTAACGTTCCTGGTAGAGAGTGTAGATCACTTTTCACTCCTTTTTACCCACTGACTCCCGTCTAACCCCAAAGAATAGTCAACTTCCTTGCGGTTCGCCGCGCGTAAACAACGCCCGATTCATATATGTGCTTTGCTCAAAGGCGACCGGTGACCCGGCACTGGCGATCGTCACATCTTCCCTGGATGGCTGATCTTCATTCTCATCCCATCAAGTTCTTTTGGGTGCCTGTGAGGTTAGCGTTGGGATTTTGTGGGGTATCGGGCGGGAATCTGAGACTCATTCCCCCACGGCGCTGCAATCTTGCATCAAATATCAGAGTGGCGATTGCACGGCCTAGCGCCAGCATTTGACCCTTAGACTTAAATGTATAGCGGGCTGGGTTGGGATGCATATCTGTGTAAGGTCTGGGAGATTTACGTTCGTACATAGGAGTTGGCCACCGAAGGTGTTCAATCCGCCCTCAGACGTTGAGGTTACGGTTGTAGCCTCAGGCCGCAGGTACGTAATTATAGCCGTGATTGAAGGAGACAGCAAAACTTCATCTCAACCGCCGGTGGACCGGTCTTTCATACGAGTCATTACATCCTGATTTCTAGAGCGTTTCTGGGTCTGGGATACAAATCGTACACGTTACAAGGACTGGAGATGTTACAGGGGCTGAATTCTGACTGCGGCTCGTCGGACTCGCGGAGATCAAGGCGTCAAAAAAGCGCTCCCCTAGTGACCTGGAGGTGAAAAACCGGAAACGCCGTATCGGGGGTACGATTGGCTAGGAAAGCGTCCGTTAAATAGGTCCTGGGCACCGTGATCTTTGGTTTCACATCTTCAGGAGTGACAATGACCAAAAATTTCTCCGCGTTTTTGGGAATAACCAACTGGTTGATCTTCTCCAACCCTACCTCCTTAACGGCACGCTCCTCTGCGGTGCAAGTGATTTGAAATATCACGAGAACAGGGGGCTTGCCGTCAACTGGCGGGTAGAGGATTAACGAATCGATGGTGGGGAAGTTGGGAATTTGAGGGTGGTAGTAGTAGCCAGGGTTGAGGGTGATGCCGTCCGTGAGAGGAACCTCTGCCAATGGGCCCAATTGTACGTGCCTGTTACTGGGCATAATTGTGGTCCTATAATCATCGTATACGACATCCCCGTCCGCGAGACGGCCACGGATGGGAGTCAGGATGAGGTGGCGTCCCTTCTTGAGCAGCTGATGGATCCGAACCCCAAAGATCATCTCGGAGACGATCGTCCCAGAAGCGAAAGACGGATTTGAGAAGAGATCGTAAAACCGCGCCATCTCACGTGCTTGGTTGTAGATGTGTCTGTCCCAGAACAAACTGAAGACGTGTGAGGTGACGACCCTCCTCTGGGGCACGTAACGAGAGATCGGCGAGGGTTCGATCAGAACCAAGCGGTGGGAAGTGTCCGAAACCATATCTGCGGATAGAAGCAAATGGCTCAGGGTCGCAGGTGTAACCCTTCCTATCTCTTGGATAAGATCTGCCATGTAGATCGATGGGACATCCCAGTAGTGAAATAAGTCCCTGGGTGACGGAGCGTATTTTGTATAGAGATCCCACAGGACCTGCTCGCTTGGGGGACACCTAGGAACGACATGGTTGCGACTGTAGGAACGTAAGTTTTGCGACTTCTTAGGGGCGGAGAAACTCACGCTTGGATGTATTCCGAGAAGGACCACGGTTTCATATAGAAATGGTAGCGTTTTGTTTTGTTTGTCCACTTAATGCGGTCAGAGCCAGGGGACGCCGCAAGAACGACAAAGAAGGGTCCACATTCCACGAAAGCGCCAGTGGGTTGAGTGAGGTGTTGGTTTGAATCCGCCAACATCCAGATCCTGCTGTGGGGGTTGGAAACGTCCTCCAGTGAAGAGTAGGAGGCGTCGTCGTTTAGTCGTCCAAACTCCAGCACGCCATCCTCGTAGAACAGGAGGGCACATTCGGGATGAATTTGCAATCCGGTGGGGAGCCCTGCCGCGAGGCGGCGCAACAGAAGGAGGAACAAGAAGATTGATTTTCCTGAGCCAACTTGAGGATCGGACTGTGTGATCGACGGTGCAGAAGAAAGGGGGCGAACCTATGCCTGACTGGCCAGAGAACACGAGCACGTCGAAGGGGTAACTGCCCTCGTTATAGCCGCAGAGTTGTACAGCAGCCGCTTGGGCCACGTCGTACTCGGCCCGAACGAATAATTTCTTGCACGCGAACCGCCAGGCTGCATCCAAACCGGGAGGCTTCGTCGCGATGTTGCAGTGGGATGGGATGGGGTCCGGAAGGAGAGAGTTGTCGATAGCATCAGAATCCGAATCCCTCACCACTTCTTCGTTTCCTTCAAAAATACCGTTGCCCAGACCCCAGGTGGCCTTCCATACCGCCTTCCACCCCTGTTGGGGGGAGACAGTGAAATGGCGAGGCATCGCGCCCGCTTCTCTCTCGAGAAGTTTTTGAATTCTTTGATTTTGTACAGAGGCAAACTCTTTGAGAGAGTCGAGGTCGGCAGGCATAGAAGGCAGAGGATAACTTGTAGGAGCCATGGTTAGTGAGTCTGTCATCTCCGCGAAATTGCAGCCTGATCGTTCACGAGCGGACGTCTTCAAATCACTCCCTTCTCGATTCGGACATGTCTGACAATTGACCACCACCACGACCGCGTCCCCTCCGCCAGCCCGCCAGTCCAACGATGCCCGCTGCAACCTCCGCTGCGAACAAGCAGCAGAAGGAGAAAAAGATCATCGCCCTCAGGTACTCCGACGGCCACCCTCTCACCCGCCAGGACCTCCAGTATGATCTTCTTCACCACATATTCGCCGACC
>Ga0307511_10000612_pt1 | contig 38227 bp, 34 predicted proteins | sample 13_EM_MG_FD_200266 | JGI IMG/M metagenome (GOLD analysis project Ga0307511, IMG submission 200266) | Populus trichocarpa ectomycorrhiza microbial communities from riparian zone in the Pacific Northwest, United States - 13_EM | ecosystem: Host-associated > Plants > Roots > Unclassified | place... | reverse complement strand
ACAAAATATTATCTTTTCAGAAATTAAAATATTATATATGTGCACAATCTGTTGGGTATGATAGCTCTTTGACACACTTGTCATCACGGCTGTAAATTTTTCTTAAAAAAAACTGCAGGCTATTTTTTAAAAACAATTCAAAGTATAAATAAAAAAAAGCTCATGTAAATAAACTAATAATTATTCATGTAAGTAAAAAAATTCGTAACAATAATCAAAAGATAAACTAAAAAAATTAAGAAATGAAAGTAGGTTAAAATATTTAATATCGTAATACAGCTTATTTACCTGGTTGTGTTTAATAAATTTATTTATGAAAATCAATATATAACAAAAATCAATACACACGTAAAATTTATTAAATAAAATAAAAGAAAAAAATTTCATGCAAGACTGCATGTATTAAAAATTTTGTAAAAAAGTAAAATTGCAACTACCTCTTCTCTCTCCTCCACCCAAAAAAAGAAAAATGAAGTTATGTATCAAAATGCATTTTAAAAAAAAATTATAGGGACCGATCACGCAATATCTAAAAAAGATGAGGAACGAAAATGAAATTTTGAAATAAATTTCAAAGTTGTCACCTATGTTACCAATATTTTTAATTTCAGTTCCTTGTCTTTTAATTCAACCCTCACCCCCAAAAAAATAAGCAATTGGGTTTCAATTTGGGCTCAAAATGGCTCAATTGTGCAAATAAAAAGTTCGATGATCAAATTAAAAATTTTAAAAAATCTCACTATTACAATCCACAATGAAATGTGAGAGGGGTAACATATATATATATATATATATATATATATATGACACACATCTCAATTTATCTTGCAAAATCATTTATATGTATCCTTAGGATCTTGTTAGACAGATCTTGAGTTGTTTAGGGATTTATTACCTAAATATCTTATCTTATTTGACTTTGAATAATTCTATAAAAGCTAGGTTGTTACAAATCACAAGTTGTTCAACTATCCAGCCTCCAACAGTAATCCATACGAACTACTAGTGAAAAATATTCTAAATCTCTATTTATAAGAGAGAGATTGCTATGCCTAAAGTGCGATCTATTCTGTGATTTATGTATAGTTTTTAAACCCGACCCGGTGGTCGACCCGGTCTAATGATCGGGTCACGGGTCAGATGGGTTGACCCGGGTCAACAAAAAAAACACTTTCACCAACTCCTCACAAATGCCCCCGATTAAAAACCCAACAAAAACACCAATAAAGAAAATCCAATTCCAATTCCAAAAACCCAGCAAACACAAACCCATTTCCACAAATTTTCCATGAATCCCACCACCAAAAACACAAAAAAAATTGATTGAGAAAAGGAAAAGGAGGCTTTATTGCTGATATTAGCCCTCCAATTTCACTTGTTTTTCCCATATTTTTTTTACTGTGTAGAGAAAGAGAAAGAGGAGGGTTTAGGAATGGGATTTGCAGAGAGAGGGAGAGGGACTTAGTGAAAGGTATAGGTTAGCTTTAGAGCCTAGGACGGCTTCCATGTAATTGATAAAGCAAGTGGATCAACTTGCAACTTTGAATGAGCCTCTAAGTCTACCTTTGACAAGTAAGCCTTCTCCTCTAAGTCTCTTCGCTTTCCATGGTTGCCCATTGGAAACCATCCTCAAGATCCATAATCCATAGATGGAGCCAGAAGGAAGAGATGATCCGACTTCGTTCTTTATCTTCTTTTCTCTTTGGTAGTGGAGAGAGGTCAGGAGTATAACTCCCGCTTTGAAGTGAAGGGATGGGAATTGAATTCTTTCTTTCCATAGCTCGTTCTATAGATTGCTATGAAAGGCGTCTGACGTCTGTTAATCGATTGTTGAGGCATTCTTTCTTCTACTAGTTCGGCTGGGTCTCAGCCGAGTTTACCCGGGTCGGCCGGGTTCCGGGTCGACCCGCCGAGTCGACCGGGTTTCGTCGGGCCAACTCCCAAGCGGGTTTTAAAACTATGGGCATAACTTATTATTTATAAAGAAATTTAAAAAAACCCTATAGATTGATAAAATATTAATTTGCCCCTAAATAATATTCATATATTAACTCGTAATAATTTTAGAAATTAATTCAATCAAGTCCTTACTTCTTTTTAGGTCTATAAATATAATCAATGTATTAATTATATTGTAGTATTTAAATTATAAAATATATTTTAATCAAGTCATACTTAATTAAATCATCGCGGTTTAATTTCTAAGTAATGATTCTTAATAAGTCCTTTGCAAGCACCTTGATTGTAACCTTCATCGCTATTTCTTTCTTCATCTTGGATTACCAAATAATTTCCAAAATAAATTTTTATATTTCTAAATTACATGACATTTACATAATTAATTAAAGAAACTTTGAATTACATTTGAGGAGAATTAGATGAGCAAAAAATTCACAACCCATAAGAAAAATACAGATAAGGCAAGACACACATGCCCTATTTAATAAAAATTACAACCATTTAACCACAAAATAAAAACACAGTTATATTAATCTTTAATATGCATAATCATTCATCATGCATAAAAACATTTTAATATCATGATAAATTACATTACATGCTTCAATTCTAATTATTGGTTTCATGTGCTACTATACAATAATATTTCTAACACTTAGAAATATTCAATCAAATCTAATTTAATAATTTCCCAAACAAAATAAATTTTATTTAACATAAATTCCATGAATTGTTTTTTCAAAATTTAATAAGAAAATTAATCACATTAAAATTCTTATCAATATCCTAAACTATTTTAGAATTAATTAAATAAAATTTTTTAGCTTAAAAAACTCTCATTATTTTAGAAAAACCATTTTTATAAATATTATTTAATTAAATCATTTAATTAAATAAATCCTAATCCCATTAGGATATCATAAAACTCAAAAAAATAAATTAAATAATTTAATCCATTCCTAATCATAATAGGAAAATTAATTATATAGTTAATTTAATTTAGGGTATAAAATCTAAATTTTATTTACAAAGAGTAAATTCATAATTTACCTTGAGACCTTAAATTATAATTATGCATAAAGTTTTAGGGCTATATTTACAATATGCAAACTTAAAGTCTAATACTTAAAATTAAAAAGGGTAAGGGGTAAGAGGGTAATTTCCCCAAACCCTAAAGAGGCACCAGGGGCATAATTATAATTCTACCACTCTCCTTTCTTCTTTATTGTTGGTAATGACAACCAGTAGTGCGAAAGGACTGCCCCTCGCGATAGGCTTCTAGCATAGCCAGGAGTAAGCCATGGGTTGCTACCTCCCATGTTTGACGCTGCAAGCAACAACGTCAATTACAACCATTTTTTTTTTTTTTACTAATTTGTTAGGCTCCGACTAGGTTTGAAAAATCTGGCTAGAATTGGTCGAAATAGTAGAAATACCGTTTTAAAAAAAATCAAAAGAGAAAAAATAATTTTGCATATAAAATTAAATTTGAAATTAACACCAATAATAATTAAAACATGCAAACAACAAACTTGATTGTCTAACAATGGCTCTAACACCACTGTTGATTTCTTAATATCATACACGTAGTGGATGCAATAAAAAAAAATTATTCGGGAATCCTTAAGATCTCGTTAGACAGATATATAGTTGTTTAAGAATTTATTACTTGAAGATCTAATCTTTTTTAACTTTGAACAATTCTTTAAAGGCTGAGTTGTTGCAAACGACAAGTCGTCCAGTTATCAAGTCTCCAACGGTAGTCTACATGAACCACAAGTAAGAAATCTCTCAAATTCCCGTTTAAGATAGAGAGATTGTTATGTCTAGAGTGCTAATATTCTATTTTGTAACTTACGTAGTTTTTCTGTCTAACATATAATCATACAAAAATAAGAGGTATAACTTACTATTTATAGGAAAATTCAAAAAACCCTATAAATTGACAAAATATCAACTTCCCCCTAAATAATATCCATATATTAATTCATGATAATTTTGGAAATTAACTCAATCAAGTCCTTACTTTATTTTTCTAGGCCTAAAAATATAATTCATGAATTAATTATATTTTAGTATTTAATATCTAAAATATATTTTAATCAAGTCATACTTAATTAAATCATCTCAGTTTAATTTTTAACTAGTGGTTCTTAATGTGAGTGACCCATTAGGTTTCTGATATGTTGGTTTAAATATAAATTATAATGATAATTAAATAGAATGAAATAAATTAAATAATTTAATTTACTATCAATTCAACAATTAATTAATTTATATTTGAAGATCAGGTGCATCGTCTAGCAACATGTCATGATCTTTAAAATATTAGAAAAGTCTTTAGTGGTTTCACTTAACCTTTTAGTGACCGATTTCTCAGTGTAATCAAGATCCTTTCATCAATAAACATCGAGGATGTCTACTAGTTAAAACATGTTTGTTCTCTGCATAATAATCATTGATCGTTTGAATAAGATTTGAAATCCTTTTCAAATCTAATTCCACATTGGCTAATGATTTCTCAGTCAATACTATTTGAGAACAGATGAAATATTTTTTCTAATTCACCTAGGGTGATGAATCCTCTTTTAATCACTCAAGTACCTTCATATAGTTCATGCTATATTCAATGTCTGTCATTTCATTACCTCGATTAAGATAACATGTAATATGATCAAAGCATAACATTCTTTATACAAGATAACTTAATGATATCAAGTCTAAAGATCACCTATATAACTGTCATATGAACCTTTCCATAGGCATAAGTGATATTTTCATATGAAATTCTCGTGCGAGCCAGTTCAGTATACATGTCTTATGATAAACACCTACATATTGGTTCTACGTATCCCTTATACTTTAACTTATGAGAACAACTGCTATCTTTCATAAAAAAGATAACATAATATGTACCAATCTCCACGACTCTAATGAATATAGTATTTAAGAGAGCATTGACCATTAATATTATAGGAACAATGCTTTGATATAATAGAAATCTCATAATTATAACAACTTTATAATTTTTTTTGCAGAGTATTTTTGTTACATGAATTTTATTTTTACTTTAAATTTATTAATCTAACTTTATATGAATATTAAAGATAAATTAAGTATTTATTAATAATAAATATATATTTATAATGACATAATATTAAATTTAACACACACTTTGTAAAATCACTGGGCACACCGACATTTGTCTGGTTACTTTTTAGGTTTTTAGTCTTTACAACTACAATCGTACTGTATAATTTTTTAGGTTTTCAGCATAGGATTTTATAAGTGCTGTGCAAAACAAAGCTTCTACTTTTACATTTATTTCTATTTGTTTGTTTTTTTCACACACAGAGACATCATGAATTCGTGGCACCCAGCTTCCAAATACCAACTCCAAAAGTCCTTGAAATCTCCACTGGATCACCCTTGGCCTAGGTAGAGTCCCAAGAGAGTCGATGCCCAAAATCTTCTGCATGGCCCACTGGATCACCCTCGGCTCACCCATGCTAAAATCAGCCATGACTTCTTCACGTAATCCGGTGAAATACAAGCAGCCAATGATAGTGTGTGAAGAAGTCATGCCATCTGTGCCCCCAGTAAGAGAACTGAGATAATCAGCATAGTTACTATAAACATCTTGTGTGCGTATCTGTTTCAGTCATAACTGTAACAATGCCCCATAAATGGATAACGTAATGCATTATGTATGAAGTTCCATTGATCAGCAGAATTTTGGTCTATGCCAAATTGCCAATATCATTCAACAGATAAACTAGGGCCTGGAGGAAAAGAAGTATCAACATACCAGTTGATACATTTGATACCATATTTGAGAGGATAAGGATGACAACCGCAAGGACTGCTATCCCACTAGCATGGTTAATTTGTGCAAAGGGCTCCATGAATTCCCACAAAGAGCTTGGAATTCCAGTTTTGTTAAAGCCTTCAATTGTCATAAACCTCCCTCAAAAGAAAATCAAAAGAGAATACGACTTCTGGACATATGTGAGAAGAATCGCCATGGAAAATGTTCAATTTCCATTAACTAACAGAGAAAAGCAGGTAGTCAACAACAGAAGTAGCTTGCCAGTTCGGTGTCATGCCTTCTCTAGGCATGGCTGAGCATCATTGAAATCAAGAACCTTTAGAGCAACTGCAGTCCATGACATATTCATTCCCATAATCAAGGCAATTAACATTCCAGCAGTAGTTACGTTACTAGGTACACACAAGATTTCCACAATATGATTTTCCATAATCAAGGCAATTAACATGCACTTAAGTTTCCTGCAGACTCTAACATAACACTGGGGACCCTGAACATGTCACTCTCACTCTCACTAGCACCAGATCAGTGTCTCAACATGTCAAAAAAAGCCGAATTCCCATGAATGAAAGGCAAGTCTTGCATATCCAACCTGGAGCTTCTTTCTTGAAAGCTTGAGCATGTGAAATGTGACATTGTGCCTGGCGAAAACCTGTAGAAACTCACGTCATCATCAGCAACAATTTCCCCATCTGCATATTCTTCATCCCTATAATGTGAAGATAGTTTTTTCCAGTACATACATAGGGTAAGTATAGCAATGGCTAAAACTCCTACGAGAGCTGCAGGGGAAGTTTCAACGAGGAAAGGCCAGGAAGAAATCTGTAAACCAGGTTTTGAGGGTTGCCAATTGGAGTAGCTGATGACCCAATATTTGAACTTGAGGCAAGAGCAACCAACAAAGGTTGAGGTAGGAGATTTTGTTTTTTTGAAATTGAGTACAAATTCAGTCAAGACCATACAAGAAGTGTCATTAGTGAAGAATGCACTTGAAATGGCAGATAATAAGCAGACTCTACAAATTAAATCCTTTGCTGTCTCTTCCATGATTGCAATTTGCCTAAGTACATAAATGCATCTGCTCTTTCAAGATAAAACACTCACAACCATAGTTCCAAAGAGAAGACCAAGAATTGGAAGATCAATGGAAGCATATGTTTGAAAAGGAGACAGGACTTGGAAAATAACCATGAGTATAGCCCCTAGAACAGACCCTGCAGTCCTCCCAATTGACAGCAATGGTACAGCAGGGAAAACTGCCAGCACCCAGAATATTGCTAAGGCAAACGTGCCTCCAACCAGTTTCACTGAAGGAGCCATTGCCATCTACTTTGCAACTTAGAAACCTTGATATTGGCATTCAAAATAGAAGAAGACCAGCCAATCAACAGGAGTTCACATAATAAGAACTATTAGAAGATGACAGAAAATTATTTCCTGTTGAAGTAACAAGAACAACCATCCTCTAATAATAAGAACTCGATGACATTCCGAATTGGTCAGTGCCTCGATCAAACAATATCCATCAAGGAATATATAGCATTTCCAATCAACAAAAAAATTTTACTCATAAAATGAAAGATGACACCTTAACATATCAAAACAAGAGTCAGCTGCTTTTCTGAAAAATGCCAGTACTCCCAGTGACATTTTGGTGAAGTCTTCTGTATTTTGATAGGAAAGCAGGGGACCTAAAATCTAAATAGCACTTTTGAGTCAAACAGAACTGTAGCCAGCATAACATGAAAGTCCAAGTGAATAAAACATTCACTACTTATTACATAAAGTTGTGTCTAATAAATGGATGGATAATAGCTTTACTTGTAGTGTAGCCAGTAGGCTTGAGCCTAATCATTTAGGTCACAAATATAACTATCTGTCAAAGTAGGAGAAGCACTGGTAGTTACAAGTTATTTCCATCCAACAGTAGATATGATATTTGTGAGATTATTAGGTTCCTGAGACTGGGATAGGATCAATGGAAACAAGTGGACTGCACAGGAAAAAAATGAAGAGCTATATGCGTACTCTACCAGCCAGATTGTCATTTTCAGTGCAAACTAGAATTTATAAAATGCAATATGATTTTCATATTGCTAAAATGTCCGTTCAATAAATGGTCAGGTATGCTGATGCGGGGTGGCGGAGATAATGAGATAGGGGGCAGGCAGGGCCGATCTCTGCAAGAAAATTATTTTTCCAACCTTTTTTTTAATAATATTTATATTTTTAGTCTAAATAATAAAACAACTGAAATTTTGGGCTACTTAATTATATTTTCAGTGAATTATATTTTCAGTGATGCGTCCGCAGACAACTGTTCAAGAAGCAGCAAAGTTAGGGCCATAAATGGTTGTCAAATCCAAATCCCAAATTTTCTTCTTCTCTATGTGCTGTCTGAACTGGACCGTGATTAAAAAATCCCCCCCAAAAAGGGAAAAACAATTCATGGCTTTGAGCTGATACATGTTAAATGAAAGAAATACGGATCCACATTTCTCAAGAACACCCAATTTGATACACCCGGGGTCTATTATCTTTTGAGCCAAAAAACTGTAAATGAAATATGGACTGTTCTAGCTTAAAAACACAAGTAACTGTAAATGAAATATGGACTGTTCTAGCTTAAAAACACAAGTATCATCTAATAAGTATTAAACCAATGGCAGTAATAATAATAGTAGATGGAACTCCGAATTTAAGGTGCTTCCAAAAAGATAAGCTGTAACCAAAGTGTGGGGCGCGATGAGCTTGCTCACAGACTATCAAGTTGGCAGCTGATCCCAATAGTGAAAGGTTCCCAGATACTGTGCTCACCCAAGCTAAGATGAGCCAGGCCTTCTTCTCATCAGCAGCTGAAATTGCAGCTGCTGAGGCTGCTACCCGTCCTCCAAGCAAGAGAACTAACAATATAAACAGGTTCAATGATAAGCAACTATAAAGCTACTCCAAATTGGTTTGTTAAAATGCTGCAACTAAAAATATTATTTTAGCAAATTTTCAAAACTTGCCAAAAGAAAATTTTGTTTTAGCCTTGTGAGGGACCATCTTGCTAATCACTCTACAAATGCAGGTATTGCATTATGCATGAAGTAGAACCGGTCAATATACAGAAAAGCCAACAATGTTGCAAATACAAACTTAAGCATTGGCAAATCTCACAAGACTCATTAGGAAAAGAAATGCAGTTTCAAAGGGTCATTATTGACCATTTCGTGCTCTTAAACAATTCCAGTGTTCCACCACATCTTGAGGCCTTATTCTTTCCAACTTACTAATAGAGATTCCATAGGAACTTTTGTTAGACGAGCTAATCTTTTGAAAACAAGATGCATTTAGCTGCTTATTGGAGGTGTCTCCAATGGTATTTGGCACCACTATGCTAGATTGAGGGCCGCTCAGCATTGAAATAATTAGTATCCCAGTTTAAGGTTTGTTTTTCTATTTGTTATAGAACCTAGCTACCATAATGCGTCATACAAAAGTCAGTTCACTATTAAATGCACAAAAATGTTGAAAAAGGTCCTCTTAGTTGGAAGGAATTGCAGCTAAGTATATTACTCATCCAACAAAAGAGCTACCAAAAAAAGTTTCAAACAGCTAACCAAGAAGCAGAATTCTTTGGTTCAAATTAAAAAACCAGAGTTTCAAGTGGCAGGAACATCAACATACCAGTTGGTACATTTGAAGCAAAATTTGACAGCACAAGTATGACAAGGGCAAGAATTACTATTCCAGCAGTATGATCTATGCGTGCATAAGGCTCCATGAAGTCCCACAGAGCACTTGGAATTCCAGTTTTGTTAAGGCCATCAACCGTGATAAACATTCCACAAAAGAAAATTAAAAGGGAATACGAGACCTGGTCAAAGACGAACCAACTTGGATTACTACAGGCTCTTCAAGACATCAACGTGAACAAATCCATTAATAACATGGAGAAAAAAGAGCACAATGATAGTAGAATTCACCTTCTCAAAGCATGGTTGAGCATCCTTGAAATCAAGAACCACAAGAGCAAGAGCAGCAGTAAGTGCAGTCCATGACATATTCAGACCCAAAAAAAATGCAATCAACATGCCTATGGTAACAAGGTAAACACATGATTTCCACAGCATCCTTTTCCATTTTGTGGCAAAGTCTCCTGATGAAAACTGCATTGATGATAAATCTCTCGATCTATCCATTGACTCTATCCTCCTTGAAGAGACAGTTTCGTCTCTTTTCTGGGAAGAAGCATCATTTGTTATCTCTTTTGATGCACTCGAATTTCTTGCAGACTCGTATACACTAGAAGAGTCACTGTGGATTTCGTTCTCAGTTGAATTTATTCGGTTTCTAAGAGTCTCAGCATGGTTTACTTGACCACTCATATTGGGAGAACTTTGCATGTTCACTGATTCTAGTCTAGAATTCCATTCTAGAGAATTTAAAGATGTAAGATGTGACATGGTGGCAGGTGAAAAACGATGAGAAATGACATCGCCATCTGCAACAACCTCTGCAGTTGCATCTTCTTCATCCTTCTGAGCAGAAGATAACAACTTCCAGTACATGCACATAAGGATCAGAATATTCACAACAACTCCCACGAGCATAGCCGGTAGAATTCCGAAAACAAAACTCCCAAAAGCAATCTTACTCTGAACAGCTATAACCAGGTTTTGAGGATTGCCAATTGGAGTGGCAGAAGACCCAATATTTGCACTTGAGGCAAGGGCAAGTAGGAAAGGATGAGGTGGGAGATTATGTTGCCTTGTAATTTTCAATATAAATTCAGTCAAAACCACACAAGAGGTGTCGTTAGTGAAAAGAGCACTTGAAATGGCAGAAATCACAGAAATTCGACAAAGCAGGTCCTTGGCTCCCTTGCTTTTCCAGGAGAGCAACTTACCTAAGTATTTGAACATATCTGCTCTCTCAAGATAAACACTGACAACCATTGTCCCAAAGAGAAGACCAAGGATTGGCAGATCAATTGCAGCAAATGCTTGATCTGGGGTTAGGACTCGAAACACAACCATCAGCATAGCTCCCAGGAGGGAACCTGCAGTTCTTCCAACTGGTAGAAAAGGGATAGAAGGGAAAACTGCCAGTACCCAGAAAATTGCAAAAGCAATTAAGCCTAGAACTACTTTCACTGTAGGAGCCATAGCCATGTTTGCAGTTTCGATGAGATTCAATTCCTAATCTTTTCTCAATCTCCAAAGGCTTAAAATGTTATAATTCAAGAAAATCCATTTGATAGCACACCATTTTCTTGCCAAAAACGAAGCGCCAGAAGTGAAAACCAGGAGGATTCTATTAAAGCTTGAAGATCCAGCGCTGAAAGCAAAATTACAGAACTCAAAAAGGGTCTAAAGAAATATCCAATTAAAGTCTATGTCATTGAAGATTGATCGAAGTTGGATCTCAAACAACATAGTACGCAATAGAACAAGAGTCTGGGTGCACATAGGAATTGAATGACAAAAATGTAAACCAAAACAGAATCATTCTTCATGTTTAGAACAAACGATAATGTCAGTGTACTGGTACATGACCCAGCAAACTTGGACAGTTGCTCAAACCATTCCAATTAACAAAGCTGAATCCAGAAACTTTTTATATAAAAAATGAAACAGAAAACAAACATCATGATGTTAAAAGCAAGGAAAGAAACATTATCTCACCTGAACAAAAAGGGAATGCTAATAATCTGCAGTGAATGGAGTTACTATTCCAGCAGCATGATCTATGCGTTAAAAAACTACTTTTTGGTAATGGGGTGGACAGGGTTTGTTTTATGGAAGGCTTTTTATCAGTAAACGAAGAGAAGTGAAACGGATCAGCGAATCACACATTAGCTAGCTGTCTGGCAAGAGAATTGGTTTCTTGAGAGAGACACCCGGTAACACGACATGGCAACGTGTCAAGAGGACAATGCATTAACAAAAAAGCTCAATAATGCAGTAAAAACACTGTTCATGGATTTTAAAAAAAATAAAATAAAATTCATGCCATGGTTTGCTTGGAAAACCATAGCTGGGTTGGCTATTGGATACTCATGGGACTGTGGATTGGAACAGTCCCTTGAGTTTTTTTTTTAATGTTTTTAATACGTTTTGTGTCATCGATGATTTAATTTCGTTTTCAGTTCTTTTTATATGCCATAGAATTAATTATATTTGTTTTGTGATGATATACATTAAAATCTTTTACCTTTAAGATCTTTTCAAAGAAATACAAAGCTTTTAATTTTCTTGCTCAAGCTTTTTTTTATTTTAGTTGCTTGATGATTGATTTTTCAGTTACAGGACATGTAGCTATGGACGACGATCATGTCGTCATTCATCCGCTGGATATTGTTTGCAGTCTTTAATAGTATTTTCGATTTGACTTTTGCTAGCACTGCTATATCCAACTCTTTTTAATTTATTAAGCGCTTCTTTGTCATGGAATCATTGGATGACAAATATTTTTAATTTAAGATATTATTGCTTAACCACCGGATTCATTGCCTTTTAATAAATCTAGATCCTGCTTGCGTTCTTCATTTTCCCTGCGCGGGCAATCCAACCAGATAACGGGAAAAGTCCAAACAATTCTCACCCACCCGGTAACACGTCATGGAAACGTTTCCTGTCCATTCTCATTTCTTTCTGGACCAGTTAAAAAATATTTTCTGTCATCTGCCGTTGTTTAATGTTTATCTCATCTTGGCTCTTTTTAGCGATACATGTTTTTTTATACATATATATATAATTATTGTCAAGTGATCATGTGATGAAGTTTGTATGCAGATGACTCGGGACCCTTATATGTATTGAATGGCCACGATACGTAATTAGAGCCACCATTATTGACTCTTTGTTTATTAGAGTTACACCTCCATGATCAGGGGAGTTTGAGTCCGGGGACGGTCCATGCGAGGGGGTGCCAGCTGAGTGTCGAGTTTGCCTCGCCTTTCATTTTCAAAGGAAAGAAGGAGACTTCTTAAGAGAGTTAATTTAATGAATTCGACAATTTTGAGAAATAGTTTATTAGTATTAATCAAAACTATTGCTGGGAACGAAAGCTCATTTGCAATAATAATAGACAAGGTGCAAGCATGCGTGGCAATGACACCCATGTACAGAAACAGCTCCGCAGAAGATTTCGACTTTCGTACACAAGAAATGCCAAGCAGCAAGACCCCTGCACAAGGAAGATCACAGACTGCATCACAAACACTATCAGTGATTCAATTCTGGAGTACGTGGGGGCAATGATCCGATTCTATATATGTTTCTTCAATTCATGCTGGGACTGCCACTCTTTTTGGCCCACGGATTTCTATTTGAGTCAATTCGATCAATCGAATGTTCTTTTTCTTTCTTTACAGTATCAGAAGTCTTTCTGGATTGCAATTTGCGAACACCATGCCAATATACGGGATGTCTTGCTGAATTGCAAAGAATATGCCCTTAATTCAAGACATTTTGAATTCAGATATGGCATATCAATTAAAAAGAGGGCTCGGCGAGGATTAGTAATCTTCATTAAACCTGCAAAAGAAAAACATGTTCCCTTCAAGAGCACATGGAAAGAAATTAATTATATTCTCCTAATAAGCTTACACCCTACCATGGCTCTTCACTCAACTCTGATACCAACACACCAAGTGCCACACAAACCTCCGTTGGAGTCCCAAACATGCTACCAGACACATCACAAACAGCCAAACAGTTTCTCAACCTCACTCTCTGCAATAAATCATCAACCATCCTCGTCCACCACAGCTCTGCCACTTCTCCACCATCATAATCATTCAAAGAATGAATGATCTCATGTGGAAGCAATACACCTGCCACAATCTTAGCTTTCCCGGCTCTCGCATCTTCCAAATACTGTCGGAAACGCTTTCCGTCTTACCTCAAAAATTTCTCCTTGTAAATCTTCATGGTCACAGAAGAAACCTCTTGTTAGGAATGGAATGCCATCTGTTAGCACCAATATACACCTCAGGCAACTCAATAACCTTACAAAGCAGCACCGAAACCTCTTTCCTCAATCCATCGCGAACTCTATAAGAATAGAGTGCCTCTTCAATCCCTTTGACTAGTTGGTACTGCAGTTCAATAGTTACTGCAGTTCTATAGTTACTTAAGAATAAAATGGTTACAAAATGAGCCCCGCAACTAGTTGTTACTGAATCTGGATATATCATAGATAATATAAAACCACGCAAAATGATGGAAGAGCTCAAAAGATAAAAAATAAAAAAAATTGACAAGGTTCTTCATTATAGTTCGTTGTCCAATACAAACACGCACAACTACAGACAAGGAGGCATATCATGCTGAACATCAACATATCAAAACCAACCGGATAAGGAGCATTATTTATAAAGTAGCAAATGTCATAAACAAGAGACAAGTATAGAACAAAACCAATCAAATAATATAATCTGACCAGTCAGAGATAAATGATGTATGATCCATGGATTCTCCAGGGCATTCCTCATGCTTAGCTGGTTTTTCCTTTCCTCCCACTAACCTTGCAGGATTTCCAACTGCAGTGGTTCGAGGGGGCACATCAATTAGCACTACTGAACCTGCTCCGATCTTTGCTCCTTCCCCAATCTTTACATTCCCCAAAATGGTGGCACCAGCTCCAATCAACACTCCGTCACCGATTTTGGGGTGGCGATCCCCAGAGGCTTTCCCTGTTCCTCCAAGCGTAACATGATGCAAAATGGAGACATTGTTCCCAACCACTGCTGTTTCACCAATGACCACCCCAGTTGCATGATCAAAAAGTATACCTTTGCCAATCTTTGCTGCTGGGTGTATATCAACGGCAAAAACATCAGAGACTCGAGAGTGTAAAGCCAACGCCAATGGCCTACGAGACTGAGTCCACAACTTGTGAGCAACTCGATGAGCCTGACAAAATCATAAAACGAGAAAATCAATTAAAAATAAATGTAAAACAGTATGATTATCAATAATAGTTAGGATAATTTTTTACCTGGCAAGCCAAGAAACCTTTGTAATTGAGGAGGCAGTGAGAGAAAGAAACGCAAGCAGGGTCACGAACACGTGCTGCGCGAAGATCAGCAACAGCAGCGGCGCGAAGACAAGGGTCTGAAGTGAAAGTGTTGAGGAAGAGATCGTACAAGAGAGTTGAGAGAAGCGTTGAAGAGCAGAGCTTGTTCCCTAAATGAAAGGCGAGCGACCTCTCCAAAGACGAGTGAGACAGGATTGTCGAATACAGGTAGCTGGCCAAAGCTGGCTCTGACTCCGCGTCCCGCCTCGCTTCTGCTTTTATCTGGGCCCACACCAAGCCCGCCTCGACGTCCACCGTGGTGGTGGAATTTACTGGTGGCGGCGATGGGTAGCGGAGCTCTCCAGTTGGCATCTTGGTTGTTGGTGGCGGAGGAGGAGGAGGAGCTGTCGTTTTAGGAAAAATCAGTTCTGAAATCGACTGCGTGAAGGGTAAAAAAAAGGGTGAGGAAATCTTTGCTGGCCTGCTTTAAAAAATCACAAATACCTGACAAATACCATCCACAGTTAGCAGGATGGTGATGTTATTTTTAAAAATATTTTTTAGTTAAAAGTAATATATTTTTTTATATTATTATATAAAAAAATAATTTAAAACTAAGGGTAAGGGTGAGAGACCAGGTCCAAAACACTCTTTCGATTTTGGGTCGCAACCCAAAACGTTTCCAAAGAACTGCAGGTGAAACCCAAGATTTGGACAATGAAATCATGGGCTTTTGGGCTAGCTCTAGATTCCCAATGGTGGGCCCGGACTTGGACGCAAACCGGCCTAGCCAGTAGCCACCACAAGAAAATTAGATTTGATTCTTTTTATTTTTAATATCAGCACTAAAAAGAGTATTATTAATATATTATTATTTTTTTACTCGACGCCCTTTTAAAATCCAGGCAGAAACGCAATTTCTAACAGCAAATGTCAAAAGGAAAGCCTGGTGATTGTGGAACGTAAGAACTAAGAAGAATAGACTATCTACAGTCACAGTTTCCTTCCATTCAGGATAGATAATGCACATATGACTAAAACCCTCTTTAAAAGAATCCCATAAAAACTCCTCATGGTAATGGCATCCCTAATTTCGAACTCAGCACCCTTATGTTCGACTTCAACAAGCACAAAATCAGCTCTTTACCCTCTCCCCTCCTCTTCCTTCATTCCTTACCATAAAGCACCTCAATTTGGTCTCTCTACATCGATTGCTCTACCGGGTCTTGGTCCTTTCTCTCAATGGAGTGGTTTAAAGCATCTGGATATTTCAACTCCTCCAAGATTTCTTCGTAAAGGTATTGTCTTTTTTTTTTTATCTGGGTCTGGTTCATTTAGGTTTCAAATGGGTTCATTTGGTCTTGCTTACTTGTTTTCTTGTCTTGATTCTTGATGAAATGTGGTGGTGATACAGAGAGGAAACGAAGGTGTAAGGGCAAGGTGATTCATGCATCATTGTTTGGTGTTGGAGCTCCTGAGGCTCTGGTTATTGGTGTGGTGGCTTTGCTAGTTTTTGGCCCCAAAGGTCTTGCTGAGGTTTGTTGAATCACTTAAGTGGTGCTTTGCCCTTTCTAAATATTTTCTGTAGCAAATAGTCTGGTAATGCTAAAAGGGTTAATGCAACACGAGATACGCATCATTTTGTTTCTTTTGTTAATTCATTTTTGCATATGAATAAATTGTGCTTACCATACTGTTTTAACAATTCTAGGAGACTAGGGTTGTTAGATTATTAGTTACCTACGTTTTTGAGCTCTATGCAATTTGCATATAAAGGCAATAAAATTAGGAAAACCTACGCTTTTTTATTTGCCATAAATTTGTAGATTGTTTAGTGCAACATTAAGAACTGAATTTAGAACCCTTTCCGGGCATCTTGACGACTCTCTATTGCCTTTTGTGTCTCTGTAGCAATTAAATACTAAGTATCAGAGTGCATGTTTTATTAATTTTCCTGTTGTCTGAAAAAAAAAAGAGACGTGTGATGTCTCCTTTGAATTGTCTAAATGCAGGTTGCACGCAATCTAGGGAAAACTTTGCGTGCATTTCAACCCACAATTAAAGAACTCCAGGTTGGTCCTTAAAACCTTATGTCCAACAGAATTGTTTCGGCCAATTATTTGTGTAATTCTATATAATTGATTCAACCATTTATATTTAATGTAGGAGGTGTCAAGGGAATTCAAGAGCACCCTTGAGCGAGAGATTGGGCTTGATGAAATTTCAAATCAAACACAAAACACATATAACTCCAAGATAACAAACACTGCCTCAACCCCTTCATCAGCTGGCAGCACCAATATTTCTACAACTGTGGCCGACCCCAGTGAGTGATCTTCTTTCAGTAATAGTTTCTATTTTCCTGCAATAGCATTAATGGTATCAGATGGTGAGATTTGATTTCTTGTGATTCATAGTTGTCTGTTAAGTAGTAAATTGACATTTACTGGAAGCTTATTCATCACTGAACTTTTGGATCTCTTAGCTAGAGTCTTTAGAGCATGAGTTGTTGGTGGTAGTTAGCTGTTACAGATGCTATTATTTTAGCATATGTAAACTCTTATGAAAGTCGGTATGTTCACTGACAGTTGCTAATTGCTATAAACTAAAAATGAAGGATTTTTCAAAATAGAAAGTTATGGGATTTGACAAATGACACGCCTCCATAACAGTTTTCATGGGATTTGACAGTTTTCTTCTTAGAGTTTATCAATCATATCTGAACATTTCAATCTTTTTTTGAAGAGTAGAAGCAAACATATTTCCTTGAACCAGCAGCTGAAACCTTGTAATTGCCTGAGGTTTAAGAATCCATGTCTCGCGTCAAAATAAGTGATCATTTAAAACCTTCCTTCAATGCATAATTGTAAAAACTGTCTCGGCCCTGTGGGTTGACCTGAAAATCCCAGGACCAGAGCCTAACCCGAGCTAGGTTGCTAGTTGAATCGGTCAAGACTTTTGACCCAGCAAAACCTATTTGATTCAACTAGGTTTTTAGTGATCCGGGTAACTCGGCCAAAACCTATTTCAAATCTGGCTGGTTGAGCTATAAGCAAAAAAAAATTTCCTCTTGATACCCAAGAACTTGATATGTTTATTCAACTAATTTATATCCAAAAGTGAAGGAACGTGTGTTTTTTGAATTATGGATTGTGGTTGTTGTCATCTAGATATTTGAGACTTTAAATTTGATTTGTATTTTGCATATTTAAATTATATTTGTTAATTTGAACTTATAAGTTTTTAAATTGTTATTTGTTTTTTGAATTAATTAAAAATCGTGTTGAAATTGAGGCATGTTCTAATTCATTGTGGTAAATTATTTTTAATGTAGTACGTCATTGACCTTTTGGGTTGACCCAGTGACCTAGGCTCATTTTCAAGTCAATTCCCGGATTGGGTCTAACAACTGTGCTCCAAAGCTGATTATGCACTTTATTTGATGGGAATAACCACGGTTGCTTTGTGAGTCTGGTCTGAATAGCTTTAGATGTTGCTTTTAATCAACTCAAGTTGTGGTTATTTTCATGATTGAATAAATTTAAATTCACTACAAGATATTGTGGGTTCTGTTTTCCTATAGCAAGTAACGGTGGCTTCACTTAACAATTGATGAAACATTGTTTTTTGTTGATAAAAAATTAGATGGTGCTCCATCCCCAAACAAGTCGTATACCAGTGAAGAGTACTTGAAAATCACAGAAGAGCAGCTAAAAGCATCCGCTGCCAAACAACAGGGGCAGCAACCCCCTCCAGCAGAAAGTCAGTTGGAACCTCAAGCTCAGCCTCAGCCACAAGGTTAGACATTCTTCCCAATAAATCTGTTCTCGTCTCCTCTGTCTATCTTTCCCACTCTCTAAATGTCTTAACATCTCGTGTATGAACTGGCATCAGAGACTACCAAAGCAATGCCTCCTCCAGAAAAGCTGGAAAATGAAGCACAAAACTCATAGGAAACACAATGGAGAAGAACTGCTACAGCTGTCCATTATTTGAAGTCGGACAGGAGACTACCAAAGCACAAATATTAATCAGGTGTCCGCGAAAGAGGGCAATGGAACTCTATACCTTTTCTTTTGTGGGTGGCAGAGTGAAACCGCAAGAGAGTAGTAGCCTTTAGAAATTCTATATAAAGAGGACCTTTATGACAATTGACAAGTCTAGGATTTCTGGAATCTGTTGTAAAATATGTTTTTTTATTTTTTTTGGTGTTACTCAAGCTTTGGGAAAGAATCAGGTCACGTTGTTCTGCAACGATGTGATGTTTCTTTTAAAGAGAGAGACTCCATAGGCCATTGACAATCTCAAGTGATGGAGGGGCACTCGGCCTCTTCAAAGCTAGATGGGCATGCTATCAAACAAAAGGTTCCCTTTGATCTGATGCTCCACAAGTTGATCCGCGTTATGCCTTTCTCAAAAATGCGGTCTCACTTCTATAGTAGAGCATGGAATGCAATTGCAAATCAGAACCCGCGGCAAATCGATTCAAGAACATTCGCTCCTGTATTATGCTGCTCAACTCTGCACAAGAGAATAAATTGGTGGAAAAGTATTAAATTATTGCGGCATCCTCACAGAAGCTCTTCTATCTGCAACAACATCCTTTTAACCTATTTTTGGCCAAAATACTAAGAAATATTACACTGTTGTACGACTTCTTGTGAAGTTTATAAGACTTGAAAGCTCAATTTATTATGAACTATTCCAATTACTTGACATCCATTCCTGTCCCCTTTATTCTTGCAGATATGGATATTTTTTTTAAAAAAAAAAAAAAAGACCGGATACTTTCTTTTCCATTTATATTTTAGCGAATTAGCTGGGAAAAAATACAGGCGCAAGACAGGGCAAATTTATGCCCAAGTGTTTCTTTACAACAAATTCATAGGCCTGTGAGATTCAAAATCTAGATAATCTGCATTTGCCTGCCCATTATAACCATACACATCAAAAACCTTGTCCTCTGAAGGCATATTCCCGCCTTCTCGTCCTCTATAGCCCTCCATTGGTGATGATGCCCAAGGGGCTGGAGTTGAAGGGTTGGAGCTAGTGGCCTCTTGATTTAAACCGAAAGTGCTTGGATTCTGGGGAGAATAATTTCCTGCGGGCCTTCTATTGGAGGAATTGGCTGTTGTCAGAGAAATAGATACTGATTGCTGCTGCTGCTGCTGGTTCTTCATTGGTGACTTGGGACGTAGAGCCTCTATATCAGGAGTAGTCACAACAAGATGAGGTGCCTCGGCAGGAGGATTTCTTCCACCCCCACCTTGCCAAACTTTGCCATCCTTGTCAGAAAAATTCTTGATGTATGCCTGAAAGTTACCAAATCTAGGTTAGCAAACCAAGAGAACTAGAATGACAAGCATGAACAAAGTGCTCATGTTTATTAAACTAGTATCAGATAAGTCATAATATTCAAAATTGCTATTCCATTGCACAAGTGAAATCTTAGGTTGTTGGTCAGCTTCACTAAGACAGTCCACGTGAAGAGCAAATGAGTGTTGCATTAGAAGTAATCATGTGTTTGAAAGATATTGTACCTCAGAATTAAAATTTGATGAAGATAATCCTTTACCAACAGTCAGCCACCCAGACCGAATATTGTGATCTTCACCAAAGAGCTCAAGCCTTCTGCGGCCTAGAGAGAAATGCTCAATTATCCGATACATGTCTTCAGGCTTTTGAGTTGAACCTGCAATTCCAATAGCGTAAAAAACACTAATAAGGCTCACAGTGTCCACCTGTTCAAGGTGATGATTTACAACAGTCCTGTAAAGTTCCAATTGAAGGAAGTATAGTAAATGTCATTTATGTCAGGTATTATTACAAATGAAATAAGAACAAAAAATGAGGAATGAATGCGTGCATTACTAAAGCCTTTACTATAATGTGATAACAGACAGACAAATAGCAGTAAACAAGAAAGTTATGAGTTTAAATGGACTCAGACAAACCAGAGCCAAGAATTCCAACAAGGAATTATACTGACCGTATGGAGGTTCCTCAGCAATAATTACATCAGTATCAATGTTAGCATGGATTATGTGACCATCTGTGCTGCGGCGAACTGTTCCTCTTATGCCCATCAAGCAGTGTTCCTTCATTTCAAGGACAAGGCAATAAACAGTCAAGGATAAAAACAAATGCACTTGTGTGTCGAACTCAGGGAAAGCTGCCCACTTTTACAAAGCAGAAGAAAAATCAAATACCAACCTTTGAATGCTGAAACAAAGTATGAGAATCATGTCGCAGCCCTGGAGTTGCATTGCTTTTGTTGGTCTTCACCCAACAAATATCCTCACATCTCCGAAATCCCCACTGCGGTATTGAAAAACTGACTTAAAAAGTATAAAATATGAATGACTTTACAGCAGATGATATGGGCGAAGCCAAAAAGAAAAAACCAAGCTATTGTAAAATTATAAATCTGAAGTTACAACTGATTGTACAGAGCATATATGAGTGGCGGAAGAAAATAAAAGGGTAAGATATTGTCAGATTCTAAATCTAATGGCTTAATTAATACCTTCTTTAAACATTGTCGGCCTTGCTCAAGACCAACACCATCACCCACCCAGAGGAAGATAAAAGAAGGTGTATCAGCTATTGCCTGTAATCACATGGAGGAAAAAAAAAGCTTTAGATAAGTCAAGAGAAACAGGAAATATATCATCTATTACAAAAGAACATGTAGCTCATATCTACACTTTGTACATTAGCAACTGATGGCCCTGGATGCCAATATGAATAACCTTTGCACTCCAACTGTGCTTTAATGGCATGTGATTACTCTTTAGCAAGTAGAACAATTAATACTTAATCGAGGATATGAAAATACAACTCATTTTCTATGGAAAGGCAACTGCAATGAAAAGAGTGGAAACAGAATACCTCAATCTTAAGATTTAGTATTTCTTCATATGTCCAATACTCCATATGGTCAGCAACACCAGGGGCTCGGTGAACATATTCCTCCCATGGAGGGTCCACCAAAATAACATCAAACTTGGTTCCAAAGAACTCTGGAGACAGCTCAAACTCATGCAGGTCGCATTTCATGTACATGGGAGGAGAAGCAGATTTAGCCACAATCTCATCCTTTTTCTGTATAAGCTCCCTAAGCTTGGGGTAATCCTCTACAACACTGGTCAGCTCCAGCTCTCTGATAAAGTTCTGGGGTCGCATACCAGTATCAACAAAATTTTGCGAGTAATCATTCTGTTCTCCTCTTGAAGGGGCTTTGCCTGGAGGACCATTATTTCTAGGAGGAACCCAACCCCCAGCACTTTTATCTGGTGGTGTTCCTCGTCCTACTGGTCCAGAAGCATTAAAACCAGGACCAGATATGCTCGGAGGCACTCCCCTTCCAGGTCCTGCTTGATTAAAAAAGATAGCAGGGTTTGATGGAGGAGTTCCCATGTTAGGGGAAAATCTTGGGGCTGCTGGCCCAGGAGGAACAGCAGAGAGAACAGGGGGGACACCTAGCATATTCATCTCCACACCTCGGGCACCAGCCCAAACAACTGGTGGAGAAAATGGTGGAATGAAGACACCTGGACTAATTGGAGGACCTGGAGCAGGTGACATACTAGGAGCAAGTGGCTGAAGTGCTCCTGGATGTGGCATTCCAAGATGCCCAAAAGGTGATCCCATTAAAGGCAATGGGAGTCCAACTTGTTGATTATCTCTCCCAGCAGGCCTCACCCTTCCTCCTCTCCCTACTCTGCTCCCTTTTAATCCCTGTAGAGGACCTCTGCCAAAGGAGCCTGAATCCTGGTTTCCATATGGAGGCTGTGAACCACTGCTCGAACTTTGACCGCCACCACCGTGACTGGGCATGGCCCCTTTCTGGCCTCTTCCTTTCCCTCCATGGTACTCAATGTCATCCCTCCAAGAACTCGGATCTCGCATAGGTGCATCATCATCCATGTACTTTTCCTTCGAGTCTCCAACAAAAGGTGAGTCATTCCTTCTTGCCCTTTCATCTTGCATATATGCCCACTCTTCTGTGTTTGGTGCTGATCTTCCATCAGATTGCTGATTGGCCTCAATCCTCCTAGCAAAGTTGGATCTGGACTCTGGTCGTCCATGATCAAGAGGGACCTCTATCACATCGTAATTATCATTTGAAATGCCAAAATTCGATGAGGTTTTCACAGCTTCACCCCTGCTTCGACCATGAGGTCTTTCATTGTCATTCCTTTCACGACCATGTCTTGGCTCCCAGTCTTTGCTACGATCATAAGCAATGTCCCCGTCTTTAGGCTCTCTATCATTCCCAGAGGATTGCCTTCTTTTCCAGTTCTCTTTGGAACTTTCCCTGTCCCTATTCCTGTCATTCCAGCTGTCATCCCTGCCTTTTGATCTGTCATCCCTGTAGCCATCCTTTTCTTGATCCTTCCGTCTCATGTCAACATTTCTTTCATACTCTATTTCAGATTGTTGCAAATCTTGATGACGCCTAATGCCTCTCTCGGGAGTCTTGGACCTGTTAGAGCGCCCTACCTCTCTTGCACCTTTATCTCTAGTCCAAGTGTTACCATCTTCTTCTGCATTGGTGGACCTTTCATGGCTTTCAGCAACATCTCTTCTGGTGGGAGTTCTCTGCTCTCGGTGCTTCTCAATTGTCTCCCGACCTGATCTATCTTCACGGGTAAGAGGACTAGCCCTATTATCCTCTTCAGCGGTTTCTGACCTGCCTTTACTCTTATACTTCTCCCTCTCTGCCTCGACTCTTCTGTCATCTCTGTTGCTAGTTTTGACGCCCTTTTCACTGTTTGAATCCAAACCTCTGCTTTTGCTCTCGCTGGGTTCGTTTCTGGCACTTCTTTCTTTAGACTCGTACTTGGAATCAGACACCTTTCCACTTCTGGGACCAGGCTTCTCAGAAAGAGTTTCTTCAGCTTTCCTGTTGGAGTCAGATTCATCACCCCTTCTCCTCGAGTTTTTCCCTGCCTCAGCGGAACTGTGACCTTTCTCTCGGCTGCTGTCCTTCCTTTCTGAATATCTAGTATCTCTATCTAGTGCCTTCTCATTCTCTCCGTCATAGGATCTTTCTTCTTTACTTTTAATTGCAGTACGGGAACCCTCATGCTTTGAGATCTTCGATGTCAATTTTCTTCTCTCGCTTTCATCAGGCTGAACATGGCCTTTACTCACAGACTTGTCTCCTCCACCCTGCTTGTTGTCTAATTCTCCATCCTGATACCAACTGCTCAACTTTTCCAAACTACTTTCATCTTGCTTTTTCTTCAATTGCTTGGAGCGCGTGTCTTTTCTTGTCTCGTAATCATCTTCATCACTGCCTGCTTTGATAGACACAGCGCTGCTGCAGCCACCGCCCCTCTTACGAGAATCACTCCTGTCCCCAGTAGAACTTCTCCTTCTCCCACTGCCATCAAATCCTTCAGCATCATCCCCAGAGGTGGACTTCCTAGACTTGGTTGACCTGTGTTTCCTCTTATCACTTCCATCCCACTCGTCATCATCCCCACCCCTATCACTCTTGACATCTGAGCTATCTTCTGCATCCCGTTTCGCATAACTACGACTAGAACGTTCAGGCGGCGACTCCATGGAAATAAAAAAAAGCTACTGAAGAATAAACCATAAAAAATAACAGGGAAATTAAAGGATTGAACTTTGAGATTCAAGTCAACAGTCAATGTGAATAGTTCACTCAACAGAAACAAACAATCTCTAGTAGTAACGAATGGCAAGAAGCGGCCAAGCCAAGTCAAGGAGGTTCAATAATACTAATAATAATAATAAAATCAGGGTTTAACCTATTATAAAAAAGAAAAGATTTTTCTAAGTGAGAATAAATAATGTTTATTCAAATCGAAACAGAGCTTAAAAATACAAAAAAATAAAAATAAAAAATAGGAGCATTGCAATGAATGGATGAAGAGGAAAATCCGACAATTAAGAGTTAATTTGGGTTAAAGAAGTAAGTACCTGATGAATTGAATGAAGGTTTAGTGATTTTGTTGAAGTAATTGATTCATTGGTGTAATAGACATAGAAACCACCCTAAACCCTATCCTACCTTCTCTCTCTTTCTCTGAGATTGAGATTTCAACAGAAAAAAGAAAGGAGAAAGAAATAGGGTTTTTCCTCCTTTAGCTGGAGCTGGAGGTGGCGATGGAGAACAGAAGATGGATATGCCACGACTCCCAACTTTGTTTGACGTCGGTATCTATGGGCCGGGCAGTTTTTAAAGAGGCTGCATACGAGTTTAAATGGGCTTTCCTTTGTTTTACTAAAGCCCATAGTGGATACAGCTTGCTTGTTTCAGAATAATTGATTAATGATTTCTGGTATTATATATAGTAAACGAAATCATTATGATAATATTGATGAGCAATCAATTAATTGCATTTGCCTGTTTCAGTAGAAGAAGAATATCCTTATCCACCCCCCGATTGCGCATACAACTCTCTCCATGCTTTCCCTGTTGTCCACATTCTTAAACAATTAAAAAAAATATACAAAAAAAATATGGTTTTATTGATATGCATAATCACAATAATATGAAATATTAAATTGAACCTGAATAGAAAGAAATTATATATAGAATAAACTAAAAAAAAAAAAATATATTAATCTACTCTTTCGCATTCAACACCGTGGCGGCCCTAAAAAAATTCATTGAAAAGAACACATTCTAGCATCTTGTTCTTTGATATAGAAAGGTCTTGTTTAAGGAGTTGTCATATAATATTATGGTCATTAAGAACTCTAATTGATCAATAGAGATTCTATGATACGAAACTGGTTACGTGAAAGGGAAGATATTATCATCCCTTAAATGTCCTGCCTGAGGCACGCTGCATTGCTGGTTTTGTCTTAAATTGCTAAAAGTTTGTTAGTTTATGCTATGATAGTTTGATTGTAATATTCGTAACTCTAGCGTCAGTGAATATTCAATTACGGATACTTCCAACTCCAGCGTTGGTAAATATTACGTAGCAAAAAAAACAAAACGTATGATATTCCTGACTCTAACGTTAGTGAATAAACTAATAAAATAAATTTAAATCAGTGCATGCATATTTTTGTTTGTTTATTTTTCTCTAAGAAAAAAACATATAATACACCAGATTTGCATTTCACAGTAAAAAATCATAGATTAATTATACAGTGAAATACCTAAAAAAAATATGATAGACCTACAAATAAATTCAAAAGGATCCATGATTCTTTTTGGAATTTTTTTTTGGGACTGGATTTAAGCCAGCCTGTAAGGGCTAGGCTGGACCCAGATGACCTGGCCCGGTCATTGCCCAAACCAGTGATCCGACTGGGCAAAGCAGCACGTGTGTGCTAATTCACGCTTGTTGCTACAGTGTTCAGTGAATTAAAATTCACTTGAACAGTCCAATGTGAATTAAAATGAAGAAGGAGGCAAAGCGGGAAGAGACAAAAAAAAAAAAAAAAAAACTTACTTGGTTGACTGTGAAGACGATGGTCAATGCCGGTTCTTATCTTTGCGTTTTCGTTCGCTGGTGTTTTTCTATTGGTTTGCGTCTCCTTTGCTTCTAGTTTTATATTTTGTCGCCCTAGTTCTTGAGTTGAAGGAACGAAGACGATGGTGATGCCGGTTCTTAGTGGTCTTTGATTCTGCGTGGTTCTTCTTTTTCTGCTTGTTTTTTTTTCTTGCTCTCCCCTGGATTTCTACCTATGTTTCCTTCCCCCCGGGTTCTCTCAGTTTTCTCTTCGTCCCTTGGTTCATTCCCTTTTCTAGTTCTTCCCTGTCTTTTTTGCTCTCCGGTCTCTCTCTCAATATTCTCTATCTATTCTTTCATTTTTGGTCCCCCCTAAAAGGCCAGAGAGAGTGAAGTCGTTAATAGTCCTGCTCTTGCAGGACTGTTAATCGATCTAGAAATGGGATCATAGGCAGGAGATGTGGTCCGAGTTTGGTGCCATTTCTGCCCGTAAATGAAGCCGTTGACAGTCCTGCTCTTGCAGGATTATTAATCGATCTAGAAAACGAGATCGTAGACAGGAGACGTGGTCCGATTTTGGTGTCATTTCTTCATGTTGAATCGGTCTTCAGGGTGAGGAGATGATGAACAGTGTGCGTTGAAAACGACATCGTTTTCACCCGAAATGACTATTTTGAATTTGGCCTCTGAACTTTTGACATTTAACAATTGAGTCTCTAATTTCACTAATTAAACAATTTCAAGTTCAATTAAGTCTCCATACATCCAATTCTTTTAATTTTTAACCAAATTAACTCCCAAATTATAATTCAATCCTCAAACTTCAAATTTGTATTGTCTTAACCCACTTCTCAAATATTTTTTATTCATTCATTTTTTATCTTATTATTTATTTATTTTTAAATTCAAAAATTAGATTATGACAACCCTTAATAAATAAAACAAAATAACCCTATTTTTCTTAGCATCTCCTCTCAAAATATGGCAGCTACAAGCATCAAAAGTTTACTAACTAGAAAACAAAAGCAGGAAATAAAATGTGACTTGGTAAAGAAATCTACAATCTACAAAGAAGAATAAACAAAAGGCAAAGTAATGGTGTCAGGCTTGAGATGATGACGAGTAAGATGAGAATTGATCTTAATGTGCTTAGTTTGTTCATGAAAAAAATAAGTTGTCGGCAATCTAAATAGAACTCTGGTTTGTCATAATACATGAGAATGAGATGAGAAAAAGAAACTCTTATATCTGTAACTAACCAACGTAACTAAACAATCTCTTTGATAGTAGATGTCATAGCACGATATTCTGTTTTGGTTAAAGATTGAGAAACAATAAATTGTTTCTTGCTCTTTCAAGAAATAAGAGAATCACATAAAAAGATACAGAAACCAGTAAAAGATTTGCGATATGTAGGATCACTGTCATAATCAACATCAGAGTATGCACGCAACTACAAGGAAAAAATGGATGAAAGTAAAAGACTTTAAGAGACAGTATCCAGAAGATATTGTAAAATACAAAGAATAATTGCCCAATAAATGGTAGTAAGAGAAGCAAGAAACTGGCCAACAACATCAACAACAAATGTAATATCTAGACGAGTAATAGTGAGATATATCAAGCTTACAATAATAATACGATATAAAGTAAGATCCTAGATGGAGCTTGAGGGACTATAGAAGACGAGAGAGCTTTAGGTGTACTTGAGAGTAAAGTGTTGGTACTTGTAGAATGATTAATACGAATTAGTCGAACAGGAGAAGATGTATATAAAGTATAAGGAACTAAAGATGATAAACTATCAGAATCCTCATAAAAAAAACTATATGAATAAGATAAGATCTAGTCAAGCTATGAGTAGTGGATGGAATAGAAAGGAAAGATATATGATTGAGAAAGACAATATGATGAGACATATAAAGTTTCTGAGTTATTGGATCAAAACAATGATACGCCTTTCTACCTTCATCATAACCAAGAAAGACACAAATAGCAGATCGAGAGGAAAATTTATTGTGTTCTACAAAAGGACAAAACGAAACAAGTACAACAAAAAACTCCAAAGAATAAATAGTCAGGGGCATACCTATACAACTTTTCAAAAGGAGAAAAACATGAAATATGAGAAGATAAAATTGTATTAATCAAACATGTAGCAATAAAGATAACTTCTTCCCAAAACACATTAGGAACAGATTCAGAGAACAAGAAAAAACAAACAGTTTCAACAATGTGATTATGTTTTCTTTTAGCAACGCCATTTTGCTCAAGAGTATCTATACATGAAGTTTGGTGAATGGTTCCATCTTAGGCAAACAACTCACAAAATTTATTAGAGGCATGATCTCCACCCAAATCACATGTAACACATTTGATAACAACATAATGTTGAGTTTTGACAAGAGTTCAAAATGTTGTATATATCTCAAAGAATTCAGAACGATGTTTCATTAAACAAACCCAACAATAATAAGTGTGATCATGAATAAAAGAAATATAATATCGAGACCTTTTTTTTATGGCAACAAGAAAAGGTACCCATATATCATAATGAATATAATCAAATGAAGAAGAAGGAATATAAATACTTCAATTGAAAGGTAAAGTGAAAAATTTTGCTAGTTTACATCCACTATAATAAAAAATATCACAAGTTTGTAAATTTTTTAAAGCTCATGTGGATGTCAAAAACCTCAAACGAGAAGACAAAACATGACCTAAACAAGAATACCATAAACAAAACTAGAAGAATGACTCAAATAAAAAGAGAACAAATCAACACTACTAGTAGTAGTAGTATTAACTGACACTTTTAACTCATCCATAATATATAGTCTTTTCTTCCTAAAGTCTGTCACAATCAGCTTTTGAGACTGCAGATCTTATACATGATAAAAAGAAAAGGAAAAAATGACTAAATAATCACTAGAATCACATAATTGTCCAATAAAAACAATATTCAATGTGAGTTCCGAAATAAGATAAATATTAGGGAGAGACAAGTGAGGTGTGACAACAAAACCAACATTTGTTAAGAGCATAAAATGTCATCAGCAGTCATGACAGGAATAGAAAGCGAAAGGGACACAAAAAGAAAAGATGAAGAATCTGGAAACATGATGTGAAGCATCAAAATCTAAGACCCATTCAAAATATGGCATACCTGAAGAACTATGAAGCAACTAACTTATGGAAGAAGAAACAGACATAGCTTGTGGTTGCAAGGAGAGAAACTTTTGAAATTGCTCAGCCGAAGTGCTAGAATTGGTGAAAAGACCTAATGAAACTATTGTTGCAGTATTGTGGTGTGATAGTTTATAGCCCTAAGATGGTCTATGAGCATTAGATTATGACTGGTTGCCAAGCTTGATTATGTTGTCTCAATTTAGGACACTAAGCCTTCCAATGACCTTTTTTGCTTACAAAAACTACACTCGTCGAAGGCAACCCTTGTGTAAGGCTTATTTTGATTATTAGAGAATGACTTTAAATGTACTGTTAACACAAAAGGATTAGAAGTGGAAAGAATTTTATTTTCAGAATAAGACTGAGAACGTATTTCTTCAGCCAATAACTCACTGACAACTGAGTTAACAGAAGGTAGTGGAGAACGATGCAAAATTAAACCTTTAAGTCCTTCAAAATCACTGTCAAATGCTATTAAAAATTGTGTCAGTCATTGCTACTCTCTACGAGCAATATAGGCACCACATGCTTTTAATTATATTGATTCTTTAAGAGCCAATTGATCCCAAAGATCTGTCATAACAGAATAAAACTCCTGAATACTCATATTTTTCAGGTGAAGAGCTTATATGTCATTCTCTAATTGATACTGCTTTGCAAAATTTGATTGCTTAAATAATCTTTGCAAATGTTCCCAAACCTCCTTTGTTTCTCATAATTCGCTAACTATGTATTTATGGAATGCTCATCAAAATTGTTAATCCAAGTAATAATCTTTGCATTGTTTGCTTCCCAGACCTCTATTAAAGCAACATAATCCTCGTAGTATTTCTAGGTATCACAGAAGTTCCACTAACATATCCTCATATCTTTTTACCCTTAAGAAAATTTCTCATCGCATAACTCCAGTATGAATATTTTTTTTCATTCAACTTCACACTCACAAACTGAAGCAAAACATCTTTTTCAATGGCCATAATCAACAAACAAAGAAAATATAAACGCAAAAGAAAGGAAAACAAAATATCAGATTGTAAAAACTGAACGAATATCTTCTCGAAGTTGGATTTGTGAAAGCTGTGTTTGAGATTAAACCTCGTTCTATGAAACCATGCTTTGATACCATGTTAAATAATCCAAAGAAATAAAGAGAAATACAAAAATAAAAGAGGAGGGGGTTAGAGTTTCATTGATACTACACGATCACAATAATCTAAAGGAACATGTTTAACCTAAATATAAAAATATTATATATAAGCTAAACTAAAAAGAAAATAAAAATATCATACTACTTTTAATAAATAAAATAAAATAACTCTATATTTTTTTAATCCTAATCACCTACCACGTGGATGCCCTGACCTGTCTTCCTTCTAGAGTGACGACTGCAGTCTGCATTTATATTTACGTGCGGCCACTGCATCATTAAGCTACCTAGCTAGCTCCTCCATCCAAATTATAATATTATAATTCGGATGGAGGAGCTAGATAGCTTAATTGTGTGTGTGTGTGTCTATATATATATATATATTGAGCAACATCTGAATCCCTTTCCATTAATTGCTGAAAAAGCATGGGATCGGTAAATGTAACACTGCAATTCAATGCCATCTAACCACTCCAGGTACGCATGAATAGTTAATTAGTGGTCCGAAGCCCACGGGAACTCGACACAAACTTGCATTCAATGCCGTGAGGCAATGTTTTGCCAACAGAATACATGATTAGAAACCACAATCTATAGAATATTTATTATTAAGAGCATCAGCACTCGTCTCATACACTAGCTAGTACTTAATTACTTTGACAAAACAGACACAAATTAACCAGCTTCAAGGTCTCCACCCCAAACAACAGCTTCAGGCAACAGCAGAGAGGTTTTGATCGGTTCTTGGATAACACTAACAACGTTATTGGGGCAGTCTAATCTGTAATTAATATGTCTTATGATTAATGTTATCCGACTACTAGCAAAACCTCTTGCATCCATCCATTACTATCATTTCATTCAATTAACCTCCAAAACAAACTCCTTATCCTTCTCCAGCCTCTCCATGGCTCCAGCTTCCAAGCTAATCTCCACGTCAATACTCCTTCCACCACTCTTCCCTTGATACAAGTACACCATCCCGTCGAACCTGTTATTGATTCCACTCCTCACTGTCTCTGGCTTTCCCCACCCAAAATCCACCTCATAAACTGGAAACCTCGGTGAGCTTCCAACAGCTACACAGTTAACACCAGCATCTTTGAACTGATATACCTTCGGTGCACTCTCAAACTGTTTGTTCCGTTCTTCAATGGCTTTAGCATCATGCGTTTCAATGGCTTTTTGTATCATGGAGGCTCCAAATTCAGGTGGGTTCATCGACAGCAACCCGGCAGCAGTCACCGTGAATATGGCCTGAATAAGGTTGCCAAAGTAACTTTCCGGCATGGGGGGATCGACCCTTTTGCGGCAGTCAGCAAAGACAGTGAAAACTGTGTAGTCTTCAGGTTTGAGTTGACGTGCTTGGGTCACATGGCGCCAAATGTGGACAGCAAGTGATTGAAAAGTGGAGAAGGGTTTTGAGCCGCCAGATGGTATGTTTGAGTTGATTTTTGACTTGATCTTGTCAATTCCTGATTCAGAGAATTTGAAGACTCGCTCTCTGAGTGGCTGGTCAACAGGCTTGGCATCATCAGTGGATGATCCATTTTGATCTGGTGGAGAGAGTTGGAACTTTACTTTAGTGTTTCGCACTTTGGTGCGGTCCAGGAAAGGTAGGAGAGAGATTGAAGGCAACCCACTGCAGATCTGGGCCCATGAACTCATAAAGTGCCATGTGGAGGTCCCATCGAGGATGGCATGGTTGAAGGCCAATCCCATGGCCAGTCCATCTCTTAGCTTGGTTAGCTGCAAGTAATTAGCCCCACCACAGAACGAATTTATATATGGTCCAGATCATCCAGGAAAAAAAAAAGAAAAAAAGAAGCTAAATATCAGTCCTCCTGCATAGGAAGATGTATATAGGGCTGTGCTGGGAAGTTATTGAACATTAATTATGGAATGGGACCTTCATTGAAATGTTAAAGCCAGTGAGAACCATTGCAATTTACTTCATCTCTTCCACTCACAGGCCTCAGCAATGGAATACCATCCTCCCTAGTTATTTTATTTTTGAGCAGAGTATAATTCTTCCTACGTAGTTTGCAGAATAAGATAACATGTTGGAACTTGTTTAGAGGGAAAAAAAAAAAGGGATGTTTGCATAACCAAGGGTACTTTATTATACACACTTAGCACCCTACCCCAATGGTATTTCATGGAAGCCCAAGGCATTAAATTCTTGAAGTACGATGTGAATCTATGACAATGGTGTCCTAGGAGTATCAAATCTAAGAACAAAGGGTTACTATTGAATAGATCTATTTCTTAAACTACCCTGGATCATAAACATGTACCTGCAAATTATTCTATTTCTACATGTATCTACCATAATAGATTAATACCAAATTAGATCAGCATATACTTAATTAGTAGCAGAAATGAATTAAAGCCATCTATCTACTCACTAACATGCGTAATTTTGATAAAATGGCTAGCTATATATATGTATAAAAAAAAGAGGAAATGCTACCTGCACTGACAACAATGGTCTGTGGAGGCCCTCAGAGTTCAAGATCCCACTGTAAGGTATGAGCTCCTTCAAGGTGGAGGTGCCCTCCTCAACAGTTAGATCCTCCACACTGATCCACTCAGCTTTGGCCTCCAACACCTCCACTCCCTCCATATCGTCATCATATTCTACCCTGAACACCCAATCTTCATCCTTTGCTAGCTTCCCTGCCAGTTGATAGAAATCTTCCAGGACAACTCCTAGCCCATCTTTCAACTTCCCTACCCTATCCTCATACTCATACTCATCTCCCTTGTAAACCATCAGCTTTTGGTTGTACTGAAATGCTATGTATGGAAGATCAAAAGTGACCAGCTGACATTCACTTCTTCCTAGTTTCTTGTTGGGCTTCACACGGCATTTGCCAGTTATTTTCACCTTCATGATCTCCTCCTCCTTTTCAGGGGCCATTGCTGACTGTTGAAGGTATCTTGGGATGTAATAATTAAAGCTGAGAAAGAAGCTGTGCCTATACTTTAAGACCTACGTACACAAGACTTGATATTTGTGGTGATGGGAAGCTAAAAAGGGAATCGAGGGATACTTATAGAAGAGACGGGCTTTAGGTGTATAGTTGGGATTGCATTTATGGGGTTCATGGAAGCAGTTGTGACCCATTAATATTTCTGATTCAGACTGTTGGGTTAGATCAAGACTTGATGATGAGATTATTAAAAGGTTTCTGATTCAGACTGTTGGTTAGATCAAGACTTGATGATGAGATTATTAAAAGGTTTCTGATTCAGATGAGATTATTAAAAGGTTTCTGATTCAGACTGTTGGTTAGATCAAGACTTGATGATGAGATTATTAGCAGGCTCTCTCTCTTTTGCCCATACTAATTCCCTGTTGTAAATTTTTCAATGTCAACGTAAATCAGTTCAAGATTTGTGTTCTCTCCTACTTGTACATACACCAAATTAACCATGGTATTGCTAGAACTTGGACCCTGTGCTTCAAGTGTTTGCACCATGAATGGATCTTAACCTTATCGATATGCTTTCAATAGTTTGGAACAAATGGGCAGTCCAATTTCAATTTATAAGGCGGGACCCGACAAGCTGTCGATAGCAGCCAGCAGAACCCATTCTTTGGTCAATAACTAATAAGTGATAACAAGAAGAAAAGAAAATGCTGTTTTCCCATCACATGGTCTTTGGTCATTTTCAATTTATAAAGATGTGTACATTGTATCATAGTTTTTTCTTGAATTATCATAGCCTCCCAAGTCTTACAAATAAATATATTTGGAAGACTTGACCTAGCAAGATGGTGAAAGGAAATACTTACAATAATGTTATTTTTTAGTATGTATAAGCCGCCATAAAAACTATTTGTAGGAATAGCCTTATATATGGCATGGTTTTTTTTTTTTAGCATAGTCGTTGGCATAGTTATAGATGTAGCTGTAGATGTAGTTGTGGGCGTCGTTGTGAGTGTTGCCATGTATGGTCCTTGGTGCAGCCACGTGGGCGTAATTACTGGCATAACCATATGAGCGTAGCCATGTAACTGCTGGCATAACCATACGGAAAGCAGCCCAGACATAATCGTTGGCATATTATTGGCATAGTCCTAGACATAGCCGCTGTGTTGGGGTTTCATACATGAATTAACTAGCTTTTTGTTCACTTTCTACGGACGACACCAAATGATGTGGCTGGAAAAAATCTTCAGGAGAAATATTGGGGGCATTTTTCATGGGCTAGTAAAACACTCCAAAGCTTAAGTAAGTATAGTGTTTATATATATGACGAGGAGAATGAGTATTCTACTGGCTTAAATATTCTTTAAATCTTATATTAGACTTAAATTGTGTTAGACTTGAAGTTTAGAAAGATAAGTATTGGAGAGATGAGCTCTAGTCTCCTTTATAATTCTAGAAAGATGAGTTTATATAGATTTTTTTAAGATAAATATCTTAAGAAATATTTAAGATATTTAATATAAATATCTCTAATATCTAGAATATTTATGGAGATATTTATAGAGATGTTTACTTTGTATAAAACCATAATTATTTGTTGTATCATCCATTGTTTTATTTATATCATTGGACTAAAATATATTCCACTAGTACTTAGTGTTGCTGAAAGCTAACTTGCATTGGATTAAAGTTGCATTGTATGGTCTGGATATAATTTAAAGATATTGATAAATTCTTAACCAGTGATCCGTATATGGCTAAGAACAAATATTTTACAAATTTATTGTAAATTCCAAAAAAAAATGCAAAAATAATAATAATCTAAAACAATGCAAAAAAACATTTTTTTCTCTATTTTTTTTATGAAAAAAATGCAATTTTTTTTTGTAAGGATTGAATCGCACACAACAAGCAAAATTCATTTTTTTTTCTAAGGTCATGTTTGGCAAAAAAACCTATTTTCACCCTAAACCAAAACTGTTAAACTAGGCTTACGGGTTGTTTGCCAAATGAACCATTGAGCCAAAACCTTTAGCAAAAACATTGTCAACCAAACATGGTCTTAACCTCTGACCTGACCGAATTGATCCAAAACTTTTGATTTGACCATAAACAAAACCAAAGTCAACCAGTTTGACCTGAAAAACAAACTAAAACCTAAACTAGAATCCAAAATGAAATCAAGTTAAAAAAACCACACAAAAACTTTTTATCAAAACGGATCAAAACCCAGAAAAACAAAGAACATGAAGAACACCGAAGAACATTTAACATGAACCCAATAATGTAAATTTCAAATCAGACCAGATATAGACGAACCAAGGACACAAACATGTTGAAAATCATGCAATGATCAATAATATACCATCTATGCACTTCGATTATCACTAAAAAAACCATGATTTTGTAAAAAATAAGTTTCAGTTCGAAACCAAAACCCTAAGATTAAAACTTACTAAAAACATGGTATTGATTCAAATAAACCTTAGATTATTAACTAATAAAGTCTCATGAAGGATTTTGTGCAAAGAATTGAACCTAAACTAATCCAAATCATGGGGCCAGGGCAATGTTCTTCTCAAGAACATGAAGAACACTGCCTTAGAATCCAAAAAATACCTAGATACAAAACCAGCCATTGTCAAACCCAAAATTGGCATATTAGGCCTCTAAAACAAAGCATTTTTTTATGATACTTCAAGGGTTGTTTAAATGTATTTTTTTTATAAAAAATAAAAAAATTTATAAAAACAAATTATATAGGATACTTCAAGGGTAGTTTTAATGTTTTATTATTGAAAAAAAAACATTATAAAAAAACTAATTAGCATTTCTGTTTATGATACTTCATGGGTAGTTTTAATGTCTTTTTATAGAAAAAATAAAAAAATTAATTAACATTTATGTTTATGATGCTTCAAGGGTATTTTAAATGGTTTTTTTTTAATAAAAAATAGAAAATATTTATAAAAAGAATTACTTAGGATACTTCAAATGTAGTTCAAATGTTTTTTTTTATAAAACATTATAAAAAAAATAATTAGCACTTCTGTTTCAGATACTTCAATAGAAATTTAAATATTTTTTTATAAAAACTTTACAAAAAAAATTTATTTAGAATACTTCAAATGTAGTTTTAATATATTTTTATAGAAAAAAAAAATTAAAAATACTTCAAGGCTTTTGGGTCTGGCTTGGGCCCCAGACCCAATAACCCAATGCTATTAGTATCTAGCTTGACTACCAGACCTAAAGCCACAATTGGATTTGACTCGGCAGCTAGACTCAATGCTATGGGGTCTGGAATTGCTACTAGACCCAATGTTATTGAGTGTGGCTTGACTGTCAGACCCAAGACACTTAAAATATTCTTTGTATTTTTTATATTTTTTTTTACATTTAAAAAAAATATTTTTATTGATCCATCGTGGAGCGCGGATCAATATACTAGTATTAAGAAATTGATGTACCAAAGCATTTATCTTTTTATATATATATATTAAATTGACTAGTACACCCTTATTTTTACTAAAAATAACACAGATACTTTGAATAATTAATTTGCATGTATTTGTTAGGGAATGAGTTTCAACACTTTATAATTGAATCCATCTCATCACAAATGGCATTAAGTTTGGATCTCTTCTATTAGGGGTGATCATTTTCTGTTTGGTTTGGTTTTTACCTATTAAAACAACCAAACCAAATTTTTATAATTCAAAAAAATTTAAACCGAAACCGGTTCGAACCGACCGGTTTCGGTTCGGTTTGGTTTTTTAATGTCAATATCCGAAAAAACCTATATTATTTTTTGGGTGCTCTTAGGATGATCCGAATGGTGTGGATAGTTGTTTTAATAGCTGAAAATAGAGGTTTGATGGTGTCTATGGTAAGACATTAGAACCAAACAAGAGAGAGGACAACATAGATATGGAGGTTGGGGTTAAGAAAATGAAAATAAGGTTATGTTATATTGTTAGAATAAATTAGCAAAATCTTTTCGAAATATAACAAGTTATAGTGATCCAAACACAGGTTTCAATTAATTTGGAGTGTTGATGGGTTAAGTACAGTTAACGCTTGCCCCCCTCTCTGCTCGTCATACTGCCATAAGGGTTATTAATCTCAAGTTTTTGCAGCAGAGATGACCCTTGAAGACTCTGCTTTAGATGTATGAAAATAGTAAAGAAATAAAAGAATTGATAGCTAGGCATAGCAATGACAATACCGCGTGGTGTTGCTTGTCAACACAGTTGAGATCTTGGTAATACTTTGTTTTTACAATTGAAATCAAAAGATGTAAATTGAAAGATTGGGTTTGGCATGTCACTTGTGGGAGCTTGGGTGGGGGTGGTTGATGTTGCTTAGATATGGTGATGGCTGATGAAGATTCACAATACTAATTGAAGAACGAAGAATTGTTTGTGACTATGGACTCGTGAGTGTTATTTGTGAATTGTGAAAGGTTGTGTTGCTGTGAGGAATGAGATGGGCAACTGCTAGGGTTAGTAACTTACTAGGTTAAAAAGTTTCATCTTTCTATTTATAGTACTTTTTTTAATATGAACTGGTTCGGTTCGGTTAGAGTTGATCGGTTTCATCCTTATGAAACCGGAACCGAACCGAACCGGCAATTTTTTTAAATATTCTAATCGGTTTAATCGGTTTTTTTTCATGGTTCGGTTTTTTCAATTTTTTTTTTTTTTTA